>ERZ1027194.7-NODE-7-length-83855-cov-13.077482_pt1 | contig 83855 bp, 71 predicted proteins | sample MGYA00519246_ERZ1027194 | MGnify/ENA primary metagenome ERZ1027194 (study PRJEB26926, sample SAMN06164505) | human gut metagenome | biome: ENVO:00009003; feature: ENVO:2100002; material: ENVO:00002003 | host: Homo sapiens | place: USA | collected 2012 ...
CTACACCTATTAAGTCGTCGGCAGCGTCAGATGTGTATAAGAGACAGGAATTACATAGGATTAAAAACATTGGAAAAAGAATTGAATCATGAAATGCTCAGGTCAGTCTGACAGGGGAATTGGAGTAAAGTGAATATTTATGGGGTGGAGGGTGATCTTTTTAAATAAAAATAAATACTTTTAATAGATTTATTTATAATACGTGCGTCTATGAAAAAGTACATTCCTGAAATAATTGGGACGATGGTCCTGGTGTTGATGGGTTGTGGTAGTGCCATTTTTAATGGTGGTTGCGGGACGACAGCCCAGGTGTTAACGGTTGCTTTTGCCTTCGGTTTGTAGGTGGTGGCGATGGTTTATGCGATTGGCGGGGTGTCCGGATGCCATATCAATCCGGCGATCACGCTGGGTTGTTGGTTGTCTGGCCGGATGAAAGGCGGTGAGGCTGCTATGTATATGGTGTTCCAGGTGATCGGGGCGATTATCGGTTCGGCTTTGCTGTATGTTTTTGTGCAGGGCTATGGGGTGGACCCGGCCGGGACGATGATCGGTGCTAATTCGTATGCGGAGTCGACGTCTGTGTTGACGGCTTTTCTGGCTGAAATGGTTTTCACCTTTATTTTTGTGCTGGTGGTATTGGGAGTAACGGATAGTGACAAAGGCACGCCCGTGATGTGTGGTCTGGCAATCGGTTTAACCTTGGTGTTGGTGCATATCGTGTGTATCCCGATTACGGGTACTTCGGTAAATCCAGCCCGCAGCGTTGATCCCGCTCTTTTTGAAGGAGGCAGGGCATTGTCGCAATTATGGTTGTTTATCGTGGCTCCGTTTGTTGGCGCAGCTTTGTCGGCAGCCGTGTGGAAACTGATAGGCAGGAAATAATAAACGCTTATGTACGACGGGGAAATATTGTTATCTGATTTTGATACGCTTGTCCCGCCGAAGATTTATTCCCGGGGCGAGGAGTATTACGAAGAGGGGGCCGTGTTTGATTTGCACGAGGAATCGGAGGGCGAATGGGTGGCGTCTGTCCGGGGGACGGAGGATTACCGGGTGGAAATTGAACTGAAAGGCGGGCAGATTGAATCGTGGTATTGCGATTGTCCGTATGACGGGACGATTTGCAAGCATGTGGTGGCGGTAGTACTGGCGATCCGGGAGAATCGGGAAGGTTTTCTGACTTCGGGGAGAGGGGTGGAGGACAGGTGGGACAGGGAGGTTGAAGAAGAAGAAGAGCGATGGCAGGGAGATGATGATTGCCTGTCCCGGAGTACGGCGGTTGTGGCGGAAACGCAGCAAAGCGGGGAGGATGAGGTAGCCCGGCTGCTGGATGTGGTTGGGACGGTGGAAATACGCCGTTTCCTGAGCCAGTATGCCGGGACGCACCCTGATTTTAAGGCGGCCTTGAAGGAGCATTTTATTCCGGGACCGCAAGAAAAATGCTGTTCGGGAGAGGATGTTAGTGATTGTTTTGCGATTCCCGCTTTCCGGCGCAATTATGAGCCGGTATTGGATTGGCATGAAGTAGAAATGCAGTTGGTTGGTTGGTTTAAAAAAGTTTCTTTTTATATCACGCAGGGGGCTTTCCGGGCGGCTGTTGATATTGCCCTCCGGATACTGGAGGAGGTTGGACAAAATTATGAGGACCCGGAGTACAACCGGGAAAGTATAGCTGAATATATTTGTGAACAGGCAGCCGGCATGCTCCTGGATATTGCCGGACACCCGGAAGCAGACAGCGGGTTGAAGACGGAAATGATCGGACGGTTGCAGGAAATAGCTGCTTGCTCCACTTTTAAAGAGTTTGACGTCTATGATCTGGAGACTTTTATTTCGAAATTGAGGCTATTGACGGAGAATAAGCCGGTGGCTCTTGATTTATTGGACGAATGGATTAAAGATCATCCGGATAACCGGCAGTTGGATGGGTTTGTGATTGCCCGGGCGGAGATTCTGTTTCGCCTTGGACGTACTGAAGAGGCTGAGGAATTTGTCCGGAAATATGTTCATCTGCCGGAGGTGGTGGCCTGGGAGGTGGAGCGCCTTTCCCAAGCCGGATACCCTGAGCGGGCATTGGGCGTCCTGGATGATGCTCTGCAGTATGCACGGACGCGTTCGCAGTGCGATGTACAGCGTTATCTGGAAAAGAAAATAGAGATTTATGAACAGACGGGCCGTATCCCCGAACTGATCGCCGTGGCCAAAGAACTGTTCCTTTCGGAGAGGGGAGAGATGGAATATTACCGGAAACTGAAACAGTACGTTCCTGCCGGGGAATGGAAAGCTACCCTCGATGAATTGTTGTGTAAACTGAAATCCATCCGTTGGTTTCCTGCAGAACACATAGCGGAAATATATCTTGCCGAGGAAGACTATGAGCAATTGCTGGCTCTTTTGCAGCATGTTCGGGATGAGCGTCTCGAGCTCCTGGTACGTTATGCCCCCCGCCTGAAAGAGGCCTATCCGCAGGAACTCCTGCAATTATTTACCACAAAAATCCGTGAATATGCGGCGCAGCATGTTGGCCGTGCGCATTATAAATACATCGCGGGGCTCCTGAAGAAAGTCCGCCATTTCCCCGGTGGTGCAACCGCCGTCTCCGGACTTGTCGGAGATTTCCGTTTCCGTTACCGCTGCCGTCCGGCCATGATGCAGGAGTTAAGGCTGTTTGAATGAACGTGTTAAGGAACTGGCCGATTTGAGATGAAAATCTATTCGTTTGGTGAATAAAATTCGGGCTGAATTTTCGGAAGAAGGTATAAGAGTGCAGAAAGATTATCGGCGACATTAGTAAGTTTAGAGATAAGTTGGCTTAAAAAGGGATGGCAGGTAAAGAATATAATGTGTCGGTTCTTTGGTTTCAGGTACGGTTACCCCTAACTTTCGGGCAACGGATGAACGCACTTCGGCCGTATTGAGCATAACGCCCTCTATTGCAGATGAAGCTACGACATCGTGAGTTACCGATTCGACGGTGGCTGCCAACTGGTTGTCGAACCCGATGGTGCTCAACCGTCCGGCAAGGAAGCCGACAGCTTTATTCGTCTGGGCGAGCAGATCGGCAATCTTATCGCTATCCCAACGAAATGAGGCCCAATTATCTGTTTCGTGTATAAACATAATTACTTCGTATATGTGGCAAATATAAGTAAAATATTGCCATTATTGCCTGATTTGCGGTTAAAGCAACAAATTAAGCCGCATAATTTGCGGTCAACTTGGCACTTTACCCCCGTCCCCGGGTGATAATGTTTTTAGACAGGTATCAATGTAATCACAAAAAATCAGGGATTGGTGCTCAAAATGGCCTACCAGATTGATGTGTACGAAATACTTTTACTATTTTTGTCGCCGGGTTGGAAGTTTGACCCGAAAGAAAATCATGGGGGACGGAACTTTTGATCTGCCCGGAATGGATGTAAAAAACGCCTCCTTTTATTTTGTTTTTGTTAAATAAAGTTGTATATTTTAAGTGATCAACATATCCAGAAGGTGGGGAAACCTGCCTTATTATCCGGCGGGCTTTTTTATGCCCTCTGATTAGATACGCGGTTCCGTACCCCCGTGGGGAGCAATAATGTGCCTCCAGCTGCTATGGTAGTGTTAGTCAACGGGAAAGGCGGAACCGTTTTTTATTTCTACCCTCACTCTTAATACTAAAAGTTATGAGGACCGTTGACTTGACACCCAAAAAACAAAATGATGAAGTAAGCACCCGTAAAATCAGGTGCCTGAGTTCCCCCGGTCGACCTGTGGCCGGAGATTGCCTTCGATTTCTTTGGCTGGCGTGTGGCTGAAGGAAGCTGGGTTTGAGGTGGGCGATTTTGCCCGTATTGTTGTGATGGATGATGTGCTGGTGGTTCGTTGTGAAAGGCTGTCGGATAATGAGAACCGGGAGAAATGAAACAAGAAACGACGGGCTGCCGTTCCGGGTAGCCCGTTGTTGTTAATCAGGAGAATTCAGGGAGCGGGGTAATGAGGGGGGATTGGGACTCGTTTATTCGTCGCCGTTTATTGATTTGTCTCATCCGGTCGTATGCTTTTGGTAACCGAGTGTTTGATTTTCAGGACGGCCAGATTCAATTCTATCGTTGTTTCGGTTGTGACTGCGGGCAGATCGTCGGTCAATAAGTCTTCAATTAATTTGCTGCTCTTTTGTAAGATCGATTTCCGGGTGGGTTCATCCGCTCCGGGCAGTGCCGTTAACTGCCGTGTGAGTAAACGGAGCTTGTAAAAAGCATCGATGATTGCCAGGGTCGTCCGGGTGGCCTGTTCACTTTTCAGAATGGTTGCCAGCATATACAATCCCCGCTCCGTGAAAGCAAGAGGGAGTTTCGTTTTTCCTCCTTTTATTGAAGTCGCAAATTGCGACTTCAATCCATCCCATTCTGCTTTTGTCACCCCAATAATATACTCTTGAGGAAATTTTCCGGGATTCCGGGTTACTGCTTCGTTTATCCGTTTGGTTTCAACTCCATATAATTCGGCCACATCGGAATCTAAGATGACCGGAGTATTCCGCAAAGTAATAATCTTGTTTTCGACTTGTTCAAAATCTATGGTATTCATGGCACACAATATTAGCAAACCGTTTGCTTTCACAATTTACGATTTTTTTCCCATAAATCAATCAGGCCTTTGCTACTAAATCCCGGGGACGGGGCAGTTGTACGTTTGCTGTTGCTTTCCAGATGACAGCCGGTCACTATATAGTGTTGGGGGGGGCGATGTTGAGAAAAGCATAACCGATAGTCTTGTAAAGGGCGGGCGATTGTGTGCAGTGGAAATTTGTACCCGGAGGAATATAAACGGAAATTTGCAATGGAAAAGGCAGGGTTTCAAATGGTGAAAAATCCGGCCGATAATACAAAGTGGATTCGAAGTATCACAGGCAGCCGATTTCCGATCGGTTTAAGGAGCAGTTTAATAAGCTACACCGGATGGCCCGACAGCAAGTACAACCACAAAAGAAGAGCAAAGGCTTGAAGCTCTAATGGCGCATATTCCCCATTTGGACTTTTTAGAAAAACGGGTTTGGACTTTTTAGAAAAACACTAAGGCTGCTTATCCCTCTATCTTTGCAACGTAATCATAAAACAAAAATAAGAATGAAAACAATGAAATTTAAAACACTGTTGATAGTAGCCTTGTCTTTGCTGTGTACGGCAATTATAAGTAACGCTCAGGATAGCAGAACGAAAACATATACTAATGCCGATTTTTATAAAGACGGCGTGTTTCAAAAGGATGTGGCTAAACAGGCTGTTAAAGGACTGATTTTGCAACATGGTGAACTATGGACCGAACAAATAGAACAAAACCTTTGGGTAAGTGACTTTGGGTTGGGCGATTATGAACACGTGGGTTTGGCAAGCGTAACGTGGGTGAATGATTCCATTTATCATTATTTCGCCATGACCATGTATCTGTTGCCGGGGCAGATGATACCCGAGCACATTCACCGCCCTGTTACCGGGTTGCCTGCCCGGCCTGCCAAATACGAATCCTGGAAGGTGTTGCACGGATGGATATACAATTTTTCGGAAGTAGGCGAAGCAATGCAAGGCATGCCAATAATACCGCAGTCCTTCGGTGATATAAAAAGTAAGAACTTCAGAATTGTACGCGCCGGAGAAACCGACCGGTTGAAACAGTTGGAAACATATCATTTCATGATGGCGGGCAACGAAGGGGCTATCGTTGATGAATATGGCGTGCATCATGACCGCCGTGGATGGTTCAGCAGCAACCCCGGAGCACACCCCACCAAGTAGGAAAATCCGATTATTCACTTTAAATAACAAAGACAATGAACATGATCAGGCATTTCAAAAAAACAGCTTTTGTGCTGATGGCTTGGGCGGCAATGCAAAATACCGCATGGGCAATTACAAACGGTTTGGCTACGAATGGAAATGTGCAGGCAAAAGAGATGGAGGCATCTATTCCACAAACAAAAAAAATGAAAATTATGGTGACAGGACACCGGGGATATATAGGCAGCCGGTTTGTCGAAGCATTTGGCGACAAATATGAAATAGTAGGTTACGACTTGCTGGATGGTGACGATATCCTTGATTATGAAAATCTGAAAAAGAAAATGCAGGGGGTGGATGTCGTGGTTCATGAGGCGGCAATCCCTGCACCGGTAGAGGGTAAAAGTTACGAAGATTATTTTCGTACGAATGTGATGGGAACTTTCAACGTAGCGAAAGCCGCAGAAGAAACAGGGGTGAAGCGTGTGATTTATGCCAGTTCTACCACAATTTATGGCATTGAACGTGGTATTCCCTACAGCTATCCCATCAGCGAAGGCCAGAAGTTCGTGTCACAATATCTTAAAGTCGGTGATTTGAGTTGCCGTGATATAGACCTTTCCTACCATACCAGTAAGGTGATGGCAGAACAAATCATGGCATGGTACGGACTGAATAAGAAATTCCAAACAATCGCTTTGCGATATGGTCCGGTAGACAAGGTGATGACCGGCGTCCATGTCAGTAGCGAAAACGTGTTGCAAGCAACGCAGTTGGCGATTGACAGCCCGAAAGAATTTTGGTACGAGGCTTTCAGCATAGTAGACGGTGATATTGATTTTATGGATGTTACAAAAGCACGCTATATGCTGGGCTATGATCCGAAACCTGCTACCTATACACCTGAACAGGTTATTTTACCGTTCAAAGCACGTTGGGAACTTGAAAACAAATAGACATTTAAAAGTAAAGATATGAAAGACTTTCATTTTTATGCTCCTACAGAAGTTGTGTTTGGGGCAACTGCCGAAGAGCAGACCGGAAAACTGGTAAAGAAGCATGGGGGAAACAAAGTATTGGTTCACTATGGAGGTAAGAGTGCGGAACGTTCAGGTTTACTGGACAAAATCTGTAAACAGTTAGATTCGGAGGGAATCGGATACATTAAGTTGGGGGGTGTTGTTCCGAATCCACGCCTTTCGTTGGTACATACTGGCATCAGCCTGTGCCGCCAAAAGGGAATCGATTTTATTTTGGCAGTAGGCGGCGGAAGTGTGATAGACTCGGCTAAAGCTATTGCATACGGCATACCATACGATGGTGAGGTTTGGAATTTCTATACCGGTGAAGCCGAACCGCAAAGTTGCCTTCCGGTTGGTGTGGTGCTGACAATTCCGGCTGCCGGAAGCGAGATGAGCCATAGTAGCGTGATTACGAATGAAGACGGGGATATTAAAATCGGATATTCCAACAATCTCTCCCGTCCGAAGTTTGCCGTAATGAATCCTGAACGTACCTACACTTTGCCGGCTTATCAGACTGCTTGCGGTGCAGTGGACATCATGATGCACACTATGGAGCGTTATTTCTCGCATGAGGACGATATGACATTGACCGACGCTATGGCCGAGAGTTTGTTGCGTACCGTAAAAGACAGTATTTTCGAGGTTTTAGTAAATCCGGAGGATTATCGTCACCGGGCACAAATTATGTGGGCGGGCAGCCTTGCTCACAACGATTTGACTGGTTGCGGCACTGTTGGCGATTTTGCCACACATGAGCTGGAGCATGAATTGAGTGCCATGTTTGATGTTGCACACGGAGCAGGTTTAGCTGCCCTTTGGTGTAGTTGGGCGCGTTATGTTTACCGGGAGAATATTTCCCGTTTCGTGCGCTTTGCAGTCAATGTGATGGGCGTTACAAACGATTTTACCCATCCTGGACATACTGCATTAGCCGGTATCGAAGCGGTTGAAAACTTCTATCGTGCTATCGGCATGCCTACCGGAATCGGACAGTTGATAGGCCGTAAAGTCACGGATGAAGAGATTGGCGAGATGGCCCGCAAGTGCAGCCACGACAGCAACCGGACAGTCGGGAATTTAAAGAAACTTACACGTGAAGACATGATAGCTGTATATAAGCTGGCTAACGGATAAGGGACATTTATGATACGAAAACGGGATGCCGGCAGATTTTTTAATTAGTCGGCATCCCATTAAGTTGTATAAAACACTAACTTTACACACATTATGAGTGAAATAAAAGACAATTATATTGATACTTTCTTCCGATGCGCTATGGATAAGGAACAGATTTGCGAGGAAATGGTAACTGACCACATGTTGGCTTATATCGTTTCCGGTGAGATGGTGGTTTACACTAAAAATAAACGGGTGACCCTCCGTAAAGGGGAGGTGGTCTTTATGCGGCGCAACCATCTGGCTAATAAAATCAAGCAACCCGGCAAGAAAGGTGAGCCCTTCCTGGGGTTATTCCTTCATCTCAACGCTCCCATGCTGAAACGGATATCATCACAGATCATGATTCCCGACGTACCGCTTAGTGCGGCTTTAAAAGAATCTTATCTTGTGTATTTGCCGCAACATCCATTTCTGACAGGGCTTTTTCAATCTCTTGACCAATATTTCAGTTCGGGGCAATATCCATCCAAAGAATTGGTAGATGCCAAATTGCTGGAAGCGGTATTAGTGATGCTGCAACTGAAACCGGAGTTGGGCAGGCTGATCTTTGATATTCTGGACCCCTGGAAACCTGACCTGGCTGACTTTATGAACAAGAATTATACTTGTGATCTCAGTGTAGAGCAGTTTGCACATTACACAGGGCGTAGCCTGTCTTCTTTTAAACGTGACTTTTCGGAGCTTTTTCACGAAACACCCAGCCGCTGGATTATCAAACGTCGTTTGGAAGAAGCCTATACTCTGTTGAAGCAAGAGAATGCTGCTCCATCTGAAATTTATTTGAAAGTGGGATTCAAGAACTTTTCTCACTTCTCTACGGCTTTCAAAAAACAGTTTGGTATATCTCCCTCGGTTATTTGGAAATGAAGCTAGCGAATAGTTTTAGTTGCTTCGTCTATCAAGATGCGTTTTTGCCGGGCTTCAGAATAGAAGCTATGCCCCATTTCCAAAAGGAAGCGTTACAGATTGTTCAGAATGAATTGTTCTAAGTTGTTTTCGGTTACCAATGCACGTTCGTTCGGCCCTAAGAATTCCAAAGTAACAGGGGGGGTGATAACATCTTTAGGTTGCAATCGGGTTGCTTGTTATTGGACTAAAGCAGATAGTGCCCCCTTGTTTGTGGATAGTCTGCTACGCTCGTAGTATAAAGACGTTATTTGTTGCTCCGGCTCCTTTACAGACCAGCAGCCACAAATAGTTTCCATTTTATAGAAAGCGCGTTTCACCGGATTGTCAATTTCCGAGATGGTGTTTACTTATGTGCCGGCGATAATTTTTGTGGAAATGGAAAGGGGATGGGGGAGACTTGCCTTGTCCTTATGTGCTTCAACTTTACTTTTCGTCATTTCAAGGGTGAAAATTTCCGGTTGAATGGATTCCTGGGGTGTGTTTTTTCGTATAATGATACATTTGTTGCAGAAATTATAAAAGGATTAACGATGTTTCATGCTATTGTACACTTTTCGATTAAGAACAAGTTGTTTGTGGGACTGACGACTTTGTTCCTGCTCATCGGGGGAATTTATGCGATGCTGACTTTGCCGGTGGATGCCGTGCCTGATATTACGAATAATCAGGTGCAGATTGTGACGGTTTCGCCGACACTGGCACCGCAGGAGGTGGAGCAATTGATTACTTCGCCGATAGAGATTGCTATGAGCAATATAATGAATGTGGAGGAGATCCGTTCCGTGTCGCGTTTCGGGTTGTCACTGGTCACGGTGGTGTTTAATGAGAAAGTGCCGACCTTGGATGCGCGGCAACTGATCAATGAGCAGATACAGGCGGTGGCCGGGGAAATCCCGCCGGAACTGGGAACGCCCGAGCTGATGCCGATTACAACGGGGCTGGGGGAGATCTACCAGTATATTCTGCGGGTGGCTCCGGGGTATGAGAAGAAATACGATGCGATGGAGCTGCGCACGATCCAGGATTGGATTGTGAAACGGCAGCTTTCGGGTATTCCGGGGATTGTGGAGATCAACAGTTTCGGCGGTTATCTGAAGCAATATGAGGTGGCGGTGGACCCGGCTGCTTTGTATTCTCTGAATATCACCATCAGCGAGGTGTATGATGCCTTGACGAATAATAACCAGAATACCGGGGGCAGCTACATCGAAAAGGTGAATCATGCTTATTATATCCGTTCGGAAGGGATGATCGGCACGCTCAAGGATATTGAGAATATTGTGGTGGCAAACCGGAACGGGATACCTATCCACGTAAATGATGTGGCAAAGGTGCGTTTCGGGGCACCCAAGCGCTTCGGGGCAATGACGATGGACGGGAAGGGGGAATGTGTTGGCGGGATTGCGATGATGCTGAAAGGGGCAAATGCGAATGTGGTGACGAAGGAGCTGGAACAACGGGTGGAAAAATTGCAGAAGATATTGCCCGAAGGGGTTTCCATCGAGCCTTACCTGAACCGTTCGGCCCTGGTGAACCGGAATATTTCGACGGTGATCTCCAACCTGATCGACGGGGCGGTGATTGTGTTCCTGGTGCTGATCTTTTTCCTGGGGAATCTGCGGGGTGGGTTGATTGTGGCTTCGGTGATCCCGCTGGCGATGCTGTTTGCGTTTATCCTGATGCGGGTGTTCGGGGTGTCGGCCAACCTGATGAGTTTGGGGGCGGTGGACTTCGGTATTGTGGTCGACGGTTCTATTGTGATTCTGGAAGGGATATTGGCCCATATATACAGCCGGCAGTTCCGGGGACGCCATTTGACTCAGGCAGAAATGGATGCCGAAGTAGCCCGGGGAGCTGGGAGTGTGGTGCGCTCGGCGACTTTTGCGGTGCTGATTATCCTGATCGTATTTTTCCCGATACTGACCCTGACGGGTATTGAAGGGAAATATTTTACGCCGATGGCCAAGACGCTGGTGTTCTGTATTGTCGGGGCTTTATTCCTGTCACTGACCTATGTGCCGATGATGGCTTCGCTGTTCCTGAAAAAGGAGATCCGGGCGAGCCGCACCTGGGGAGACCGTTTTTTTGAGGGACTGAACAAGGTGTACCACCGGGCTTTGTGTTTTTGCCTGCGTTTTAAATGGAGTACCATTGCCGTGGCTTTCTCGGCTTTGGTGGGTAGCCTGTTTTTGTTCGCCCGTTTGGGGGCAGAGTTTATCCCGACGATGGACGAGGGCGATTTTGCGATGCAGATGACGCTCCCGGCAGGCAGTTCGCTGAGCAATAGCATAGAGCTTTCGGGGCAGGCGCAGGAGATCTTGATGAAGCAATTTCCGGAGATCCGCCATGTGGTGGCGAAGATCGGGACGGCGGAAGTGCCTACGGACCCGATGGCGGTGGAGGATGCCGATGTAATGATCATCATGAAGCCGTTTGACGAATGGACGAGTGCGGGGAGCCGTGCCGAAATGGTCGAAAAGATGAAGCAGGCGCTGGAACCTCTGGAAAAGATGGCGGAATTCAATTTCAGCCAGCCGATACAATTGCGGTTCAATGAGTTGATGACGGGGGCTAAGGCGGATATTGCCGTGAAACTTTATGGTGAAGATGTGGACGAATTGTATGCCCAGGCGAAAAAGGCGGCTGCGTATGTGGAGAAAATTCCGGGGGCATCGGATGTGATTGTGGAGCAGACGATGGGATTGCCGCAGTTGGTGGTGAAATACGACCGGGATAAGCTGGCCCGCTACGGCATTAACATCAGCGAGCTGAATACGGTGATCCGTACGGCCTATGCCGGGGAGATTGCCGGGGTGGTGTTTGAAAACGAACGGCGGTTCGACCTGGTGGTCCGCTTGGATAAGGATAAAGTGGCCGATTTCAATATAGATAAGTTGTTTGTACACACTTCCGAAGGGATGCAATTGCCGCTGAGCGAGGTGGCTTCCATAGAATTGGTGAACGGGCCTTTGCAGATCAACCGCGATGCCACCAAGCGGCGCATTGTGATCGGGGTGAATGTGCGGGATGCGGATATACAGCAGGTGGTGGCACAGATTCAGGAGACGCTGGACCGGAATATACGGTTGAAACCCGGCTATTATTTTGAATACGGCGGACAGTTTGAGAACCTGCAGAATGCAATCAGTACGTTGCTGATTGTGATCCCTGTGGCATTGTCGCTGATCTTGCTGCTGTTGTTTTTTGCTTTCCGGAGCATCACGTATACGCTAGTGGTGTTTAGTACGGTTCCCCTGTCGTTGATCGGTGGCATACTGGCTTTGTGGGTGCGCGGCCTGCCGTTTAGCATTTCGGCCGGAGTCGGGTTTATCGCGCTGTTCGGTGTTGCGGTGCTTAACGGTATCCTGATGATCAACCGTTTTACGGAATGCCGCAAGGAAGGGCGTTACCAAAAGTCCACGCGGGTGGTGATTCAGGAGAGCACGCCTCATTTGCTGCGTCCGGTGTTCCTGACCGGATTAGTGGCTTCGCTGGGATTTGTGCCGATGGCTATTGCCACTTCGGCCGGAGCAGAGGTACAGCGCCCGTTGGCAACGGTGGTGATCGGCGGATTGATTGTCTCCACGATACTCACGCTGATTATTATTCCTATATTTTATCAGATTGTCAATTCGGCTGTTTTGTTGAAAAGGGGGCATTTTAGGCGCTTTTTCGGAATTGGCGCGGTGGTGTTGCTGCTGGTGTTGCCGGGGTATGTTCAGGCCCAGGAGGGTGGTGGAGTGAACCGGGAAGTTTTGCAGGTAGCGGAAAGGATGACGGATGGTGGGGTTTTCCCGGAAGGTGTGCAGCAGACGGAGACAGGCGTACAACGGTTGACGTTAGAACAGGTGGTGGCGTTGGCGGTGAAAAACAGTCCCCGTTTGCAGATTGCCGAATCGCAGATTGAGATGAGCCGGGCGGGTCGCGGGGAAGTGGCGGAATTGCCTGCTACGGAATTCAGTTATTCGTGGGGACAGCTGAACGGAGAAGGCCGGGACGATTATCAGATAGAGGTGGCCCAAAGCCTGGGGTCGTTGCTGACTCCTTTTTATAAGAATGCTTTGGTGAAGCGGCAGGTGGAAACCGGGCGGAATTATGCCGTATTGGTGGAAAAAGAGGTGTGGGCCGAGGCGAAACGGGCGTGGAGTTATTATGTATATGCGATGCATACGCTGGCTTTGTACCGGGAACAGTTGGAACTGGCGGATCGTTTACAGCATGCCGGGGAGTTGCGTTACGAGCAGGGGGAGATTACCCTGTTGGAGAAGAGTATGACGTCGACGCTGGCAGCGGATATGCGGACCCGTTTGTTTCAGGCACAGGAGGAGTTGAGGGTGGCAGCCCGCCGTTTGCAATGGGCCTGTTATTCGGATTCCCCCATAGAGCCTGCGCAACCGGAATTATCGATGCTTGCAGTAGATTCATTGCCGGCAGTTGGGGGCGAAGCTTACCGGAATTATTTTAGTAGCCTCACCGATGAAAAAATTGCCATGCTGAAAGTAGAGCGCAGCCGTTTTTTCCCGGAACTGTCGTTTGGCTATGTGCGCCAGGATATACGGCCACTCAGAGGATTGAATTCGTGGATGGTCGGAGCTTCTTTTCCGTTGTATTTTGTTCCTCAGCGCAGTAAAATCCGGCAGGCGCGCATTGCTGCCGATATCAGCCGGATCGAGACGGACCGCAGTATCCGCGAATTGGACCATAAGGTCGGGGAACTGCGGATTCAGTTGAACAAGTACGGGGAGAGTATTCGCTATTACCGGATGTCTGCTTTGAAAGAAGCGGAGGAGTTGATGAAAGCGGCCGACCTGATGTTCCGCGAAAGTGAAACTGATATCACGGAGTATATCCAAAGCCTGAATGCTGCCCGGGAGATTAAACGCGGGTATATCGAGGCGGTGTATCAGTATAATGTGGCAGCCTTGGAGTATGAACTTTATAGATAATTCCGTTGACTTATTGAATAGTTTTGAATAAAATAAGCTGTATTTCGGCAATTCAAATTATCACATTCTTGAAATATATAACTAATTTTGATGTAGAACTCAATGTTTGAAACAATCTAACCATGAAAAAAATATTTATCCCCCTGATCGTATTAGCTGTTGCAGGATGCAAGGATGCTAAAAATAATTCCGTTGCTGAGGCGGTGACTTCGGCAGATACGGTTGTTGTGGTTGAGCAAATAGAAGAAACAGAAGAGGCGGATGCGTATAGTTCTGCCACTTCTAAACCCAACGAGGTGCTGTTCAACGGGACGCTGGTGGTGCCGCCGGAGTATCAGGCTACCGTGACGATGGTCATGGGCGGAACGGTGAAGAGCAGTAAATTGCTTTCCGGTATGGCGGTGAAAAAAGGACAATTGTTGGTGACGCTTGAAAACCCTGATTTTATTGATTTGCAGCAGAATTATCTGGATAGTCATGCACAATTGGAATATCTGGAAGCCGAGTACAACCGCCAGCTGGCATTATCCAAAGAACAGGCAGCATCACAGAAAAAATTGCAGCAGGCTAAGGCGGAATACCTGTCAATGAAAAGTCGGGAGCAGGCCACTGCGGCGCAATTACAGTTACTGGGGGTCCAGCCGTCTGTTTTACTGACGGGAGGCATACGGCCTTACCTGGAGGTACTTTCCCCGATTGACGGGTATGTGGGTAATGTGCGGATCAATGCCGGGAAGCACATTGCTGCCGGGGAAGCCCTTTGCGACGTGATCAACAAGGATCGCACGATGCTGCGTTTGGTGGCTTATGAGAAAGATTTGTCGAATATCCACAACGGGGATACTGTCGAATTTACGGTAAACGGGATCGGAGCGCAAGTGTTCCGTGCTACCTTGGTTTCTGTCGGGCAGCAGGTGGACGAAGCCAGTCGTTCACTGGAAATCTATGCCCGGGTAGATGCTCAGGAAGAGCTTTTCCGGCCCGGAATGTATGTGACGGCCCGGATCCTGCATCAGGAAAAGAAATAAATCGTATTTTTGTAAGTCTCCCGACTTATTTGATAATTTCGTAATTCCTTGATTCCGGTTTATCAGTCCGGGTAAGATGTGTAATTAATTCCGATGTCGTATTTATGAAATTATACAGTCCTCTTTTTCAAAGCCGTTTCCTGCTGATTATTGTAATTATCTCAGCGACGGTGGCTTCGTTGATTCATTTCCCGGAGCTGATCTCACTGTTCGTTACTTACGAGCCGTTCAGCCTTTTCCCGGGTATGAAACCGCAGGATGTGGGGTTTGAGATCGGGTTTACCTTTATTTCCCTGTTGATCCTGTTTGCCGTCAACGCTTTGATTTTCAGGTTCGGCACAAAGGGGATGAAAACAGGGGTGGGTCGTATCGCTTTTTCATTTTTGGTCACCTGGATACTGAGCAGCGGTCTGGGGCGTTTTTTTATTTATCTGCATCAACATTTCGACATTCCGGCTATTGATGCACTGGCGCATCATTACCTGCATCCGCTCAGGGATTTTATCATTACCTGCATTGTTACGGGCAGTTGTTACATCATTTATCTGGTGCGCCGTCAGCAATCCTATCAGCTCGAAAACGAGCAATTGCGGGCTGAAAATTTACAGAATCAATACGAAGCTCTGAAAAACCAGTTAAATCCGCATATGCTGTTCAATTCGCTGAATACGCTGCGTTCACTGGTGCGTGAATCACAGGATAAGGCGCAGGAATATATACAGGAATTATCTCGGGTATTGCGTTATACCTTGCAGGGTAATGATACCCAAAAAGTGCCTTTGTCAGGAGAAATGGAGTTTGTGAACGCTTATATTTTCCTCCAACTGATGCGTTATGAGGATAACCTCCGGTTTGAGATCAGGGTAGACGAACAGCTCCGCGATAAGCAGGTGCCACCGATGGCCGTGCAGTTGTTGATAGAAAATGCGATTAAACATAATGAGATCAGCAACCGCCGTCCTTTGGTCATCACCATCCGCACTGAAGGGGGGGAGTGGCTGAGTGTATGCAACCGTATTCAGCCGAAGATGACCGGGGAGTCGACCACCGGAATCGGGCTGGCGAACCTGAACAAACGCTATGAACTGCTGTTTCAGCAGCAGATTGTGGTGGAAAAGACGGGGGATGTTTTTTGTGTGAAAATACCTTTGTTATGAAACTCTGGGTACTTTGGTATACCTAAAAAATAAGGGGCTATATGGGTACTGAAAATAAAATGATAAACGTATGAAAGCGGTAATTGTTGAAGATGAAAAAGCGGCCGTGCGTAATCTGATGGCTTTGCTGTCGGAGGTGGCGCCCGAAATCGAGGTGGTGACGGCTTTGGACAGTATTGCCGAGAGCATCGACTGGTTTCGTGTGCAACCGCAGCCCGACCTGGTATTTATGGATATCCATCTGGCGGACGGTTCGGCTTTTGAGATTTTCCAGCATGTGGAGATCCGTTGTCCCCTGATTTTCACGACGGCATACGATGAATATGCCCTGAAAGCTTTTAAGGTGAACAGCGTGGATTATTTGCTGAAACCCATTGCTGCCGAAGACGTACGGAATGCACTTCGGAAACTGGAATGCCTGAGGGGGGAACAATTGGCTAGCCGGATGCCGGATGCCGGTTTACAGGGACTTTTACAGGCATTGAAACAGCAGGAACATTATAAAACGCATTTCCTGATCCCCCAGAAAGGAGATAAATTACTGCCGCTGGCGGTGGATGCCGTATATTATTTCTACATCACCGACGGGAATGTAAAAGCCGTAACGGATGGGAGGGAATACGCCCTGTCGCAGACGCTGGACGAAATAGCCGATTCCCTGCCTCCTGCTACGTTTTTCCGGGTCAACCGCCAGTATCTGATTGCCCGCCGTGCTATTAAAGACATCGACCTGTGGTTCAACAGCCGTCTGTCCGTCAACCTGACCGTTCCTGTGGCGGAGAAGATTCTGGTCAGTAAAGTCCGCGTCGCTGAGTTTAAGGAATGGTTTACGAGGGGATAACACAGGGGGACGGGGCAAATGTGCGCAAAATTACCTCATCCCCGTGATTACTAGGGTGAATGTAGGCTGGTAATGGAATTCTTCGTAGGAAAAAGCGGTCAGCTTCTCTTGTTCTCAGGCGGTTCCGAAGGACACAGGGGATCATAGCGGCCCGACATATTGGGGTATATACTGCAACCGTTTTCAGTTTCCTGCCTTCACGAACGAAAAGTTGAGGTTCCGGCACTTTCTCCCTATACTTCACCTGTTTCCAAGCGGACAGGCGGATCATTTTCTTCGTGGCAGGATGCATCTGGCTGCCGTCTTGTTTAGAAAGATAGGGAAAAATGATAATGTATCGATGAGGAAAGGGCCGGTGTTTTTACAACAGCCCCCGGCACCGGAGTTTCAGGGGTTACCGATTACCGGGGCTTTTACCTGCCTGGATATTCCGGTAAATCACGGAGCCGGGGGCTTTAGGTCACTGTGCTTTTATTTTGCCCATCGTTTGAGCCGGGGAAAATAGGCTTTCATCTGAGCAATCGCTTCTTCTTTCGAATACCGGCTATCACAAGCCCCGTTGAATTCATCGAGAAACTGAATGCAATGTTCGATCATCCCCTCCATTGTACAATCTTGGAGGAATGCCCCCTCTTTATAGCAATAGCAGCAATAATCCTCATTGGCGGAACCGTCTTTATTTGTTCCGAATTGGTCCGGAGTTCGCATCGGCATGCCACAGCTTTGGCAAAACAGATTCATATATTGCTCATTTTTTACAAATACGTTGTCGATCCAATAGGTTGCTGATTCCGGGGTGAATTTCAATACACAGTATTCCGGGTCTTCCACTCCCCCGGGGAAATGAGGCAGCATCCAGTCGCTCCAGAGAGAGCGTTTTATCGCCTCATCCGTTACGATCTCTATTTCGCCGGTGTAAACGACGCTGTCGCTGCCTTTTACAATTGAGATCCCTGCTTTGGGATTGGCCCTAAAATGGGCTGTCTTTGCCGAACTTGTTCCGGTCGAGACGTAGATTGCACCGTCCTCGTCTTTGAGTTTTACCATTGCCACCGGGCGCGGATAGCCGTTTTCGTCTATCGAAGCCAGTGTGACGATCTGTGCCGTAGCGACTATTTGCGCTGCTTTTTCCTGAATGTCCATGTTTGTCGGTATTTTATTGTTCTGTTTTTGATTTGGATGCAAAGTTAATCGGGATTGGTTGTATTTTAATGAAAAATACTTTTTTTAAATATAAATAATAAATTTAGTTCTTGAATTGAAGTATTGGATTAATATTTACCTTTACCGCATTTGGGAATTCTGAGACAAGATTTTTATGACGGATGAAATAAATGAAGCGTTGGGTGGTTGCGGATCCGGGAGGGAAGGTAAAGGAGGATTCCGAAGCCGGATTTCAGGAAGAGGCAGGGAGTAGACGTGACATTTACAGGCGAGTAAAAAATTTGAAATGAGAGTGTAATTAAAACTTGAATACAATGAATCACTTTTGGTTGTCTTTAGGTACCGGGCTTGTTGCCGGAGGAGTGGATGTAATACCTATGTTGCTGAAAAAGTTTCCTAAGGCCTCGTGTCTTTCTGCTTTTATTCAATATGTCGTCGTTGCGATTGTGATTTTTCATATCCATCTGCCTGGGCTGTCTTGGTGGTTGGAAGGAGCTCTTGTCTCTTTGGCCATGGCTTTGCCTGTGCTGGTGTTAGTGGCCGAAAAAGAGCGTAAATCGGTTCCCGTAATTGCCGTAAATGCACTGGTGTTGGGTGTTCTGATCGCTTGGGTGAAAGTCAGTTTCTGAATCTGGTAAGATTTATAGCCCCCGTTGCAGAATACGTTGTGAGGCAAACCCGTCAATGCCGGTTCCCGGGCGGTCTTTGCGGAGGGATTATCCTTCCGGGAGGCCGGGGACGTTGCGGCAGAATTTGCGGAGCACGGCCATCAGGCGGGCTTTATCGATGGGCTTGACGAGGTATTCATTGCATCCTGCCCGGAAGGCATTTGTCGATTCCGCCGTTGTTTTGCTTTATCACCGAGACGGTGATTTCCAGGTGGCGCACGCCCGTATGGGTGGTGGGATAGTATTTTTCCCTTGCCAGACTGAAGTCGTAACCCACGGTGAAGCGTACGTTTTCCCCTTGCCGCAGGCGGTCTTTCATGTCATCGGGGATGTTGGGATTCTGAAAAATGTTTATTCCCAGCATGTTTTTCTTGTCCGTGACGCCCATCATAGCCATGCCCGCATGGTTTATTTCAGTAAGGTTGCCTTCGCTGTCGTAGAGTTCGAGGCCTACTGGTAGGTTATCGTAGATGGTTTGCAGCAGTATGTAGGATTCTTTGCCGTTTGCTTCTTTTTCTGACATGACGGTGTCGGATTTGTAGTGAGCTTTTTTCTATTGATGTCTACAAAGATATATTTTATAACTTTATATTCCAGTATTCTGGGTAAAAAGCTGAATGATAAAAGGTAACACACAGGGGGACGGTGCAATTGTGCGGAAACCGGGTAGGTTTATCTGTCTCTGTTTATTGATTTGTCTCTTCCGGGCGGCTGTTTTTAGTGACCAAGTGTTTGATTTTTAAAACGGCCAGATTGAGTTCCACCGTTGTTTCGGTTGTAACCGTAGGCAATTCGTCTGTTAACAGGTCTGCGATCAATTGACCGCTTTTTTGCAGGATCGATTTCCGGGTGGGTTCATCTGCTTCAGGAAGGGCTGTTAACTGCCGTGTCAGCAAGCGGAGTTTGTAAAAAGCATCGATAATGGCGAAGGTGGTCTGAGTAGCCTGCTCGCTTTTCAGGATGGTTGCTAGCATGTACAACCCCCGTTCGGTGAAGGCAAAAGGAAGTTTCGTTTTCCCTCCTTTTATTGAAGTCGAAAATTTCGACTTCAATCCGTCCCATTCTGTTTTTTCCAACCGGATAATATATCCTGTGGGAAACTTATCCGGATTATTACTTACTGCTTCATTTACCCGTTTGGTCTCCACTCCGTAGAGTCCGGCCACATCGGAATCCAGAATGACCGGAGTGTTCCGCAAGATAATGATCTTTTTTTCGACTTGTTCAAAACTCAGGGTATCCATAGCACACAATTTAACAGATGGTTTGGTTTTCACAATTTACGAATTTTTTTCCATAAGTCAAATCCGTGGTTGCTATTCTTCATTCCAACACAAACGGTAATACATCTGGTTTCGCAGGGAGGGCTTCGGGTTGATACCTGAATTCTTCATAGGAAAAGGCGGTCAGCTCTTCCCGGGTGGTGAGACGGTTTTGCAGAATGTAGCGGGTCATGGCGCCCCGGCACATTTTGGCATATACGACGATGTTTTTTAGTTTCTCGCCATCCCGGACGAAGAATTGGGGTTCCAGCACCTTTACTTCCCGTTTCACCCGTTTCCAGTCGAAGAGGCGGGTCATTTCCTCGGTGGCCAGATGCACCAGGCACCCATCGTCCTGTTTCACCGATTCGATCAGCACATCCGTCAATAGGGGTTTCCAAAAGTCGAACATATTCCGGTCGTCGTTATCCGGCAGTTTCACACTACCTTCCAAACGGTAGTTCTTGATGCGGTCCATGGGCCGGAGCAGGCCATATAAAAAGGAACAGATCCACAGATGGCTGTTGGCATACGCATAATCAGCCTCTGTAAATTCCCAGGCACGCAGATGCCGGTAGGCCATTCCATTGTAGGATAATACGGCGGCCCCGCTGTCTTCGGGATCGAAAAAAGAGAGGTAGCGCAGTTTATTCAGGATCGCCAGGCGTGCATTGCACTTGAGGGCTTTCCCCAATTCTGCTTCCGTAAAGGCCGCCAGTTGCAGGGCATGGCGTTTGGCTTCTTTTAGGAACCTGGGCTTTGTCGAAAGCTCCGGTGAGACTTCCGGCCGGGTGGTCATATGTTTGGCACAAGCTAATAAAATCTGCATGGTCTTGTTTTTATCTTTATGCAAAAATAATAAAAACCGGATAAACGAAGGGTGGGGAAAGCAGATAATACTCTTACAGGAATGATGAACAAAAAGGCGCATTTGCCCTTTTTTACCAGCCTCCGAAAACGTATATCTGCCAGTTGGGGGCAGTCGGGAAGTATTCATTCAATAGAATAATCAGCCAGCAGAGGATAAAGAGAAAGATATGAATGATGCAGACGGTCGCTCCCGGCATGTACCGGATTTTTAGCTGTGCACATAAACGCCACAGGAATTTCATATTCCGGGCTTATTAAAATCCGACGGATAATCCTGCCGAGAAATAAGGCGCTACGCTAAAATAACCGCTGGGTTCCGTGCTGACGAACATCGCTTTCAGGGTGCGCTTGTCGTATGCTGCTATCCGCATCGCATTGACGCCTGCAGTCAGCGGTATGCTTACGTGTTTGCAATCACGGGACGGGGCAATTGTGCGCACATTTGCTCCGTCCACCGTGTGTGCTGGATCATTTTGCAGGTTATTATTTAAATCATTCGGAAAGCGGTATTCCGGCAGATAAGTTGGCTGCTTTTTTGATGCAATGGGCATTGGAATATTTTAAATGTGGTAAATATTACAGAGAAAGAATTTATTATACGGATGCTCAGCTTGAACAATGGCTGAAGAAAAGCGGGATAGAAGGTGTCGGTTTAAATTGCCTTTATCCTTTTTTGGTAAGAACAAGAAAATGGTATTTCTTTCTGAATTATGAACTTCTGCTTTATTTTGCCGTTCAGGCTATTGTCCGGATAGAGAACGTTGAAAATTACTCTAAGATTACAGCAGACATAGCCTGTGAAGAGAGCAAACTTCTTGTTTTTCTGGACAAAGCGGACCCGAAGCGATTCAGGAAAGAAATTTTGAGTCTGGAAATTCATTGTTTTTTAAATAAGTTGAATTTGGATTCTTCCGAAGAAGTGGTTTTATCATTTATAAAGTATTTTAACCCGGATTTTAGCTTAACATGGCTCAAGAGAAGTAATTCTTTTGAGACTGCAATCGAAAGTAGCGGAGATGTTTTTGTTGAAGAGTTGATCCGGTTTATGGGTATCTGGTTTGAAGTAATCGGACTTGAAGATTTCTTTTATAAAGATTGTTACCGGGAGGATGATCCGGTAAAATACAAGAAGTACAGGCAAGGTTATAGGAATTTATATAACAGATTACTGCTGGTGTTCGGATTGATGGACGAAAATGGAAAACTGTTAGAATCTACCGATGAGGAGTTTCACCTGAATCTGTATCAGTTCGCAAAGGATTTAGAGAATTACCAAGCGTTGAAGGAAGTTGGAATGGAAGAATATATACTTGGTATTTACCGGGAAATCCAATCAAAATTGGATGAATACATGGTCGTTAATTGATGGGAAGCGTTGTAGGTACGGGGGGAGAAAATGCAGGCGATACAGTAGTATGATTAATTATTAACATGATAGAAATTACACATAATCTTTTTATTGGTTCTCAGAGTGATTATGAGAATGAAAGTTTTATTACATTGTAATCAGTGGGCTTCGAGGTCTGCAACTATAGGTTTATTGTATCTTCATTATACCGGAAATAATCAATGGAGTATATAAGTGCTCATACTCTAGAATTTCTTCCAGCTTTTTGTTGCTGAATGCTGTTAAGTACTGTTGATATTGCTATTCTTTTATTTAAATTTATTGAAAATTTTTATATTTGTAAAATATGAAAAAGATCGATTTACATATACATACAATTCCAAGTTCCGTTAGCGACAGTCACTTTGATTTTGACATTTCGAAGTTAAAAGAGTACGTTTCAACGATGGGAATAGACGGCATTGCTATTACTAACCATAATGTATTTGATAAGAATCAATATCTTACAATAAAAGCTATGCTGGTAGATATAACGGTATTTCCGGGTATCGAGGTCGATTTATGTAACGGACACATATTAGTTATTACAGATGAGTTGGACATAGATGACTTTGATAAGAGGACAAATATGGTAACGTCAAATATCCATACGGCAACAGATTCGTTAGACTTGCCTACATTTGAGTCTATATTTACAGACCTCTCAAAATACTTATTAATACCTCATTACGATAAAAAGCCTCATATTCCAAAGGATGTTATTTTGAAGTTGGGGGAACATATCACAGCAGGAGAGGTTAACAGTCCTAAAAAATTCATCTATTGTCGAAAGGACAAGAATAGTTTAGTGCCAGTGTATTTCAGTGATGGTAGATTTACATCAGCAATTCATGATTTCCAGCCCAGGCAAACCTTTATTGAGGTCGGCGACTTATCCGTTCATGCACTGAAAGAAGCACTGAAAGATAGACAAAAGGTCGCATTGGATGGTTCAGATAAGAACCTAATAGACATCAATACTGGTGAATTAAAGATTTCTTCGGGGCTGAGCGTAGTTCTTGGTCGTAGATCATCAGGAAAATCACATACACTCAGAATAATTAACAGTAAATATGGCAAAGAAAATGTTAAATACATTAAGCAATTTTCACTGGTTAATGGCAGTGAAAGCCAAGATAAGAATATGTATGATAATCTTCTTGCCGAAAAGAAAAACAGCTTATTTGAGGATTATATTGATTTGTTCAGAAGTGCTGTGGATGATGCGGTAAGTATCAACGATGAGCAAATAGATGGGAGTGCTATAGAGGACTATATAGAAACTCTTAAAAACATAGCTAAAGATGAAGGTTTAAAGGATGTTTTTTCTAAATGTACATTATTCAACGATTATAGGTTTGATATTGCTGAACCCGACACACTCAAACAATTAATAGGTCATGTACTTGTAATTATAAGTAATGTAGAATATAGAGAAACTATAAATCGATATATTGATATAAATGCTCTAAAAGCATTACTTTTTGACTTGGAAAGCCAATATGAAAAAGCCTTAGAACTATATAACAAGAAAAAGTGGACTAACTCCTTGATGGTTGAGATTAACAAACGTCTTCAATATCATTCCTCTGCACCAGCTTTACCAGACGTAAGTTTCTATACAATTGCAACTAATAGACATAAACGTACAAAGTTTAAGTTGCTTTGTTCTTATATTATGCGTGAAAGGAAGATTGCTTCAATGGATGTAGCAAAGTTCAAAATTCAGGCTAAAACCAGAAAGTTTGAGAATGCCACTGATATGAAATCTGTCTTGGGGCGAAAGGTAAGCTTGGTAGATGCTTATACACAATATAGTAATCCTATTTCTTTTATCAAAAAATTGAAAGAGATAGAATGTATCAACAATGCTGAAATCTATAAATTCTTCATAACAGTGGATTATAAGATACTTAATGAATATGGGCTGGACGTGTCTGGTGGTGAACAGTCTGAATATAACTTGCTGAATTCTATTCAGGATGCAAGAAATTATGATATGTTACTTATTGATGAGCCAGAGTCCTCGTTTGATAATATCTTCCTTAAAGACGATGTAAATATTCTTTTGAAAGATTTGGCAGAAGAGATGCCCGTGGTAGTTGTAACCCACAACAATACGATAGGTGGATCTATTCATCCAAATTATGTTATCTATACTGAAAAGACTATTGTAGATGAGAAACCAGTGTTCAGAATCTATTATGGTTATCCTACAGACAAAACGCTTAAGTCAAAGACTGGAAAAGAAATAGAAAATTATGCAATACAGCTTGATAGTTTAGAGGCTGGCCAAACAGCATATATAGAAAGGAATAAAACTTATGAAAATCTTAAGAATTAGCAATAGTAAAGGAGAATTTAGCCTTGACGGCATTAATTATAGTTCCGTTGACACAATAAACAAGGATGATTTACTAAATATGATAGATTTATTTGTAAATAATGAATGTGAGATGGATGAATATTCTGAAGTGAGTATACCGAATAAGGCTCATCAGATAATATATCAGAATATTTATCGGAAGTTTAAAGAACTGGAGCAAAACAAAGCTCAGTTCAAAGATATGAGCGAGAATACATATAAAGATGCTATTGATAAATATAGGGATTAATGCTTTCGACGATTGGTGGAACGGACTTGGTGTTTGGACATTAGGATCGTCTTGCTGATTATTTGCTTCTTATATACCTTTAGTGGTAAAGTGAATATAAAAATAGTTTATGGAGCAGGGAAGAGAGAATCTTTGCGTTTAATAAAAATGAATTAAAATTTTATTTATATGGGGCAGTTTAAGGACATAACTATCAAGAATGTTATTGAAGAATTGAATCAAAGTTATTTTTTGCCTGACATTCAGCGAGAATACGTTTGGCTCAATAAGGCAAACGAAAAGAAGATAGAGCAATTGTTTGATTCTATTTTAAGGAATTACCCTATTGGTTCGTTTTTGTTTTGGAAATTAAAAAAGTCGGACATTGAAACTAACCGTGATGTCAGGGAAGTTTCAGACAAACTTAATTTCCAGCTTTATAAGTTCATTGAAAAATATGATATAAGGGATACGCATAATGAGAAGATAGATATTGAACAAGTCAATTCTAATGATTTGTCGATAGTCCTTGACGGGCAACAACGGCTGACATCATTGTACATTGGGCTTAAGGGTTCAAGAACGTTAAAGAAGCCTAAAGCATGGTGGGATAACCCTACTGCATTTGAAGAAAAACGCCTTTACATAAACCTCAGGTATCAGCCAACGGAAGAAAACCCGGACGATAATTACCAGTTTGAATTTTTAAATCCGTCGAATATGCCTGGCGTTGATGAAAACAATTTCTGGTTTAAAGTTGGGGATATTCTGTGTGTGGAAAGTTTGTTGGGATATGCGAGGGAAAAGGGCCTTTCAGACAAGGAAATGTTTATTCTGGAAAAACTGAGGAATGCTTTCTGTACCCAGAATCTGATTTCCTATTTTGAGGAAACTGAAAAGAATCTGGATAAGGTGTTGAAAATATTTATACGCGTAAATAGCGGAGGTACGCAGTTGTCTTATTCAGATTTATTGATGTCTATACTGACAGCTAATTTTTCTTCGGATATTCGGGATTTGATGAATAAACTGGTGGACAATTTGGCAGAGAAAGGTTTTGCCGTGATGGGTCGTGACCAGATATTGAAAACGTCCCTGCTCCTCACGGGTTGTAACCATATATTCCAGCTTAAGAGTTTTAGTAAGGGCAATATACATAAGGTTGAGGATAATTGGACAGAAATTACTGATAGTATCTATGATGCCATACATCTAATGCAGGATTTTGGTTATGCGAGGCAATTGTCATCTGGGTATATTATTTCCGTATTAGCTTTCTACTTGTTTAAGAAGGGCATTAAATATAACCAGATTCAGCAGGAAGACAGGGAAGAAATGTGGAAATTTGTACGTAATGCCCAAATAACAAGTTTCTTTACTACCTCTTTGGATACTAAATTGAGCTATGTTTCGAATGTAATGAGGGGAGCAAATACTTTTAAGGAATTTAATGAAAAGATGTATGATAATCGATATTTAAGGATAACACCAGAGGATGTTGAGCAAATGATGGCATTGGAGTATGGCAATCCTGCTATTTTGCCGCTTCTTCAACTGTTATACCCTAATTTGGATTATAAAAATTCAATTTTCCATATTGACCACATTTATCCAAAATCAAAGTTTGTGCCTAAAAATGAAAAATTGCCGGTAACTTCGAGGGAGAAGAAGAATTGTTTATTTAACTTACAGCTGTTAGAGGGAAGGGAAAATAATATAAAAAGGATAAAAGATCCTGAAACTTGGTTAGAAGAGAATTATAGCGCTGAAGAAATTGTGGAATATAAGCTCAAAAATTATATTCCTGGGAACCTTAAATTAGAGTGGGAAAATATATTACAATTTGAGGAAGTAAGGAATAAAATGATTTCAACTAAGCTGAGGGAAGTGTTTAAATAGGTTTATTATGCATTAGGTAGGTGTTTATATTAAGCAAGATTTTTAAGCTGTTTGGGAGGGATGATTAAAACGTCTGTCTCCTTATTCACGGCAGGTTGTTGGCTATCCTCAAGTGAGGGTAGCTACATTGAATTTTAAGAATATTGAAAAAGCGTTATCAATTTTCCGGGTTAGAAAATTCCTATTCATTTGATATGAAGTGGTAATAATATTAATTACTAAATTTTTTACTATGCCGTTGATAAGCTATAAGAATTCTCTTGATATAGAGATGTCTTCTGCAGAAATAGATTATCTCTATGAACAGTTAAAGAAAACGAGGGGTTGAATGATTTGATGTTGTGGTTTATGATTTTGTACATAAGTCCCATATTGATTCAAATGATGAATTGCAAAATATGAGATATTTGGTTCATTTTATTAGGATATAAGCATATGAGGTTAACATGTTTTTAAAAAAGATGTTATTGTCTAATTCCGAAGTCGAAGGTATACCGTTGGTAAAGCAAGATGTGTTATTTACAAGAAGGTTGTTAGAGATTGATAGGATTCCATATTGCCAAAAATGGTTGTATAAATGACAGTATGGTTAAAGAATCCCTTCTTTATAAAGTTTATATCCTTCAAATTTGAAGAGGTGATAAATGGCTTAAAAATAAATTAGAGCATAAAAAATATTAAGATATTTGATGTTAACTTATTAATTACCAGAATAATAAGTGGTATTTTGAACCATTCAATATTGCAGATATTGTATTAAGGATGGAGTGCGACGATGTTTATGGTTTGTTGTTTGATTATCATAAATTTTTAAATATTGATGGCTGTATTCATGATGGCTGATTAGTCTTTAATCACGGAGACAGGGCAATTGCGCGTCCCCGTGTGTCATAGCCATCCCGTGATCCAGCTCCAGATTTTTTTCAGCAGTACACCAAGAAACTGCAAGGCGAGGACGGAGAGCCAGATGCGGAAGAAATAGTCCTGGAGGCGGTCCCACAGGGAAAAACGGGGGATGCGGACAAGCATCCCGATGAGTTCTTCGATGGTCTGGCATTCGGCGAATTCCTCCCGGAAGGTCGGTTCATCCACCCAGGTTTCTTCGAACCATTCTTCGTCCTGGTGTTTTAGATATCTTTCCGCTATCATTTCGCGGAGGACGTTGGGTGATAGTTTTTCCGGATGGGGTTCGTAGTCGTTTTCCAGGGAGATCACGCCGGTGCGGGTGCCTGTCCAGCCGTGGATGCCCCGCCATCCGCTTGGGTAGGCATGGCGGATGATGTATTTTGTTCCCGTGGAATCGATGATGGCAACGCCTGAGCGGTCGTATTTTTGCAGCAGGCGGGTGGTGGTGACCTGGAAATCTTTTTCCCGGGCAAAGCCCCAGACCATGTCGTCCCGGGGATCAAAAATCAGGATGGGGTATTTTAATTGTGCTTTCATGGGAAAAGTTTTAGGGTACTGGTATCATGCGGGAGTTGTCCGGGTTTGGGTGCCGATGGTTTTACTTTTTTATATTTTTTCTTTTGGTAACCGTATGCGATCAGCCCACGCCTGCGGATCAGGAATTTGGTGATCAGGGGATGTTCTTTTGCTTCCTGTATATTCTTGATCCACCCGGGATGGAAAGATAGCACCTGGCCTGGATAGCGCTCTTGTCGCAGGGGCGGATACAAGCCGGGGAGTACCCGGCAGATCAGGGTGTCTTTGTTTATTTCCCATTTTCCGGTATAATAGTCCGTCCAGCCGTAGTCGTAGCTCCAACCATGACTGAGTTGTTCGAAAGTTTGGTCGGTATGCAGTTGAAGTGTGCTTTCTGAGAAGTTTTCACTTTCAAAGTCTTGTTGTATATGCTTGTAGGTGGCGGGAAGAGCCAGAGAACGGAGGTGTTTTGCCGGAGGAAGCTTTCCGGTTTTATATTTTTCCCCGTTATAATACCAGTTTCCGGTGGTTGCCGGATAGGCCCGGACATGGATATCCCGGGGCTCAGGGGTATGGGCGATGAATTCAACCTTGTAGCTGAAGGGGTAGGTCAGAAAATCGCTGCAGCTCAGTACCAGCGTATCGCCACTGGCACAGCGGATGGAAAACCGGGTATCTCCGGCGTGAAGGTTGGCATACTTTGTCGTTTCAGGCTTATTTTTAATCCCGATGAAATGGGGCGGGAGGGAGCCGTCCCGTTCCAGGGAGTTGTACCAATTGGCAATTCCGTCGTTCACGATGTTTCCGTGAAAGATGATGGAGTCTGGTTTGTTTTGTCCCCTTGCTGCTTGAAGAGGGAAGGATAGTAGCAGGATGTAAAACAGGAATTTCATGGGGGTGCGAAAAATGGCAGGTGATTGAATGGGTTACGGAGGTTTAACGGATGGTTCAGGGTTTGTTTTTGATTTTCAGGATCGCATGGCTGATGATCAGTGCGTCGCATCCGCCGGGAGATTCTTCCGCTCCGGGTGCAACTGTTTCCTTGGGGGAGAGAGTGGCGGTCAGCCGGGCTTTCCATTCCGGGAAGACAGTAGTGTCTGCTATTTCCCAGCCGGGCAGTTTGTAGCGGATGAGGGTGTCGGTCACGAAATCGTGGACGCCGCTTGCTTTCAGCCGGTCTGTGAATTTCCCGAAATCCCTCGGGTCCAGGTTCAGCAGGATGAAGGCGGAAACGACGGGCAGCAGGTCGGTTACTGCTATTTTGCGGTATTCGTAGCGTTTCAGGACAGCTTCTGCAAGCGGGCCGAGCAGGATACTCCGGAGGTATTTTTCGTTTTTTCCCCCGGCATATCCGGCGGAGAGGGCGGTGAAGGCATGGACGAGGTAGTCTTTGCTCAGTTGCAACAATCGTTTCTTGTTGGAGATGCCCGGATGGTACTCTTTTCCTTGGGCTTCGGCTTTTTCCAGTGCCCGGATATGCTCTTTGTCGTCGAGGGCGAGGCGGCGGTTTTCCTGCAGGAGGGTCCGGTAGTGATGGCCGGGGAACTGATGGCAGCGGGCTGAGGGACAGGCGATCTCCACGTAGCCCTTGGCACTTGCGTAGAAGGTGATTTCAAAACGACCGGACCGGACGGTGTTTCCTTCCTCGTACTGGACCGGGAGGCCGTCCAGGCTGAATGTCCCGCTGAAGGGATGTTCCGGCAACGGGACGGAGGTATCGGTTTCCGTCCTTTCGAGGAGTTGCAGGTAAAGGGCCGGAATCCGGTTGTAGTCCTCGTCGTCCCTGGCCGCCATGATCCCGGCATCGTTCCACAGCAGGAAGGAGGTGCGGTTGTATTCTACCGGATTGCCGTCGTAGTCTTTGGCGGTGCTGTAACCTTTGGCCAGGCGTTCTTCGCCGAGCAGCCGCACCAACGCATTGGGAGATAGCGGAAATTCCAGGGGTACGTCGTTCAGAATCAGTACATTCCCGTCGATATGGATTTGCAGCATCGCGGCTTTCTCTGCCGCAGAAAGCAGATAGGCGGTGTCGTAGCTCAGCAGGTTTTGCCACCAGGCAGGGGTGAACAGGCGGGAACGGGGAAATTCTTTGAAGCTGGCGGCAAAGGTATCCAGACTTTGTTCCCTGCTCAAAGCCTCTTTGTCGTCGTAGTTCAGGCTGAGAGTAAAGTCCCCCCGGGGGGTGAGCGTGAGCAGGCATTCCATCCAGGCTCCTTCGGCGGGACAACGGTTGTACATCTGCTTCCGGAGGTTGGCAGCCAGGTTGTAGAGTTTATCGGGAGCTGATACCAGTTGCTTTTCTGTTCCCTTTTCGACCGAGAGGAAAAGGTATATGCCCCCGAAGATATTGATCGTTACTTCGGTTTTGTCCCATCCGGTCCCTTGCAGGTGTTCCTGTATGGTACGTATCATTTCGGTGAGGGGACGCAGCGGATAACTCCCGTCCATGTAGCTTTGCCGGCGGGTGAAGTGCGTTTTACCGGGTTCGGGGGCAGGCTCCGGCAGGGTGAGGTATTCCTGTTGCGGATGGTTGTAAAGGGTTTCAGCCATGTCGAGGAACCAAAGCCAGTATTCCCTGCGCAGGGGAGCGGTTGCGGTGCCTGTTGCTCCGGGCTGCCCGACATAGGCCAGTTCGGCGATAAAATCGGGGGGCAGTGCATCCGGGTCGAAGTAGTCGCTGTCGGTGTCATCTTCCCCCTCGTATTCTTCGTCTTCCCACAACAGGACATCTTCGGCCCTGCAAAGGATGCTATAACAGAGTTTGACGATGGCATAGGCGGTGATGCTCCGGGCATTTTCGCCGTAGTAGGTGGCATAATTGCTCAGTTGCCGGGCCTGGCTGACCAGTTTTTCCTGGGTGGCCCGGCGTTCTCCGGGGTCTCCTTGGGGGCGGTACAGGAAATCATTGGCTGCCCGGAGCAGGCGCAGGAAGCTCTGTTCTTTGCAGACGTATTGCTCCCACAGCGGGTATACCTTTTTGCAGCATTCGCACAATATCCGCTGCACGACGACGGGATTGCCGATGTGGCGGTAGAGTTCCACCCGGTTGGCCAGTGGGAGGTGTCCTTCCGGATGCTGCTGCACGATGCCACGGAGTGCGGCCATGCGGCTGGCCATCCGTTCTTTCCCGTTTATCTGTTGCCCGTCCGGCTGGAATGTTTTGCGCGCCTGTTTGCGGAGGATGGTGCGGTATTCATCTTCCAGACCGATAAATTCGATGACGGCCTGGCAGATTCTTCCTTCCTCGTCCAGTCCCCAGTAGGTGGAGTAGCAGCCGTCACCGTATCCGCTTCGGAACAAGGGCAGGTGGTAGTCTGTGCCCGGAATCTGAAAGTTCAGCCAGTTGCCGCTGTCTGACTGGTAGTCGGGGTAGCGGCGGGCATTTTCTTCGAGCAGGTCGCACCAGAGGTCGTTGTAGAGATCGCTGTCCGGTTTTTCTTGCTGCATCTGTTCCTCAAAGTCGCAGAGGGCTGCACATACCCGGGGGTCGCAGAAGCATGCCAGCCCGGTGTCTACCGGAAAACCGAAGGATTCGCCGGCCTGCACCTCTTCCGGGTCTTCCGTGCCGGTCAGGGCTTGTTCAAACCGCATTGCCGGGCGGTTGGTGAAGCAAACGCGGGTGGCAGCATATTCCCCGTAGCTTTTCCGGGGATCCTCCGAGAGGATGCACAGGACCACCTCGTATTCTCCGGCGGGGATGGTCCGGGTGAAGGGCGGGGTATCCCGGCTGAGCCCTACCAGGGGATCGGCTGCGATGAGCCGGCCACTGGGCAAGGAGAGTGTGCCGATGTTCAGCAGGTGGATATAGTCCTGCATGTCTTCGTCGGGGTCAAAGAATTTATTGAAGTATCCGGGAGATGCCATGTCGTGCGTTTTAACCGTTTTCAGCCGGGGTTATTTTTTGCCCGATCTGTCCGGCTGTCTGCTGTAGCTGGTCCAGAATTTGTTTTTGTACCGGGAAGATGACGTAGCTGTCGCTGTCTATGCCGAGGCAGCCGACGGTATGCCGGGGACAGGCCTCGCTGAGCCCGGCACACCAGGCGGTGATGTCGTCGTCTTCGTCGAAGGTCCCGTCACCGAGGGCGTCGGTGAGGCATTCCGCTTCCCGGTTCTTTTTCCGGATTTCCCCGAGCGCGAACCGGAGGTCGTCCAATTCGCATTTCCAGTCGAGTTCCCAGGCATATCCATGTCCAAGGAGGATGTCCACCATGCCCAGCCATTTCAGTTCCAGGGGGGATGCCTGTGCCGGATCGGTGTTACGGTCTTCATATTGCTCAGCGTGTTCGCTGCAATAGGTGCTGATGTCGCTGACGCAACTGTGGATGGCCTGCATGACGGCAGGATCTGCACCGGAAATCCGGCGGGCAATATCGGTGATGTTTTGGTTGACGGCGTCCTCCGTTGGTGGTACAAACCGTTTTTTCTTCGGGACTCTGCCGGGACCTATCCAGGAATATTTGCCGGAGAAGTCTTCCGGTTCGAAATCACCGATCGCTTGGGCGATTTCCTGGATATAAGGCAATAGTTTCACCCGTTGGATGTTTCCGTCTTCTTCGGTTCCGCCCAGGGCAAGTGCGGGGACATAGCCCAAGCATTCGTCCGGTTGCGGCGTACCTGCTTTTTCCCTGATCTCCGGATAGCGGTCCAGGGCATAATAGTGCCTTTTGTCGAAGAGATGGATGTTGCAGAGTATTTCCGGGCGGTTGGGCAGGATCTGGAAGGTGCCGTACCGGATATTCAGGAATACGATGTGGTCTCCGAGGGTTTGGCTCTTCACGCAGGCGAACAGGTCACCAAAGGCTGTCACCAAAAAGGGGACGGCGCTTTCATTCCAGGCTTTGCGGAAGTACCGGTCCACAAAGGCCTGGTAGTCTGCCGGGTCGACAAGGCGTACCATTCCGCCGCAGAACGTGCCCCGGCCTGCTTCCTGCCAAAGGACAAGCAGTTGTTCCGGAACCCTTCCGCTGTATTTTGCGATTTCGGCGGCATCCACCGGTTGCCGGATGGCATCTGCGTTGTTTTCTAAAAAACGTTCGTACATATCTTATTATTGTTTACTCGTTCCAGGGAATCTGTGTCCACGGGGACTGTGCTGACCGGAGCAGGGTGGTGATGATCTCCTGTGCCGTTTCGCAATCTTCGGGTTCGCCGTGCCATACGCCGCGTCCGAGGACGAAGCTCCGGCCGTATTCTTCCCAGGAGGAGAAATGCCGCAGGGCTTCTTTTCCGGCTATTTCCATGATCTGCCACATCTCGTCAACTGAAATGTATCCGCATTGGTAAGTCCAGCGGGCGACATTGACGATCCTGACTAGATCCCAGGCGATCACGGTGGAGGGTATTTCTGCGGCACTGCAATATTCCTGTTGAAGCATGAGGTTGCAGATGAGGACGACGTCCTGCATTTTTTCCCCAGGCGTGCCGGAAGTAACGGTTTTCCTGCCTTTTTCGTGCAGGATGTGCAGGGCTTCATCGGCTTCGGCATGATGGCCTTCTTCGAGCAGCCAGCGGACGGTTTGCCAGGTGGTGGCGTGGTCCTTGATCCCCCACCAGTCGTTCATCTGGTCTTTGATAGTATCTGTGTCATACTCGCTTCCGTAGCTGTCTACCTGTTCCGAGTTATAGACGAAGAGCGGGGCTCCGAAAGCCAGCAGCCGCAACTGGGTGGGGTTCAATTGGCCGTCACCGGCACGTTCGATTTCCCATTCCTCCGTTTCCATATCCGTTTGCTGGTAGCCTCCCAATGCCTGGGCGTAGTCGTTGGCGAGTTTCATATTCAGTTTCATTTCTTCTTCTGACAGAGTCATTCCGGCAGGCATTCCTCCCGGCGCACCCATAGCGGCCTGGGCGGCCTGTATCTGGTCGAGGTTGGGGACACAGGCCTGCATCTGGGCTTGTATCTGAGCCTGCAAGTCTTCCAGTTCGGGCATCTGGAATCCCGGAATGTTCCCGAATAGGGCTTGTGCCTGTTCCTGAGTGGCTTTGAGGGCTTGTTCCTGTGCAGCTTTCAGGATCTCTGCATAATTTGCTTCTGGCTGGTTGTCTGTTTTTCCCATGGTATGATTGTTTTATGCACGGCAGCTTTATTGATCCGGCTGCCGTATGGTTTTATATTCTTTTATCCTTGTGCCCCGGCGTTGAGCAGGAGTTCGGCAATTTCATTGAAGCCCTTTTCGCCGGCATAATACAGGGCGGTATGTCCGGCGTTATCTGCCCGGTTCACGTTTGCCCCGTTTTCCACCAGCAGGGCAGCAAAATCGTTGTTGCCTTCGCGGGCGGCCAGGATGAGCGGGGTTTCGCCCTGCCCGTTCTGGGCGTCTATTGCGGCCTTGGCGCCGATCAGTGCCTGGCCGATAAATTGGTTTCCTTCCCAGGCTGCATAGTGGAGGGGTGCGGACCCGTTGAGTTGTGCTTTGTTGGCGTCGGCACCTGCGTCAAGCAATAGCCGGACGATGAGTAGGTTGCCTTTGGAGCAGGCGATGAGCAAGGGTGTTTCCCCGTTGTCGTTGGCCGTATTGAGGCCCGGGATTCCCGGGATACCGAGCAGGGAGCGCACGATCTCTCCCTGGTTGTTGCTGACGGCCTGGTGCAGCGGGGTGTTCCCGTAAGAATCACTGCTTGCGTTGCCGGACAGCAGGGTGACGATTTCGCGCAGGCCGTGTGCTGTGGCATAGTCGATGGCTTTGTGCCCTTCGTTGTCCGCTAGGGTGGTGTCTGCTCCCTCGCCGATCAGGAAGAGGGCGGCTTCCGTCCGTTTGTTGCCGAGCATGCGGATGAGCGGGGTACAGCCTTCGTTGTCTATACTGTTGATGTCCGCTCCGGCAGCGAGGAGGAGGGCAATGATTTCCTTGTTGCCGCTTTGTGCCACGGCGTGCAGGGGCGTTTCGGATTTGTTATTGGCGAGGGTGGCATCCGCGCCGTTTTGCAAGAGCATGCCGGCAATTTCCCGGTTGCCATTCCGGCAAACATAGTATAAGGGGGTGTTGCCCTGCATATCCCGTTTGTTGACGTCTATGCCTCCCTTTTGGAGGAATATCTTTACAATGCCTTTTTGTCCGTTGCGGCAGGCGTTGAGGAAGGTCTGGTTGTTGTCCATAGCTTAAAGTTTAATGTGATGGTAAAGTTGCTGACGGCCATTTTTTCCGTATCGTTTTCCCTGATAGTAAAGATCGTCGGTAAAGTGGTACCTGTCATTTTGTGCTATCCGGTTACGCTCAGAATGGTTATTGGTTTTGTTCATGTTTTTCTTCATTTATGCAACATTGTCAGGACGTCATCAGGTGTCCGCTTTTGTTGTTACTGGTTTAGTTAAAAATCGCATTCCGGTATATAAACAAGTCACTCCAACAGGCGGATATACGATGCCGCATAATACAGCAAGCATATTCCATCCGCGTTCATCTCCTTCGGAACCGTCCAAGCCGGCAGCTTTCAGCAAGTGGTTTGTAATTTGCCAGTCTGAGAGGTTTTGGTCTAAACCGATAAAGACAAACCACAACAGTACGGAGCAACCTTCCAGTCCAAACAAGAATAAGATAGCTTCAGGCTGAATGAAATATAATTTGTAAACTTTGTAGACGATCATCAGATCCAGGGCCATAAGTATCGCTAAAAAGCCATATTCCATTCCACCCTGGATTTCCAACAGTCGCGCGAAGCCTAAGCCACCACAAAACAGTGTGATGATTATCAGTAAAAGGCTGAAAGCTGTCAATGATAGTATGGATTGGACGGTTTTATTCATTGTATGGGTTGGAAAGGAGGATTGTCAGATGTTATCTTTCGTTGTTATTGATGAATTTTATTTCATTCTTATTTCTTTCCAGTTTATAAATCTCAATTTCTCCACTGACATATTCAGTATCGTCTTTATCTTTTAGAACAACAGGCTTTAAAATTTCTTCCTGCGTTTCAATATATACGATACGGGGAAATGTAAAATTGCTGCCAATGAATAATCGTGCGTCTGTATTATCCTCAGCAAAACGATAAGAGATAGCTAAACAGTCGTTTTGCTGATTACCGGAAACGAATATTGTTTCTTTCTTCAGCTCTCCATTTGTACAACTGACAGCTTTTATTACTGCTAAAGGATATGCAGCCGCTATCTGGCTTGTTCCCGAAAGCAGGTAATATCTTTTGTCCGGTACCTGAATGGAATAAACAGTATCATAACATAGCCCCATATCGTTATCCTCATTTATATCAAAGAAATAGGATTGTTCTTTATCCTTATATTGAATATAAGAAGCAAATAATGGCATTGAACCACCGAAATAAGTGTTCCGGGAAAATATCCTCATATCCCCGTCAGTTGATACTGCCATCGTAAATTGCCGTTCTTTTTTCCTCAATTCTCTAAAGTCGTATTTCATCCCTTTATCGGCTGTGCAAAGTTCTTCCAGCAGGATAGAGAAGCTGTTTTGTAAAGAATCGCAGTAATCATCATTCGTATAGGAATCATTTTGCCGTAGCGTATACAAAGTATCCTGAATGGAGCAAAGCTGTTTTTCCAAAGCAGACAGATTATTGTTGCTTTGTGCCATTGTAGCTTTCACTGCTCCAAAACAAAAGACGATACAAAATATGTATTTTATTTTCTCCATTTTTATGTGCTATTATCAGTATGGTTGCCGGTAATGGTCTGTTGCGCGTTTCCGGTTTTGTGACCGATTGTATTGTAGGCGATAAAGACCTCTTTTTTCTGAAAGCTTTTTCGTTGCTGATATGCCTGAATTTTTGTGTATGCATCTATTTAATGGTTCGTAACAGGGGCACAAATCATAAATCCCGGCTTTCAGGAGTTATTTAACAGCCATTTCACCAGGATTTCGTTGTTCCTTTCGGTAGCGATGTCCAGGGGTGTCTGGCCTTCGTTGTTCACGGCAGCGGTGTCGGGCGTTCCGAAATCGAAGAGTATTTCGGCGGCGTTTTTGGCTTCGTTTCCGTAGTGGTCTGCCAAATAGTGCAAAGGCGTGTTGCCAGCATTATCGGTGGCGTGGATGTCCGCCCCGGCTTCGAGCAAGGGTTCCAGTATTTTCAGGTAGTTGGATTCCAGTGCCTTGCAGAGGTGCAGCAAGGGGGTACGTCCCCGATGGTCCCGGCTGTTGACCTTTGCCCCGTTTTCGAGCAGATGCCGGAAGAGGGTTTCGGCCAGTTTCGTATCCGAATGGCAGGCCAGCGAGAAAGCCGTTTCGCCTTCGGGGGTGGCAGGTGCTTCCGCTTGCCAGCCTTTCTCTTTGAGCAGGAGAAGCAGGGGGGTATAGGGGTCCTGCGTTTTGTAGCTGCTCCGGTTGTCGTTGTCCAGCCAATGTGCGATGGCTGTTTTTCCGGTGGCATCCCTGTAATTGGGATCGGCTCCTGCCTGCAGCAGCAGGGAAGCGATGGTCAGGCTATGGTCCCATAGTGCGCATCCGAGGGGGGAGAGGCCTTTGTAATTGTAATAGTCCGGCTCGTCATAGGTGGTTTGCAGCTCTGCGCCGCTTTCGAGCAATGCTGCAACGGCTTCGGTGTCTTTGCGGGCCAGCGCCTGGAACAGATCCATGCCGCCGATTCTGGCAGCGAGGGGATCTGTTGCGGGATCTTTCCCAGCGAGCAGTGCGCCGGCCAGTTTGGCTCCGCCGTCTATGGCATCGACCAGGGGTGTTTTTCCGCAGTTGTCTTTTTCGTCCGGGTCGAGGCCTGCTCTGCCCAGCAGGGCTTTCACCGTGAGGTAATTGCGTTGTTCTTCCTGCCGGGCATCGGCAAGGTCTTGTTGTATCTGTTCTTTTTGTTTTTCGGGATACCAGCGGGTGGCAAAGTCCTTGATGAGTTCCTCACAGCGGTTGATGCGGGAAGCGGCCGACGCGGCCTTTGCTGCGGCAATGTGCAGGGCGTTCCGTCCGCCGGAATCGGTGGAATCGAGCCGGATGCCGGAGTCGATAAAGGCGTCCGCCATGCCGTAGTTGCTGTTCCAGAGGGCCTGGAGCAAAGCGGTTGTCGTTTTTCCGGAACGGGGGAGGCTGGCTTTGGCATTCAGCAGGATGGTGGCGCATTGGTAGAGCCTCCTTTCGTCTATGTCGTGGGCATTGCGTATCATGCCCAGATAGCATAGCGGGGTGTTGCCTTCGTTGTCGCGGACATTGATGCCGGCTCCGTGTGCCAGCAGGTAAATGATGGCGTTCGCGTCGGCATAGCTGCAGGCCAGGTGGAGGGGAGTCCGGTCGCGGTAGTTATCGTCTTTCCCGTTTATATCTGTATTCCTGAAGGCCTCCAGTATGGTTTCCGGCGACGCTTGTTCCCGGTATAAGTCTTCAATTTCCCTCAGTGTCATAGCTGATCTGTTTGATGAGTTTTTCTATATGTTGGTAGGGCTTTTGCAGGCTTGCTGCTATGGCTTTTACTTCGCCGTACAGTTGCAGCCGGAAGGCGGTTTCCGCTTTGAGGCGGAGGAGCTGCGTCCTTGCCAGTTCCTGCGGTACTCCCCGGGGCATCGGGCAGAGGTGCAGGCGGTCGTTACAGGCGTTTGCCGACAGCGGGGAGGGCAACGCTTCCTGCCGGAACGGGACAGCGGGGAGGTATAGCTCCGCTTCCCCGAGCAGGCGGTGGCATTCCTCGTACCACCCTGACAGGTAGCAGCAGAGCGCTTTGTTGAACAGTTGGGGCAGGTCAGGGGCGATGATCCGGTCCAGGCAGTAGTATGCGGCTTCCGGCGCTCCGTTCGACAGGTAGGAAATTCCGGCATCGAACAGGTATTTTTCTTCTTCGGGCGACAGTCGGGGCTGTTTCCCTGCTAAAGGCGTATTTCCAATGAGTCCCATATTCCCCTCCTCTTTCTTAGCTGAATATCGGCAGGGCGACTTTCAGGTTCGGGTATTTTTCACCCAGTTGTTTCAGAAATTCGTTGGCGACGACAATATCCTGTATGGTTTCCTGCGGATTGACCGGGATTTCCGGGATGTTGGTGAAAATCAGGCAGGAATAGATAATCAGATTTACCGGTTTTTCGTCTGTCGGCAGCGACAGTTTATATGCTCTCACATTGTTGCCCCGAGCCTGGGCCTGTGCTTTCACCTGGCCTTCGAGCGGATATTCCGTAAGCGTGGCCTTTTCGAGGCGGTCGCGCTTGAATACGTAATGTTTGTCTATATCCCCGTCGGTATCCGCATCGAGCAGATGGAGGTTATCACCGCTCAATATCACATATTTGGCGGTATGCACGGTATTGAAACGTACTGTTCCCAGGGTAGCCATTCCTTTCAGTTTGTCTTTGACGGCATCCTTGACGACGTCTGTGGTGTTGTATTCCAGGCTGGCATAGTTGAAACTGTCGATCTTTTCTTCTCCCATAGCTTCTTTCAGGAAAGACAGGTCGGAATTGAGGTATTTGTCCTTGTACTTTTCGGCGTTTTTGAATTCCGTTTTGAAATCGGTGGCGTTCACTTTTTCGGCCTGCTGTGCATTCCGGCGTTTGGTGTAAAAATAGTACCCGCCGTAGAAGGCGATGCAAGCAATGACGATGATTGGATAAAATGACATAGTGTCTGTTTTTTAGTGATTAGACTTATTGATTATATCTCTACTGGTTTTATATTTTTCTTTTTGTTCGGTATGAATCCCCGGATGATAAGGGCAATAATAATCAGCCCGACGATTTTACCGCCGTAGCGGGTGTAAAAACCGAGCCGGTTTAGTTTTTTGCCGTCCAGGTGGTTGGTTTCGAGGATAGTAGACAATTGTTCGTCCGTCAGCTCGTAATAAGTATCTTCCTTTTCGCAGTAGCCTACTAGCCGGGGTTCTTTTTCAATATACAAGGGAAGGATATAAGCGATGTTGAATTCCTGGTGGAGGGTAGCCAGGTCGATGTAGTTGCCCTCGTCGGTTTTGTAATCATCGGTGTCCGGCAGATCGGCCACTTTGTTCAACACTTCGCGGTCGCCGAAAGGTATCCGCACACCGCGTGCGGACACGGTCTGACAGCTGAAAAAGAGGAGGATCCCCGACGCAAATAATAGTTTCAAATGTTTCATTTTTCTCTGTTATTGATTCATATACAGGCCTGTTAGGTATGGTTTCCAGCTGGGTTGTTCCTGTTTTTGAATCATTTTATACTGCAAATATATAAAAAGAGATCATAAAACAAACCGATCGGTTGGTTTTTGTTTTTATTCCTGCAATGGGTGTGTTTTAACCTGTTCCGTTGGGATTGTGAGTCCGGTAAATGACTTATAGTGAATGAAAACAATACATAAAGTTTTCCTCCCGGACTTTTACAGGCAGCTGGTTCGGGGATTGCTTTCCGATGATCTTGCCTGCTCTTTTTCGTTTAGGATTGTTCCTGTGCTGTTTGTTGCATTTGTCAGATACCTAATTTATAACTCGGAAGGGACTGAAAATGGTGTTGTAAGGAATGGTTTGTTCGTGTTATTTCGTTTTTTTATCTTAACTTTGAGATCGTCAGCCGAATAAAATTTTGCGGAAAATGGACGTTTTAAAATGTACGGTTAAATGGAAATGGTAATAATTCCCATTTTTAATAATAACTTGATTTGCTGCAGATTAAAATAATTTTATTACTCATGGAGACGGGGCAAATGGGCGCCCATTTGCCTCATCCCTCTTTGTTGCTGCTCAGGCTTTGATCAGCGAATAAAGGAAATGGAGTTTCTGGAGCAGTTCTTCCGTGTCCAGTCCCTGAGAGAACGCTTCTTCAAACGATAGGCCCCAAAATACGTGATGGAACATTGAAGCCGTTTGTTCCACCTCTAAGTCCTGCCGGATTTCTCCTTTTTCCCTGGCCTGCTGTATGGCAGTGAACCACAATTGGTAATCCCATTTCAGACAAGATTTTACTTTTTCTTCCACATCAGGATAATACAGGCGTACCTGCGTCAATAGGTGGAAATAGTAAAGATTGAAACTACATTTTCCCGGATTGTAGCCGTCATCCAGAAGGCTTATCAGTTGCTGCATGGTCTTTTTCACTCCGGCGATATATTGACCGATAAATTCGGGCAAGGAATGGAAGGGTGAGAATTGGTATTTGTTTTCTGGACGTTGTGAATCAAATACATATTTATCCACTACTGCCACAAACAAATCCTTCTTGAATGGAAAATAATAGAGCAGTCCTGCCTTTGACAGTCCGCAGGCCTTGGCGATTTCCGTCTGGCTCGCTTTCTCATAGTTCAGTTTGGCAAACACCCGCAGGGCATTTTCCAGTACTTCGTCCCGGTTTGTGATCATATTTCTTTGGCTGTGAATTTCAGGTGACTAAGATACAATTTTCCCCTTAGCTTTTCATTGTGGTCTGATGCTTTTTATTGTCTTATTTTGCTTGCTTTTCGTTTTGTGGAAGATTTTATACTCAGCGGATTTTTTCAAAGGGACTCATTCTCTCGTCTGATCTTTGGTTCGCTGAATATAGTTTATAAGTAGGATTGGCTCGTTTTTAGCCTGTTGCAAGAATAACTGTACGGAGATATTGAGATAAAATCCAGCTTTGTATTTTTTGTTTTGTTAGGAAAAATTTGTAAATTACAAAATATTCATAAATGTGTTGTGTTATGGGGTAGATTTGCAGATCATTCAAAGTAAAATCCGGGAGTTACGGGGTAAAAAGGTCATCTTGGATTTTGAACTGGCAGAACTCTATGGTGTGGAAACCAAGGTATTGAAACAAGCTGTTAAGCGGAATATAGAACGTTTTCCCTTAGATTTTATGTTTGTGGTGACGAAAGAAGAGGAAATTTTTCTAAGGTCACAAATTGTGACCTTAGAAAATAAGGGAAGAGGAAAATACAGTAAATATTTGTCTTTTGCTTTTACAGAACAGGGAGTTTCTATGCTTTCTTCGGTACTTCGGAGTCCAACGGCAATAGCTGTGAATATTGCTATCATGCGGGTGTTTGTGCAAATGCGGGAATTGGCCGTCACTTATGAAGAGTTGAAAAAGCAAATGGATGATCATCTGAAGGATTATGATGAATTATATCAGATTGTGAAGCAGATCCGGAAAGATATGAACGATGGTTTTTCGGATATAGAACAACAATTTTCAGATGCAGATTCGCAATTTAAAGAACTCTATGAGGCTTTGACTGCTTTGTTGTCGAAGCCTTCTGCCAGAGAACGCCGCCGGATAGGTTTCTAGCCGGAATAGGGGTGGAAAGAAAAGCGGTGAAGCGAATGGGACAATATTGTGTAAAATAGCTGGCGGTTACTGATCCGGCAAGTATGCTTTGGGTTGTGGAAGGAGGCCAGATGTTCCGTTTGCAGAACGATTTAAGGCAACATCCCGATCTCCTTAGTTGCTTTGCTTTCGGGGAAGTGCAACCTGTAACCGCCGGCGATTCCTATCTCAGTCTTGGAAGAACTATAAAAATATCTGGAAGTGAGAGGGCATATGCATGTTACTTGTAAGGTAATGAGGTTGCTGAACTTCTTCCTCAACTTTGGGCAGGGGGCCGTTTCACGGTTGTCTTGGGGGAGGAGGCTGTTGTCAGCTACCGGAAAAGAGGGAAATAGCTCTTTACCCTGTCCCAAATACTGGATTTTAACGGTCTGATTTTTGATTTTTAGCGGTAAAAGGGTATCTTTACCACTTAAGAATAATCCTTTTGTTCTTGTACGAAAGGGGAGAGGAATTCATTTATTTAGAATATGAAACACCAACTCTGTATATAGCTACGCTTCTCGAATAGCACTTTTCACAACAAAGCTATTCAGCTATTTGACGGATTATTAGAGATCTGTCACAGCGTTTTATCATCTATTTTTTGTTTCTGTCTTATACCATTCTTGGGTATGGTATGTTGCAGCATATACTTGTTGAATAATGAATTATACCTATAAACAAATCTGGCTCATCAACTTTCCGGTGATGCTGAGTATCCTCATGGAGCAATTGATTCATATTACTGATGTTATTTTTCTGGGACATGTGGGTGAAACGGAGTTAGGAGCTTCTGCGCTTGCCGGAGTTTACTATTTGGCCATTTACATGCTCGGTTTTGGCTTCAGTCTCGGGATGCAGGTGCTGATTGCCCGACACAACGGGGGACAGAATTATAGTCTGACGGGGCGTACATTTTTTCAGGGATTGTATTTTTTGTCGGCCTTGGCACTTTTGTTCTGCTTGCTTATAGATTGGTTTTCGCCTTTTTTACTCAAGTCGTTGATCAAGGCGTCCGACATTTATGAAGCGGTAATCTGTTATTTGAATTGGCGGAGTTACGGACTTCTGTTCTCTTTTCCGGCTTTGGCTTTCCGTGCTTTTTTTGTTGGCATTACGCACACGAAGGCTTTATCCCGGGCGGCTATGGGGGCTATTGGTATTAATATTTTACTGAATTACTTGCTGATTTTCCGGTTTGGAAGGGGGATAGCAGGAGCGGCGATGGCTTCTTCTTTGGCTGAAATGGGTTCCTTAATTATTCTGGTTTTGTATTTATGGCTAAAGATCGACCCGGTCAGATACGGATTGCAGGTTGTTTATGACAAAAGATTACTGGGGAGATTGTTCCGTTTGTCTGTGTGGAGTATGCTGCATGCTTTTATCAGTGTTGTGCCTTGGTTTCTGTTTTTTGTAGCCATAGAACATCTGGGACGGATGGAATTGGCTATTTCCAATATCACCCGCAGTGTGTCTGCTTTGTTTTTTGTCATCGTAAATTCTTTTGCGACGACGACGGGTTCTCTGGTCAGTAACCTGATAGGTGCGGGGGAAGGATACCGGCTGTTTGCTGTTTGCCATAAAGTGTTGAAACTGGGATATGCTGTCGGTTTTCCTTTGGTCATAATGGCTCTGTTGGGGAACCATTGGATTATTGGTTTTTACACCCATCAGACATTGTTAGCCAGACAGGCTGTCATTCCTTTTGTAGTGATGCTGTTGAATTACACTTTTGCTTTACCGGGCTATGTGTATATCCATGCTGTTACAGGAACAGGAGATACGAGAACGGCTTTTGTATTTCAGGTCGTTACGATCCTGGTTTATTTATTTTATATCTATCTGCTAAGCCAGTGGCAACAAGCTTCTTTGGCTGTATATATGACTGCTGAATATTTGTTTGTCATTTTGTTGGCTTTTCAGTCTGTTATTTATTTAAAAAGAAATCGTTATTAGAACATGAAAAAAATTTATCCCCGTTCAGGTGATACTCAGATTGTGTACCTGAATGCAGTGGTAAAAGACCCTGCTATTAGTGTTGGTGATTATACTATTTACAATGATTTTGTAGAGGATCCCCGTTTGTTTGAGAAAAATAATGTGCTTTATCATTACCCCATCCATGCTGAGAAATTGATTATTGGTAAATTTTGTTCCATTGCCTGCGGTACGAAATTCCTTTTCAATTGCGCCAATCATTCGTTGAAATCCTTGTCGACTTACACTTTTCCCTTGTTCTGTGAGGAATGGGGATTGGATGAGCGGGATATGCAGGTAGCTTGGGACAATAAAGGAGATATTGTTATTGGTAATGATGTCTGGATCGGGTACGAAGCTGTCATTCTGGCTGGAGTACACATTGGTGATGGGGCAATCATTGGGGCGCGGTCTGTTGTTACAAAAGATGTTCCTCCTTATACGATTGTAGGGGGAACGCCTGCAAAAGAGATCCGGAAACGTTTTGCTCCGGATGTGATCTTCCGTTTACGGACGTTAGAGTGGTGGAATTGGCCTGTAGCTAAAATACGGCGCAATCTCTCACACATTGTCCGGGGAGAGGTGGATAAGTTGGGGCTATTGTGATTTTGTTGACTTCAGTGCTGGAAAGTTATCTGGTTTTATAGGAAGAGGAAGTCGACTAAAGCACAGTATTAAAAAGTATTTTATAAGGATAAATCCCATTCAGAAACCCTCTTCTGAATGGGATTTGTTTGTGTATTACTCTTTGGTGACGGGGATTTGTATTTCCGTCAGCCATTCTTCCTCGGAGTCTTTGTTCCAGATGCCGTTGATGTAGCTGTAACGGGGAGGATCGGCAATGGTGTAGCCGTTTTGCTCCACATATTCAAATAGTTTGGAAAATGTTTCGGGGAAGGTTTCGTAACTTCCGTGATGGTACATACAGGCCACCATAGGCATAGCCGGAATTTCCTTGAATTGGATCAGTTCGGAATCGGTGAGTTTTTCATAGACTTCTTCACAATATTCGATATCGATCCGGTTTTCGTTGAATTCTTTGCTGTGTTCGATGGTGTATCCATAGCCCGGTTCGGGGCAGGTACATCCCAGACGGTACATTTCCGGACCGATGACATTTGGACAAAGGTGGAATAATTCCTGATAGCCGCTGATGATTCGGCGGTGGCTGGCCACGATGATGGCGGGGAGTGATTTGATAATTACTTTTTCCATTGCTTCCTGTTTTTGGAGTGATTTTGCCAGCTTACTCAATTCGTTATGACGCCATTGGAGCTGTTTTTGTTCGTCGGCGCATTGACTGAGCTTGGTTTCAATGAGGGGCAGGGAAGGGATTTGCTTTCCGTTTTCCAGCAAATCGCGTATCTCTTCGAGCGAAAAACCAAGCCGTTTCAGATAAATGATGTCACTCATCTGCTGGAACTGCCCTACGTGATAATAACGATAGCCTGTCCATTCGTCAATTTCAGCCGGAATCAGTAGCCCGATTTCCTCGTAATGCCGTAGGGTTTTGACTGTCACCCGGTTGAGTTTGGAAAATTCTCCGATTTTAAATTTGATTTTGTTATACATAACGCTTTGCGCAAAGTTTCCGAATACAAAGATATACTATGCCCTTGGGTACGAGTCAAGAGAGGTGGGAATTTTAACTTTGAATTAGGATAGAATATCGCATTTATTTCTGTCCCGGACAATACCGGAATAAAATCAGTAAAATTCTTAGAGGAGAAAGAGGCTTTAGGAAATGTTTCCGATGAAGAGTATTGTCGGGGGCTGATTTCAGGGGATAAAAAGATTCCGGAAATCACTAAACGGGCATTTTTCTCCGTTTTATTGCTGAAAATTTGACGATTAAAAAAATCAAAATTTATAGGTTTATTGAAGATTAGGTTAAAAGTTCAATGAATTAAGATACAATCAACTGATTAGAATGTTCTAACTTTGCATTATGATAATAAGTAAAAAACATATACCCATGAATTACAACCTGATTTTTCAGTCACAAAAGGAATTTTTCAATTCTCAGGTAACCAAAGACATTGCTTTCAGGAAAGAAAACCTTTCCAAGTTGAAATATATACTGAAGGCTAACGAACACCTGCTTTTTGAAGCCATATACAAAGATTTCAGGAAGTCGGCTTTCGATACTTTTGTCAATGAACTCAATCTCGTCTATTTGGAAATAGATTATTTTCTTAAGCATCTCAACCGCCTGAGTAAACCTAAAAAAGTGAAAACAGGTATGGTATTGCTACCCGGGAAAAGTTATATTTATAAAGAGCCTCTGGGATGTGCCTTCATTATAGGAGCATGGAATTACCCTTATTCTCTCACCTTAATCCCTCTGGTCAGCGCTATGGCGGCAGGAAATACGGCTATGATAAAACCGAGTGAATTGCCGGAAAACACCATGCATGCTATGGCCGGACTTATCAATACAAACTTCCCGTCCGACTATTTATATGTGGTAGAAGGAGGTGTGCCCGAAACGACGGAGATGCTGAAGTTGCCTTACGATAAGATATTTTTTACGGGAAGTCCACGGGTAGGCAGGATTGTTTATGAAGCTGCCGCAAAAAACCTGACACCGGTGACCTTGGAATTAGGGGGAAAGTCTCCGGCGGTCGTAACAGCCAGTGCCGATTTGGAAACTGCGGCGAAACGTATCGTTTGGGGCAAATTCCTGAATGGAGGACAAACCTGTGTGGCTCCCGATTATTTACTGGTGGAAGAACCGGTCAAAGTCCGGCTGATGGAATTGTTAAAGCAAAAATTAGATGCTTTCAATTACGAAGACGGGGCGGAACATTATGTGAGTATCATTAACAAACGAAACTTTGACCGAATAGTGAGATGGATAGATGCCTCAAAAGTACATTATGGGGGAGCATACAACGAAAACACCCTTTATATCCAACCCACCCTATTGGATTCTATTACCTGGGAGGATTCGGTGATGCAGGAAGAAATATTCGGTCCGCTACTGCCTGTCTTGTCTTTTACCGATTTTAATGGAATCCTCTGTGAAATCATCAAGAGAGAAAAACCACTTGCTGCCTATCTGTTTACGAAGAATAAGGAACAAAAGAACAAATTCCTGAAAACGGTTTCCTTTGGGGGTGGTTGTATCAATGATACGGTGATGCACCTCACCGGTGACAGTCTGCCGTTCGGGGGTGTCGGTAATTCCGGAATGGGCAGTTATCACGGAGAATTTGGCTTTCTTGCCTTCTCTCACCAAAAAGCAATATTGGAAAAAAGTAATTGGGGAGAAACCAACTTCAAATATCCTCCGTATTCTAAAGAAAAGCTCAAATGGATTAAAAGATTTATGTAATATTTTCTCGAACTAAAAACGACAGTTAATGAAAATACCTGATAAGATATCATCGGTTACGGTTCCACTTGATTTGTTCAAATTGCCGCAGCCCTCTCATCTTTTGATTTTCTACGGTACATTCAGGTAATTCTTTCAGAAGTAGAAAAAGGCCATTTAATCAAATCATACAGCATATGAATTTAGACGAAGTTCTTCATTATCGCCGTTCGGTGCGGGTATTCGATAAAACAAAACCGATAGATCCTGAAAAAGTAAAACATTGTTTGGAGCTGGCAACATTGGCTCCCAACAGTTCGGATATGCAGTTGTGGGAGTTTTACCACATCACCGAGCCCGGATTACTGGCGAAAGTGTCGCATGCCTGTCTGGGCCAGAAAGCAGTTTCCACCGCTTTACAAGTGGTCGTTTTTGTTGCGCGGCGCGATGTATACAGGAAACGTGCACGGTTCGTACTCGACTTTGAACGGGAAAATATCCGTCGTTACAGTCCGGAAGAACGTCAGGCCAAACGTATCAAAGACCGGGAGTTGTATTACGGGATGTTAATGCCGTTCGTTTATGCCCGTTTCTTCGGGCTTTTAGGACTGTTGAGAAAATTGCTGGCCAATGTCATCAGCATTTTTCGTCCGATGATGCTCGAAGTTTCAGAGAACGATATGCGTGTTGTCGCCCACAAATCCTGTGCACTTGCTGCTCAGACGTTTATGATTGCAATGGCAAACGAAGGATATGACACCTGTCCTTTGGAAGGCTTGGACAGTCGCCGGCTTAAAAGGGCATTGAAGTTGCCCCATGGCGCTGAAATAAACATGGTGATCCCCTGCGGAATACGGGATGGGAATAAAGGCATTTGGGGCGAACGCTGCAGAGTGCCGTTTGAAGAAGTTTATCATAAACTGGAATAACTCTTTACTAATAAGACGAATATGCAACCTTCCATCCAATCGTTGGTTCTGTCTGGAAGGAATTGGACGGATTTATTTTGGAATTTATAGGAAATTCTTTTTCCTTGTACATTTATACGAAGATGGCGGACGGATAAATTGGAAATGAAACTTAGAGTATGAATGGGAGAAAAAATGGATTATAGAACGAAGGCTGTAAATTGTGTCAAGAATACGGTATTACCGGAAATGATAAGACAGTTTGAAGAATGTGGCTGCAGTTTGGACGAACCATATAAACGGTACGGGAATACAGAATTTTTTTTGCAGAAATAATCGAGGAGGGACATGTATAGGAGATCGGTTATCCCCAATGTGTTTGTCCCGAAGTATTATGCGGGGGGAAAAAAGGATGTGTCACATTGTGAATGCTCCAGACAAAGCATATTGTATGTGCTTGGGCAATTGTTGCCGGATAAAAATATAAGCGTGGAAACCATTGAGACGGTCTTAGGCGGAGCGAAAAAATGCCGTTTCAAGGGGAGGGTGGAATAAACCTGGGATCTGGAATCAGGGTGCCGGTTTTGGCTATTGTTACAAAAATGTAAATAGGGGGAAAGGGATTATGGAGAGAGGGGTGTATAATGTTTTTTATTCAGGAAGTATGAGCTGAATGCCTTATTCTTCGTGTGTCATAACATTTGCTGTTCATTGCGGGTAAGGGTTTTTACGACAAGTTCGTAAGATTTCTTTACAAGTGCCTTGATTTGCTGGTCTGTAATGTCTTGATTGAAATAAACACTGATCCAGTGTTTTTTGTTCATGTGCCAGCCCGGCTTGACGCCTGCATAATTATCCTGCAGTTCTTCCGATTCACTGGGGGAACATTTGATACAGCAGAAATCAAATACTTCAATATTTACAAAGCAGAACCATTTATCGCATACATAAAAACACAAGATTTCCCGGCTATATTTATCCGGTACATGAGGGAAGGGCATTTTTTCCCGGACTCCCTTGAAGGATAGGCAGTAGTTTCTGAATTCCTCTATGTTCATATTTATTGGGGTTTAAAGGATAGGTAAAGTTAACTATATTTTGTCGGAAAATAAGGTGGACGGAGAAAATATTGCCGGGTCAGGTAAAATTTTGTCTGCTGAAAAATAGTGGCTACAGGAAAAGATCAGAGAGAGATTATAAAGGATGGGTTGAGGATAAGAACAAATATTTCTGTATATTCGTTACAGTTTTTATAGATTTAGCGGAGGAGGATATACGGTCTTCGTGCTGATAAGTTATTAATTGGAGGATATGCGTAAATATTGGAATATACTGCGCAGGTATAAACTGAGTCTGGCAGTCTGCCCTTTACTGGTTTTGGTGACCGTATGGAGCGAGACGGTACAGCCTATGTATATGGCCGATATTATCGATCAGGGGGTGATGAAACGCGATCTAGGCCTGATTACGGAGAAGGGGACCTATATGGTACTGATTTCGTTGCTCGGTCTGGCTTTCAGTGTGGTGAATGTTTGGGTGGCTTCGCGTACTTCTATTGGGTTCGGTACCGATTTGCGGGCAGCCTTGTTCGGAAAGATTCAGCAGTTGTCTTTTTTTGATTTGGATCGGTTTGGTACTTCTTCCCTGATTACCCGTTTGACCAATGATATTGCCCGGATACAGCAGGTGGTGCTGATGTCCATGCGGATGATGTTGCGGTCGCCTTTTATGCTGGGGATGTCTATTTTCTTTGTGGTCCGGATCAATGCACAGCTGGCTTTGGTACTAGTGACTGCTATTCCGGTTCTGGGTATTGCTGTTTTCGTGATTCTGAAGAAAGGATTTCCTTATTTTTTAAAGGTGCAGCAGAAGATCGACCAGTTGAATGGGGTGGTGCGTGAGAATTTAATCAATATCCGGGTGGTGAAGTCGTTTGTCCGGGAGGATTTTGAAACACGTAAATTTGTCCGGAGCAGTGAGGAATTGAGGGATATGGTTATCCGGGCTTCTAATATTATTGTGGCGATTTTTCCTGTGATGCAATTGGTGATGAATCTATCAGTGATTGCGATATTGTGGGTAGGAGGGTATAAAGTGATCGGGGGAAAGTTACAGATCGGGGAGTTAATTTCATTTGTAAATTACCTGGCACAGGTCCTGATGTCTTTGATGTTGTTGTCGATGTTTATCATGGCTACAGCCCGGGCTTCGGCTTCTTCGCGGCGAATCAGAGAGGTGTTGGACACCATTCCGTCTTTGCAGAATACAACCGAAGGATTGATGGACCGGAATAAAATAGAACGGGGAGAAATCAGATTTGAAAAAGTAAGCTTTCGGTATGGGGATGGGGAAAACGATGTATTGAAAAATGTTAGCTTTCATATTTTTCCGGCTGAAACCGTCGCTGTTGTCGGTGCAACCGGATCGGCGAAGAGTTCTATGGTGCAGTTAATCCCGCGTTTGTATGACGTTAGTGGGGGAGAAATCCGAATCGACGGGATTCCGGTAAAAGCGTATAATTTACGCGAACTACATGCCCGTATCGGTATGGTATTGCAGAAAAATGAGTTGTTTACCGGGACGATTCTGGAAAACCTGAAATGGGGAAAACCGGATGCTTCTTTGGAGGAGGTGGAGGAGGCTTGCCGGGTAGCCCAAGTACATGATTTTATTACAACTTTAAAAGAGGGGTATAATACGTTACTGGGACGCGGGGGAGTTAATTTGTCCGGGGGACAGAAACAACGGGTTTGCATAGCCCGGGCTTTGTTGCGGAAACCGAAAATATTGATTCTGGACGACAGTACGAGTGCTGTGGATTCAGAGACGGAACTCCGGATCCGGAAAGAACTGAGTCGGGTGTTACAGGATACAACGGTATTGATTATTACACAACGGATTAATACGATGCAATCGGCGGACCGGGTAATTGTCCTGGAGGACGGGGAAGTGGAGACGATGGGTACACCGGAAGAATTACTGAAAAATTCCAGGGTATATCAGGAGATTTATAGTTCACAGCAAATATTGGATTAGCAATGGCACATGGAGACCATTTGAAATATCAAGCTAAACCTAAGGCCGGAAGACAGACTTTATTTCGGTTGACCTCTTATCTGGTGTGCGACCGGATGTTGCTTGTCCTTATCGGAATTCTGCTTGTGGTCAGTATTGCTGCCAATCTGGGGGGATCTTATTTGCTTCGTCCCCTTGTCAATCGATACATTATTCCCGGGGATTTTGCCGGTTTGGGAAAAATGTTGGGGATGCTTATCGGTATATACCTGACGGGAGTTGTTGCTGTCTATGTGGAATATCGGTTATTGAATAAAATCGGACAGCAAACGGTGGCCAGGATGCGGGCGGACTTATTTTGGAAGATGGAACATTTGCCGGTAAAATATTTCGATGCGCATCAGCACGGTGATCTGATGAGCCGGTATACGAACGATATGGACCGGATCAGTGATGCGTTGACCGATAGTTTATCGGATATGCTATCGAGCGCTTTGACGGTAGTGGGTATATTTTGTCTGATGTTGGTAATTAGTCCGGTATTGACTTTGGTCATGCTGGTAACTGTTCCGCTGATGTTCTGGAGTGCCCGGGGAATTGTCCGGAAAAGCCGGAAATATTTTAAGGGTCAACAGGAATCGTTGGGGAGTACCAATGGATATATCGAAGAGATGATCAGCGGACAGAAAGTGGTTAAAGTATTCGGGCATGAGCAGAAGGCGGAAGAGGATTTTGACGGTTTGAATCAGGATTTAAAGATCAAATCGTTGAAAGCACAATTTTATTCGGGCTTAATGATGCCTGTCATGCAGAATCTCAGTACATTGAATTATGTTTTGATTACGATTGTCGGGGCTTTGCTGGTGATCTTCCGGGGCTTCGACGTAGGGGGATTGGCGGCTTTTCTCCAATATTCGCGTCAATTCGGCCGCCCTATCAATGAGTTGGCAAGTCTGTACAACAGTATACAAGCGGCGTTGGCGGGAGCAGAACGAATTTTTGAAGTGATTGACGAGGCTCCGGAAACGGCGGATTTACCGGAAGCAGTGGAGCTGAAAGAGGTGAAGGGGAGAGTGGAGATGCAGGATGTGTGGTTCGGTTATCGGCCAGAGAAAATGATTCTGAAAGGGATTTCTTTTCAGGCTCAGGCGGGTCGGAAAATTGCTCTGGTAGGGGCTACGGGAGCCGGTAAAACGACTATTCTGAATATGTTACCCCGTTTTTTCGATATTCGTTCGGGTGTAATCCGGATAGACGGGTGGGATATCTGTGCGATCCGACGGGATAGCCTGCGTAAGTCTATGGCTATTGTACTGCAGGATACTCATTTGTTTACAGATACCGTGCGTGAAAATATCCGGTTCGGACGCCTGGAAGCTACCGATGAAGAAGTAATAGCGGCAGCAAAGCTGACGGCGGCTCATTCATTTATCAAGCGTTTGCCGCATGCCTACGACACCTTGCTCGAAAACGACGGAGCCAACTTGAGTCAGGGACAACGGCAATTGCTGAATATTGCCCGGGCTGCTGTTGCTGACCCGGCTATCCTGCTCCTCGATGAGGCGACCAGTAATATCGATACCCGAAGCGAAATCCTGATTCAAAAAGGACTGGACCAGCTGATGCAAGGACGTACCAGTCTGATCATTGCCCACCGGCTTTCCACCATCCGAAATGCCGATATGATTCTCGTGATGGAACACGGGCAGATCGTAGAGCGGGGTACACACGAAGAATTGATCCGCAGGCGGGGGAAATATTTTATGCTGAATCAGGAACAGTTCCGATGAGACGGTTTAGCGGGTAGTTTTCTAAAACGGTCCGAAAAGATCGAAAGAAAGACCTACCTCTAGCAGAGAATATTATCCGAAATTTAATTCCCGATAGAAGAGGATTTTTAAAATAATTTTCCCAAATTGCGATAGTTGAAAAAAGGGATTGTGGAAAATGAATTCTTAAGTCTCAAGTTATTCTGTTTATAAAAGAGTGTCTTTATGCCGAAAACACTATTATTTTATCTGATTGAGAGCTTCGTAGTATTGCCTTTCCCGTTGTATTGTCTCTATGAACAACTGTATAAGCCGGGTGGCTGGCTAGGAGGCATTAATTATCTTTTGGCTGTTCCGTTCCTGGCTCTTTATGTGGGTTCTTTTCACGGACTAGCTGTGCGGTTATATCCCAACGGCTGGTCTTATTATCTGGTTTCTTTTTTGTTGACCACTCTTATTTGCTGGCTTGGACTGGCTTGGGTCGATGGGGCTAGCATCTATTATAAGGAGACTTGGCCTATTGCCTTGGGGATATCCGGTGTGATCGGTATACTGGGGCTGGTCCCGGCATGGATTCTCAGGGGCTGATGGGATTTCAATGAGAGAAGCTGCTGCAAACGGGGTTTATTGGATCGGAGGAAAATAGGGGAGAGGGATGTAGAATGGCAGTATACTATTTACCAGCTTTCAGTATGTCTACCCCATTACTCCCGCTTGGGGATTACCGGAGATGGCGTTTCAGATAGATCATATCTTTCAGCAATATGCCCTCTTCTATGATGGGATGGTCATAGTTATTGGTAAAAAAATTCACGATGCGGTGGGAATAAGCAAAACCACAACTTTTATAAAATTCGGTGGTAGAGGGAACATCGCCTGTGCCAACAATCATTTCGGTATATTTTCCTGAATAATAATTCATCAGATAATGGATCAGTCTTTTACCGTATCCTTTTCTTTGGGCTGGGGGAATGACAGCGATATTTTTCAGTTCGCAAATTCCGTTTCCTTCGTCGGTTACGACGCAAATGGCCTTTAATCCGTTGTCTTCCAGCGCAAACATTTCTCCACGTTCCAGATAACGGTCGATCATAGATTCTTGTTCATCCGCAAGCAGGAGCAGGTCTAAATACTGCTTCTTTCTTTGGGTGATTGGTATAATACGGGAATTCATCCTTTTCTATTGACGGTATGTTTACCGGATTAACTTTATGAGATATAGGGAGTAAAAATATAAAAAATGAATGTTCTGTCCAACTTCATGATCATCCTGATTTATTTCAGTTCGTTTCGGGCTTCCCGGGGCAAATAATTTGAATGCCTTATTTTCTTTACCGGCAGCTAGGAGAGAATCTTAAATTCTGCAAATTGAAAACCAAAACTTGTCATTTGCGTTCAATATCTATAGTAAAGGTTATAATAAAATCCGAATCCTCTATTTTTGTTCGTTATTTATTTTGGTAATTCGTTAAGATGAGTGATAATTTCCATATATACACCGATATTTCCGCTCTTCCTGTGGGAGAACATGAAGCTTATTTGGAGGAGGGCTTTAGCGGTATTTGTACAGGTGGGACGGCTGTTATAGACGTATTTTCTGTCCGTCGCCAGATTTTACCGAACGATCTGATTACGATTTTGCCATTGCAGTTGGTTTCCGTACACGACATCAGTGAGGATTTTTCCATGACTTACTTTAAAGTTAGTAAGACGATGTTTTTGGATATTATGAGTGGGTTAGGAAAAATCACGCCGGATTTTTTCTTTTACATGCGTAAGTTTTTCCAGGTACACCTGAATGAAAGTGAAGCCGAACGGTTTCTTGGGTTTTGTCGTGTGCTCGATTTCCGGGATAACAATGAAGATCCCTTTTTCCGGAGAGAAACTATTTTACATCTCCTTCGGATTTATTATTGGGATTTTTATGTGCATTTTCAGAAGACTACCAAAAACAGTAAGCATTCTTTTCTGAATTCCAATAAAGAAAATATTGCTTTTAAATTTGCTATGTTTGTTTTTGAACATCACAAAACCAACCGGGAGCTTAAGTTTTATGCCGATAAATTGTGTATTTCCCCGCTTTATCTGACAAAAGTCATACAGGAAGTAAATGGACAATCGGCCCGGGAGTTGATTGCCGACACCGTCGTCGTCGGTATTAAAACTTTACTTCGGAATGCAAATTTTGACATAAAGGATGTGGCCCGGTTAACTGGATTTGCCAACCAGTCTTCATTGAGTCGTTTTTTTCGTAAAAATACAGGACTTTCTCCGTCGGAATACAGACGTTCTATTCATATTCTACGGTAACGGATAGGTGCTAAAAAATACAAAATGAAATATTCAGAAATACAGACAACTGGAGAAGACAAGATGTGCTTCGAGAAAGAAATGTCGGAATTATTATACGAACAAATCTTGTTTACAGAGAATATATACGCCCGGCTGCCGATGGGGGTCGAAATCTATGACAGGGAGGGTATTTTGCGAAGCATAAATGATTATGCCTTGCGTATGTATGGTGTGGCTGACAGGAGTTCGGTGGTCGGTAAGGTCAATCTTTTCAACAGTCCTTATGTGGACGATACACTTCGCAAGAGAATAAAATCGGGAGAAGACATTGTCCTGGAATTTGAATACGATTTTGACCGGATCAATGCCAATGCATATTTTTCGAGTAATCATCAGGATACCATGATTTACGAGGTTAAAGTCATCTCTATCTGGAATAAAAAAGAAGCTATTGTCGGACATATACTGATTGCCAACGATGTAACCAGTACGAAGGAGGTGGAATACCGTACCGAGGAGAATAAGAAAAACCTGGAAATGGCTATGGAGGCTGCGAATATGTCTTCTTGGGTATATGATGTGTCGAAGCAAGTATTCGGTTCCCTGCATGGGGAGGCTATCGTCCAAGACGGTATGACATTGGAGGAGTTGCAGGAGTTTATACATCCGCAGGACCATGTTTTGTTGGTAGAGCTTTTTACCAGATTGATCAATAAAGAGGTTCAACAGGGATTTATTACCATACGTGCGTTTAATAAGCAAGAACAGGAATATCGTCATTATGAAAGCAGGATGCGTCTTTCTTCTGAACATCTGGGAAAATTACAGATTGTAGGAACTCAACTGGATGTGACTGAAAAGATACAAATGACCAAGAAGACTCGTGATCTGTTGGCAAAGCGTGAGCTGGCGATGAAAGTCAGCGATATTGTCCATTGGGATTTTCATGTCCGTTCTCGAAAGATTGAATCTTATAACGATCCGGTGAATGATTATGTTTCCGATAAGCTGGTTAGTATCGATGAATATCTGGAGGTGATTCATCCCGAAGACAGGTCTTCTGTTAACGATGCTATACAATCCATGTTATCAGGTAAAAAAATCAACATAAATTTCTCTTGCCGCTTACAAACAAAATATGATATTTCCTGGCAGTATTGTAATGTTACGGGTGTTCCTTTCGAATACGACGAATGTGGAGAAGTGATACAATACACCGGATTCCGGCAAAATATTTCCAGCCTTCATCATTTGAATGAAGAGCTGAAGGAACGGAATTATAAAATGGAGCTGACATTTAAAACGGTGGGGATGTCGTATTGGGATTTCGATATTGAATCCAAGCAGTTCAGGGCTTTCAATGATCCGGTGAACGACTATCAATCTGAAAAAGCAGTTTCCCCTGAAGATTATTTGAAGGTCACTCATCCGGACGACACAGAACGTGTCAGAAGTTATTTTGCTTGTATGTTCGAGGGAAGTTGCAAAGAGTTCAGCTTTCAATACCGTTCCAGAACGAAGTGGGATTCGGAATGGCAGACCTTGATCGTTACCGGTGTCCCGTCTGATTGGGATAAAAAGGGAAAGGTGACCCGCTATACCGGTATTGCATTCAACAATACAAAATGGGAAAAAATGGCCCAGGAGTTAAAAGAGCTGAAAGAGAAAGCTGAGCTTTCCGACCGTCTCAAATCTGCTTTCCTGGCCAACATGAGCCATGAAATACGTACTCCTCTGAATGCTATTGTTGGGTTTTCCGAATTGTTGGTGGATTGTGACGATCCGGCTGAAAAAACAGAATATTGGCAAATTATCGAATCGAACAATGAATTGCTGCTGCAATTAATTAATGATATTCTAGATCTTTCTAAAATAGAATCAGGTATCCTTGAACGTAAACGCGAAAGGTTCAACCTGACACAAGTATGTAATGAGTTATATTCTATGATGTTGCCTAAGATTACTAATCCGGAAGTGGAACTCCGGCTGGACAACTCCCAGCAGGATTGTTGGATTCTTCTGGATCGTAACCGTCTCAGACAAGTATGGATGAATTTTGTTACCAATGCTGTAAAATACACTAAATCCGGATATATAAAAATAGGATATACCGTAGAAAAGGGAGGAGTGCGGATTTATGTTGAAGATACGGGTGCTGGTATACGGGAGGAGCTGAAGGACAGAGTGTTCGGTCGCTTTCAGAAACTGGATGATTTTGTACAAGGCACGGGACTCGGATTGGCTATCTCGAAAGCAATTGTTGAGGCTGCAGGTGGGGAAATCGGATTTAACTCCGAAATCGGTAGAGGATCAACATTTTGGGCATGGGTTCCTTGCGAAGTGAATATACAGAGATTAGTGCAACCTGCCGATACCCCCATATCCGGGCAATCCGTTCAGCCTATTACCGATAAAAAAGAAATAAAAATTTTGGTTGCTGAAGACAATGATAGTAACTATTCTTTAGTAAAACATATTCTCAAAGATTACGATATTACCCGGGTATCCAATGGGGTGGAAGCTGTCGAGAAGGTCCGCTACGGGAAGTTTGATTTTGTCCTGATGGACTTGAAAATGCCTATTATGGGAGGTTTGGAAGCAACACGGAAGATCCGGGAGTTTGATCGTCATATTCCCATTATTGCACTCACGGCCAATGCTTTCGATTCAGACCGGGCCAGTGCTGTAGATGCTGGTTGTAGTGCGTTTTTGGCCAAACCTGTGAAAAAAGGACAACTGCTGGAATTACTTTCTGTAAAATAGTGGGTTGAAATGGAGCTGCCTTCCGGAGGGATGGCCTTCCGGCCGGTCAAACTTGGGGGACTGATTAGCGTTCCGGGTTAGGAAGCATAAATATAAGGGATAATGGATAAATAGAGGCCTGTTCCACAAATTACAATTTGTTTGGAAAAGTTTAAATCATGGAGTTATAGAGGGCCTGCTTACTTTTCGGCAGTTTTTGAATGACTTGGTCTACCGAGTGGCGAATCAGTTCTTGGATAAGGGCATTGGGGACATCACCTTCCAGATGAACTGTGATCCAGTATTTTTTATCGGAATAGTAGCCGAAGAAAATGTCTCTGTATTGTTCCATCAATTCTATTGATTTTTCGGGAGCGCATTTCATATTGGCACAAAAACGTCCGTCTTTAGGCTGCAAGGAAACATAGGTAAACATTTTACCCATGACCTTATATACTAAAGTCTGATTGTCAAATGGCATGCATTCTTCGGCACCTTTGACAGCAAGGCAATATTCTCTGAATTCTTCGATGTTCATAAATAAGCGGTTTAAAGATAGAAAAAGTCCGGTATATTTTCAAGCCGGACGGTGTTTTTAGGGACATTGGTTTTGTTTTTTTCTCGGCAGTTCTGTATAGCCCGGCAGTTCTGTTTCCTGATATTTATGGAGAAAGGATCTAGGAAGTGATTTTTCAACTTTGTCAGTCAGATCTGTTCATGGCCCGGCGGGGAAATTATGTATGGAGGAAAGATCTTATGGATGTGGGCAGAGAGGAGAGGAAAAGTGTCCGCAATTGTGATCTTAAATTGGGGGTAATGGGGCTGACAGGAGCGGAAAATAATGTATATTTAAACGGCAAAAAAGTATTAAAAGGATTAAAAATGGACAATTCGAATTTTTATATTTTTACCGGAGGACCGGGAAGCGGAAAATCTACCGTATTGAATATTTTGTCTGATCTGGGTTATTTGACGGTCAGAGAAGTAGGAAGAGATATTATACAAAAACAACTAAGAACTGGCGGAGACGCTCTTCCATGGAATAATACAGCCCGATATGCACGTCTGATGTTACTTCATTCGGTTTTTGATTTTGAAGAATTTGCGCATATAAATAAGCCCTGTTTCTTTGATCGTGGAATACCGGATACTTTAGGCTACTGTCGTTTAATTCATCTTTCCTATCCAGAGAACTTGAATGAAGCTGTAAAAGAGTATAGATATAACAAAAAAGTTTTTATCTTCCCTCCTTGGGAAGAAATTTATACGAAAGATTCAGAAAGGAAACAGGACCTTCGGGAGGCCAGAGATACTTATCGTGTGATGAAGGAAGTGTATGAGGAGTATGGCTATCGGCCAATTATTGTTCCCTGTCTGCCTGCGAAGGAACGGGCGGAATGGATTATTTCAAATATTGCTATAAAATCCACGACTTCTCGACAGGCAATTGCCGGAGAGTAGGGAGTATTCCAGCGGATAAAGTTTTGATTTTTTGTATATTTTTTCACCGTATCACGGATAAAACGCTTTAAGAATACCGCTTGGAAGGGTGATTATATTCTTGTTTTATTTGTCTGTCTTACTATTTCGCTTTACCTTTACGACGTTCTATGCTAGATAAGTTGAAAATTTAAAGTTTATATGAAAAATATAAGAAGGGCGGTAATGCAAATTGCCTGCCTGTTGATTTGCGTGCATACTTTTGCCAACGGGAGTACGAAGGAAAATATAGGGCATATCCTGATTATCAATGCTTATACAGAGTCAACACCTTGGAGTAACAGCCTGATTTATCCCATTGTCCACATGGCTTCACAAAATAAAGAAATAGGGGTCTATACGGAGCATATGAATATGCTGATGTTGAATAACAGACAGGAGTTGATGGCTTTTGAGGAAAATATGTTCCGGGATTTTACTGAACGACGGCCGAAGTTAATCGTATTGCTGGGAACGGAAACGTACATATTGTGTGAGGACTTACATCAGAAATGGCCGGATGTTCCGATGATATTGTGTGGGGAACGCGATTATACAGGTTCCAAAGACACTGTATTGTTGGGGCATGCTCTGAGTCCGGAGGAAAGAATTCCGCTGAGTACTTGGCAGGAAAAATATAATTTAACCCTGCTGCCGATTCAGGTGTATATGGAAGAAAATCTGCATCTGATGAAACAATTGATCCCGGGAATGAAGGATGTATTCTATATCGGCGATGAAACTTATATTTGTCAACAGAATGATTACGATTTGTCGCGATTAATCGCCAAGAAATATCCGGAGTTAAATTATCGTTTTCTTTCGGCAGGAGAGATCAGTATCGACAGTCTCTTTTCTATTTTGAATCGAGTTGATATAAGTAAAACTGGAGTGTTGTTTTCCTCCTGGTTCCGAAAAAAAGTGTTTGCTGATAACACCGTATTATTAGCCAATAGTCACCGAATCATCGCTACTTCTTCAGTGCCTTTGTTTTCATTTAAGAATGTGGGGATTGAAGAAGAAGGAGGAATTGTCGGGGGATATATTTACGATAAGCAAAATTATACAGATCGCTTATTGAAAACCATTCAGAAGATTATCGACGGTCGTCCGGCCCGGGAAATACCTTTTGCTTATGTTTCGGATGGAGCCCCGGTTTTTAATTATCAATCGCTTTTGCAATGGAAGCTGAATCCTGACTTATGTCCCCAGAATACGATATTTTATAGTATGCCGCCTACCTTCTGGGAGGAATATAAATATGCCGTTATCGGTTTTATTTTTCTGTTGGTGATTTTATTACTTATTTTCCAATATCACCGCCTTCGGGTGCTGGGAAAAATAAGAACCATTCAGCAGCGGGAATTACAGGCAAATGCCAGATATGAGGATTTGATCAATAATATGCCTATTTTGTATATGTTTGAAGAATTGATCAAAGATGAGGAGGGGCAAATTGTGGAGACAAAATTTGTGGATGTAAACCGTTATTTTGAAAATAAGTTTATAAAGCGGGAAGAAATTGTCGGTAAATTGGGTAGTGAAAAATTTCCGGAATCAATGCCTGAATTTCTGCATTTTATGAACATTGCTGTGCGGGAGAAACGTTCTGTCACTTTTTCTTACTATTACAAGCATATCAATACATTTTACGATGTTGTGATAAATGCTAGTGAGGACGGACGTTTTGTGGATGTTTTTTGTGTGGATAGTACAGAATTACATCGGGCGCAAATGCAGCTGAGTTCCACCAACCGGAAGTTGTCAATGGCATTGGAGGTTGCCAATATCGTCCCTTGGAAATGGGATTTACGGGCTCATCAGATCCTTTGTGATGTGAATAAACCTATTGAATTGAGTGGGGAGGATAAGGGGATAAAAGAAGAACAACTTTCCGTACCGGACACTCAGTATTTTGCGAAAATCTTCCCGGAAGATTTGGAAAAAGTGAGACGGGCCTACGCAGATCTGATTGAAGGGCGTACGACCAAGGTGAAGGAGGAATACCGGGTGGTGAATTGTGTCGGTAGGCATCGGCAGATAGATTGGGTGGAGGCCCAGGCTGGAGTGGAGACCCGGGATGAACAAGGGCGTCCTTTGACTTTGGTGGGATCTTCTTTGATTATTACAGAGCGCAAAAGAATCGAGGACGAACTGTTGTCGGCCAAAGATCAGGCCGAGGAATCAAATCGTTTAAAATCGGCTTTTTTAGCCAATATGAGTCATGAAATTCGTACACCCTTGAATGCTATTGTCGGTTTTTCTGAAATTCTGGCCGCTACCGAAGAGGAGAAAGAAAAACAGGAATATGTGAGTATTATTGAAAATAACAATGCCTTATTATTGCAGCTGATCGGGGATATCTTGGATTTATCGAAGATTGAGGCCGGAACGATGGAGTTTATCTATACGGATTTTGAATTGAATAAATTGATGGAAGAGCTGGAAAATTCGCTCCGGCTGAAATTGGATCCCGGGAAAGACGTTGTACTTACTTTTGAAGCCGGCTCGTCGGAATGTTGTATTCATACGGATCGGAACCGTTTATCACAATTAATTATCAATTTAGTGACGAATGCTATTAAATTTACCGATAGAGGAAGTATTCGTTTCGGTTATGAACTTCTGGAAACTCGTGAACTTTATTTTTATGTTATAGATACAGGTTGTGGAATTCCGGAGGAGAAACAGAAAAGTATCTTTGGCCGTTTCGTAAAACTAAACAATTTTGCTCAAGGTACGGGGCTTGGGCTTTCGATTTGCCAAATGTTGGTTCAGCATATGGGGGGAAGAATCGGGGTAGAATCAAAATCGGGAGAAGGATCGAATTTCTGGTTTACTCTTCCCTATATAGCTCCTACAGGAAAAATGCAGCAGGAAGAGAAAATCGAGCCGCTTCGAGTGGAGAAGAAAACACTGACGATTTTAGTGGCTGAAGATAATGCCAGTAATTATAAGTTGATAGAGTCTATTTTGAAAAAGGATTATCATCTTTTGCATGCCTGGAACGGACGGGAAGCTGTGGAGTTATTCCAGAAACATGCCCCTCAGTTGATCCTGATGGACATCAATATGCCTGAAATGGATGGGTATGAAGCTACCCGTGAAATCCGGAAATTGTCTTCCCGCATACCTATTATTGCAGTGACGGCCTTTGCCTATGCTTCCGATGAGCAGAAAGCAAAAGAAAATGGTTTTGATGATTATATGGCAAAACCGATCAATGCCGGGCAGCTTCGCAACAAAGTGATGTCTATGCTTCAGCGACATATCGTATTTATGTAGGAGCGATTTTTGTGTATTCAGAGAGGTTGATCTCTCGAAATGGACGTTGTCAGTCAAAACGAGTAACCTACGTCCCGGGGGGTAACCAAAAAGGTCCGTCCCTTTGGGGGATTATTTACTTTTCATATATCGTATCAGAAATTAACGGGATAAGTACTAAACATTTTTCGGGCAGAAGCGTTTCTTAGTAGAAGTAAAATGTTTATTAATTTAATACATAAAATTATGGAACAAGTAAATTTAACCCGGGTGAGGAAAAGGGTTTCCTGGGGAAGTATTTTTGCCGGGGTAGTGACTGTTTTGGCGATCTCTGTTTTAATCTCTATGCTGGTTACGAGTATAGGTTTATTCCAGTTTGATCCCTTGTCGGATGATCCTACTGCCGGGATTGGAGCGACTGTGGGAATTGGGACGGTGATTTCGATGATTGTTAGTTTTATTATCGGAGGTTTTGTGGCGGGTAAGCTGGCCGGGGCGGATGGAGTGATTCACGGTTTGGTCGTTTGGGCTGTCACCTCGATTGTGGCTGTTCTGATGGCCTTATTTTTAGCTGTAGGAGCGGTGAAAGTTACCGCCAATGTATTGGGTTCTGTATCGTCTGTAGCCGGAAGTGTACTTTCTGATGTGGGGTCAATGGCAGGAAAAGGTATTTCGAATCTTGCCGGAGAGGCTAAAGATTTATTCGGGGATATTGATATTGATACAAATATCAAAGGAGATAGTATCCGGAAAGATGTACGCAGGGCTCTTCAAAAGAGTGGTATAAAAGAACTGAATCCGGATTATCTGGGGAATCAGTTGAAAGCGGTGAAAGGAGATTTAAAGAGAACTGTTAAACAAGTTGCGGCCAATCCGGACCGTGCAGACGACCTGATTAACGGGTTTACCAATCGGCTGAAAACAAGGGCCAATACGATCACAAAGAATATCGATCGGAATGATGTGAGCACGGCTATTGCTAATAATACCAATTTATCGAAAGCAGAAGCAGACAAAGCTGTCGATCAATATATGAATTTGATTGAAACCGCTACTGACAAAGCGAAAGAACAAATTAATAACTTGGAAGAAACCTTGGAAAAGGCAAAACAAGAGTGGCAGGAGATAAAACATAAAGCTTTGGTAGAAGCAGAAAAAGCATCTAACGCAGCAGCCCGCTCTGCTTTGATTTCTTTCTTTGGCTTGTTAGTGGCCGCAATTCTTTGTTGTTGGGCCGGATTTTTCGGTGCCAGAAAAACGAAAGAAGGATACGAAGTGTAAAAAGGGCCGAGGCAAATAATAGGAGAGACTGGATTTCAAGTCTCTTATATTTTTAAATTTATGGGCGGACTTGGGTTTTGCTAATCCGTAAGGCGCTCCTCTGTTACGGAAAGAAACACTGATCTCCAACAAGGTAAAGTTTTACTCTGTTGGAGATCTTTTTGTTTTTATAGGAAGTCCTTCTTGTGCTGCTCCCGGGCCTTAGGCGGGGATGCAGACCGGACGAAGTTTTTTGCCTGTCAGTTTCTGAATTTCTTTCACCATGACTTTTTCGTCGGGAGAGCAAAAGGTGAGAGCTGTTCCGGTGTTTCCGGCGCGTCCGGTTCGTCCGATACGGTGTACGTATGTTTCGGCAGTATCAGGAAGATCGTAGTTGATGACCATCTCCAGTCGGTCGATGTCAATTCCTCTGGCAGCGATATCGGTGGCAACCATCACCTTTACTTTTCCGGATTTAAAGGCATTTAAAGCGCGTTGGCGCTGGCCTTGCGATTTGTTTCCATGTATGGATTCCGTCCGTATGCCTTCTTTGCTCAGAGAACGGGCAATGTTGTCGGCACCGTGTTTTGTACGGGAAAAGACGAGTACTGACTTTTTTATATCCTGCCCCAGTAGTTGTACGAGCAGGTTTTTCTTTTTCATTTTCTCTACAAAGTATATACATTGCTCCACCGTATCTACAGGAGAAGAGACCGGGTTGACTTCTACGCGAACCGGTTTTTTCAAAATACTGGCGGAAAGAGCAGCAATGCTTTGAGGCATTGTAGCGGAAAAAAGAAGCGTCTGGTGTTGTGCAGGCAGTTTGAGAAGAATGCGTTTAATATCGTTGATAAATCCCATATCGAGCATACGGTCGGCTTCGTCCAGGACGAAATGTTTCAATGAACTGAGGTCTACAAAACCTTGATTCATCAAGTCGAGCAGACGCCCTGGGGTGGCTACCAGAATATCCACACCCCGGCGGAGTGCTGTCGTTTGTACGAGCTGTTTTATTCCGCCGAAGATGACGCAATGACGCAAGCCGGTGTATTTTCCGTAATCAGTAAAGGAATCTCCGATTTGTAAGGCTAATTCTCGGGTAGGAGTCAGGATTAGGGCTTGGATCTCCCGTTTCCGGTATTTTTTTCCCGGATTGTTTTCCTGTCTGGAAAAGCTTTTCTTCTCCTGAGTATCCTGCGATACGGAGAAAGAAGCGTTATTTTGGGATAAATGCTGCAAGATAGGGATAGCAAATGCTGCAGTCTTTCCCGTGCCCGTCTGGGCGATTCCCAGTATATCCTTTCCGGAAAGCGCTACGGGAATTCCTTGTATTTGAATGGGAGTTGGGCAATGATAACCTTTTTCGCTGATTGCTTTCAATAGGGAATCAGCGATATTTAATTCTTTAAATGTCATAAATTTTTTCGTTTTTAATAAAGTTACTGCTTTTTATAAAGCAGGTTGTGCAAAGAGAAGATCGTTTTTTAGCTGATCGATCACTTCTTTTACACTTCGGATTTTATTTGCCAGATAGGCGTTGGCTCCGGCGAAGGCATATCCTTTTTTCATATTTCCCCTGGCGGCATTGTAGAGCGCTTCGATGATACAATAAGGGCTTTTGGTATAGTCGCAGGTTTTAATGCAATGAAAGGCACAAGTACGCGGTTTTTCTTTTCCTTCCGCTACGTTCTGAATAAATTCTCCGTCGAAAGCACGTCCCGGCATTCCGACCGGGCTCTGGATAATACGGATATCTTTTTGTTCGGACTTGAGGTATACTTTTTTGAAATTTTCAGATGCATCACATTCGTTTGTCGGCACAAAAATAGACCCCATTTGAGCGGCGGCGGCCCCCAATTGCAGGAATCGGGCAATGTCTTTTCCTGTCGAAATTCCTCCGGCTGCAATAACCGGAATCGGTTTGGTATCTTTGTAAGTTTCAGCTACGGCTACGATTTCCGGTACGAGATGTTCCAGAGCGTACTGTTCGTCTCCGATCTGGTTGGCTTTAAATCCCAGGTGACCACCGGCTTTGGGGCCTTCTACGACAAAGGCATCCGGCAGGTAATTGTAATGAGTCTGCCATTTTGTACAGATCAGTTGGGCTGCCCGGGCGGAAGAGACAATGGGGACAAGCATGGTACTGCAATCAGCTGTCCGGTAAGAAGGTAAGTCGAGGGGCAAACCGGCTCCGGCGAATATTACATCGGCTTTTTCGGCAATGGCTGTGCGTACCATGTCTGAAAAGTTGGAAAGGGCTACCATGATGTTGACCCCAATTACTCCTTTTGTTTTTTCTCTGGCTTTCCGAAGTTCTTCCTGAAGCCCGTAAATGCATTTTTGCAGATAAGAACCCTGCATATTCGGATAAAGCAAGCCTATGCCGGCTGCGGAAATTACGCCAAGCCCGCCTTCATTTGCAACTGCTGAAGCCAGACCCGATAAAGAAACACCTACGCCCATACCTCCTTGTATGATAGGAAGTTTTATTTCATATCTACCGATAAAAAATGATTTCATAATTTGCGACATTGAAAATTTAACATTTGCCTTTTGGTATACAGAGATACGAAAAGACGTTCACAAGAACGAAACAAGGAAGTTTAGAAGACTTAATTTCAGCGATTAAAAACCGGGCAAATGCCGTAAGAAATAATACAAAGAAGAGAAAGATCAAAATGAACTTACGTTGTTTACAATGCAAAAGTAATAATATATCTGCAATTCTGTGTTATTTTTGTATGTTTTTTTAAGTTCCTGTTTTATCTTTTACCGGAATGTTCCGGATATAGCTATTATCTTATAAAATGGCATACTCTGGACAAAGACTTTTTCCGGCCGTTTTTAAGTAATTTACGGGAGGTATTTTGCAAAGAATTTTGGATTTATTGGAAATTCAGTTATTTTTTGTCTAAGGTAAAGTAAAAGGAAATTCGATTTCCTAACAACGGATTCGAAACGAACGGAAAGTATTAAAATTAGAAAAAATATTTATACAAATTAAAAACATTATGGTATTCCTCCCGTATCAGAGGAGAATTGAAAATAATAATTGAAATAAATAGAAAATATGAAACAATCAGTGACTAATTTTTTGACCTTTCTTTTCTTGATTTGTTTTATGAATTTGTTTGTGGCATACGGGCAGGAGAAGGATACAATCGTACGTCATAATGTACTGGATGAAGTAGTGGTGACGGGTAACCGGACTTTGGTCAACCGGAATAATGTGCCCATGAATATTACGGTGGTTGGAAGAAGTGAGATCGAAAACAGTAGCGAATCTGCTTTATTACCCGTACTTTCGGAACGGGTTCCCGGATTGTTTGTTTCGGAAAGGGGAATTACCGGTTTTGGGGTTGCCAGTGGCGCTGCCGGTGGCATTTCCATTCGGGGGATAGGAGGTTCTCCCAATACCCAAATGCTGGTTTTAATTGACGGGCATCCGCAATTTATGGGATTGATGGGACATCCTCTGCCGGATGCTTATGTCGCATCGGATGTGGAGCGGGTGGAAGTCGTACGCGGTCCGGCTTCCATTCTCTACGGTACAAATGCCATGGGTGGAGTAATCAATATTATTACCCGCAAACAAAACCGGGAGGGGTTTTCCTTAAATGCCAGGGCTATGGGTGGGAGTTATAATACTCAGAAGTATATGGCTAATGTCGGAGGCCGTAAAGGCAGAGTAAATGGTTATGTATCGGTAAATCACGACCGGACAGCAGGGGATCGGGAGAACTCGGCTTTTCATATTACCAATGGATTTGCGAATATCGGGTGTGAATTGTCGAAGCATTTTAGTTTGCGTGCCGATGTGAGTATTGCAGATTTTAGGGCAGAAAATCCCGGACAGATAACAGCTCCTCTATTTGACAATACAGTAGATGTACTTCGGGGAGTAACTTCCTTTACAGTGGCGAATAATTTCAAACATAGCGATGGAGCCTTATCTTTTTTCTATAATTGGGGATATCATGAAATTAACGATGGATATAAAACGGGAGAAAAACCCTTGAATTACCGTTATCATTCCCGGGATTACAATTATGGTATCCTTTTTTATCAGATCGTGAGAATGTGGAAGGGGAATATGCTTACTTTGGGATTTGATTATAAATCGTATGGCGGAAAAGCCTGGAATCATTTTCTGACAGAAACGCCTGATAAGGTGATGGTCGATACTTCTGCTTACGATTTAGGGGGGTATGCCATTCTGCAGCAGAATTTGTTTAAAGATGTGCTTACTTTGAATGCCGGGGTGAGATTGGAGCACAATGAAGCTTTCGGAAATAAATGGATTCCTCAGCTGGGATTGGCCCTTCGTCCGACGGAAAATTTTGTAATTAAATCGAGCTTTTCAAAAGGTTTCCGGAATCCGACAATTCGGGAAATGTTTATGTGGGCACCGGCTAATCCGGATTTAAAGCCTGAAGAAGTGACGAATTACGAAGTCGTATTGGAGCATACCTTTTTCAAAAAGAAAATGAATATAGAGGTTTCCGGTTTTATTGCCGACGGAGATAATCTGATACAAACGCAGATTATTGACGGAAATCCGAAAAATGTCAATACCGGAAGTTTTAAGAATAAAGGGGTGGAAGTGGCTTTTCGGGCGGCCTTGTGTTCAAAACTGGATATCGGAGGAAATTATTCCTGGTTATATATGAAGATACCTGTACTGAATGCACCGGAACGGCAACTCTATGCAAATGTGAATTTTCACACGAAAAGATGGCAGTTGAACGTCGGTTATCAATATATCAACGGACTTTATCTGACGACAGGTAAAGAAACAAAGCAGGAGGATTATGGATTGCTGAGTGCTAAAGTTTCTTTTAAACCCTGGAAAGTGCTTACTATTTTTGCAAAAGGTGAGAATCTGACCCGTGAAAAATATCAGATTATAGATGGTTATCCGATGCCGGGAGCTATTTTTTTCGGAGGTCTGCATTTGTCAATCAACCGTTAGTTTGCTTTTCTGAAGAGTAAGAAAAATAAAAATATAAACCGATTGTGTATGTCAAAAATTAAAATTCTGTTGTTGGGAATCGCTTTGTTTTTCGCCTGGGGGGCTGCGGCTCATTCCGGAAAACCGCGTGTATATCTTATTATAGATACGGATTGTGCTGCCGATGATTTTCGGACACTTTGTATGTTGTTGGGTAATAGGGATGTGGAGATACTGGGCATTACCACTTCCGAAGGAGCTTTGACTCCCCGGCAAGGAGAACGAAAAGTAAAGGCGCTTTTGAACAGTCTTTATCATCAGGGGATTCCGGTGGCAGCCGGGCGGGAAGTGGGAGCTTCGATTCCGGCTTGGCGGGAAATGTCGGAACAGATTTATTGGGGGGATACCTTGCAGAAAGACGGGCCCGAAAAGTCTGCTACGGATTTGCTGGTAGAAACCATGGGACGGGAACCCCAAAAAATAACGTTTGTTTGCTTGGGGCCTTTGACCAATGTGGCGGATTTATTGGAAGCAAAACCCGGGTTGGCGGAGAAAATCGATAAGATCATCTGGTACAATAGCGGAGCACAGCCTATGGGGGATACGAATTATAGGATAGATACCCTTTCCGCCCAGAAAGTGATGGCGAGCGGAATAAAAATGCAATTGGTTTCTGCGAAAGAGGAAGATTCTGTACCGGTCAGTATGTTTTACCTGATGGAATTGGGACAGTTGCAGACTTCTCCTTATGCCCAGAAGGTCGTCACGGCTCATGTGACCCCGCCTTTGGTTTCTGCTGTGAAAGATGAACATTTAAAGGTATGGGATGAGCTGACGGTATTGTCTCATTTCGCTCCTCAGCTTTTTACCGTAGATTCACTTTCTCCGACGATCGATTGGTATTATGTGGATACGAAGCAGCAGATACGTCCCATAGAAGAACAATTACTGGCTGTGTTCAAAGGAAAAGAGAATGTGGAAGGAAAAATATTTTATCATTTTCCCGTAGCTGAAGAATATTACATCCGGGATCTGATGCCGATCATCGCACGGACGGTTAACCGTTATGGAGCCAGTGAATGGAGAGCGGCTGTATTGACGAATGAATTGCATGGACATTTGGGGATCTATGCCACTTTAGGGGTAAAGATGGGGATACGGGCCCGGGAGTATTTCAACGTAGGAGTGGACGATATCGTAGTAACCAGTTATGCCGGAAGTAAACCTCCGGTAAGTTGTCTGAACGATGGCCTTCAGGTCAGTACGGGGGGTACAGTGGGGCATGGTTTAATCCATATCGCGTCGGACGAGGAGGTTCGTCCGGAGGCTACTTTTGCATTTAAGGGACGGAGTGTTACGCTTCGCTTGAAACCCGAATATGCCCGTCAGGTGCAGGAGGACCTGAAAAAGGGGATAGCCTTATACGGAGCAGGTACGGAAGAAAATTGGCAGTATGTCCGGAAACTCGCTATTCAATATTGGCAGGATTGGGACCGGCATGAAATATTTGAAATTATTTCTTGAAGCAGTCGGTTTTAAAAGCATATAAAACAGACCCCTGGAGAGAGGAGAAGATACATAGCTGAATCGTTAACTTTTAGATCCATCTGTCGTATAAAAGTTAACGATTCAGCTAATTTATTCTATTGTTATGAAGAAGAGCGGTTTTTGTTTAATCATTTTCCTTTTCGGTGCTTTTAGTTTGTCAAGAGCTTGTACCGGAATTTCTTTTCAATCGAAAGATGGGGCTTATATACAAGCTCGAACCATTGAGTGGGGAGAAGGAATGCTTCCGAGTGAATATGTCATTATCCCCAGAGGGGAAAAACAGGTTTCCTATACTCCGGCAGGCAAAAAGGGGATGGTATTTGAAACCCGTTACGGGATAATAGGATTGGCTATTGTGCAGAAGGAGTTTATCGCTGAAGGATTGAATGAAGCCGGTTTATCGGCTGGTTTGTTTTATTTTCCCCGTTACGGAAGTTATGAGGCCTATGATTCCGCACAACGGGAGAAGACGATAAGCGATTTACAGCTCGTGACCTGGATGTTATCTCGTTTTGCCACCGTAGCAGAAGTGAAAGCTGCTGTGGGAAAAGTCCGGATTATCGGTCTGGATGAACCGGGAGTTACTTCGACAGTACATTGGCGTATTGGAGATGCGACGGGTGAACAAGTCGTGTTGGAAATAATAGATGGAAAACCTTATTTTTACGATAACGAAATCGGGGTTTTGACGAATTCGCCTGGTTTTCCCTGGCATTTGACGAATTCGCCTGGTTTTCCCTGGCATTTGACGAATCTGAATAATTATGTCAACCTTTTCCCGGGAGGAGCTCCTCCCCAGCAGTTGGCTGGTGTAAAGTTGAACGCTTTCGGAGCAGGATCGGGATTTTTAGGTATGCCGGGGGACGTTACCCCGCCCTCCCGTTTTGTACGGGCTGCTTTTTACAAAGCGACTGCCCCCCGTCTTCATACGGCAGAGGAAACAGTCTTGCAGGCTTTCCATATCTTAAATAATTTCGATATTCCGATCGGAATTGAGCATCCGCTGGGGAAAGCGCCGGATATACCCAGTGCCACTCAGTGGACTTCGGTCGTGGATTTGACTAACCGGAAAGTGTATTATAAAACAGCCTATAATAATACCATTCGGTGCTTGGATATGAAGGATATCGATTTCAGTAAGGTTAAATACCAGTCTTATCCTTTGGACCGGCAAAAAGAACAACCGATAGAAAAAATAGTAATCTCCTGAAAAACTGAAGACGCTTTGGAGCAATAGTATTTCGGAGGCGGTCGGAATTCTACTGAGGGCTCGCTGACTGAAGAACCTCCGGATGGAAGAAAGACATAATCATCCGGAATGCCGGTTCTGTCAATCAGCAGCGTGTGAATCTTTTTCAAGCAGCTTTAATCAGGCTGCGTCCGAGCCATACCAGCAGAATACCCAGTACAATACTTAAAATCAGATAAGTGGAAAAATATCCCCAATGTTTATTTTGCATCAGCAAAAACATATCGTCGGCGAAAGAAGAGAAGGTGGTAAAACCTCCGCAAAAGCCGGTGATCAGAAATACGTTCATATTGGCGGAAATCAGGTGAGTTTTTTCAGCCATTCCAAAGAAAATACCTATTACAAAACTGCCGATAATATTGACGGCGAAAGTACCCCATGGAAAAGGAGAAGTAAACATATAATGGGCCAGCTTACCCACCAAATACCGGAGACAGGTTCCGATAAAACCACCTGCTCCTGCGATTAACATAGCTTTAAACATAATATATTCTTTTAGAGTTCGACAATTATTTTTTTATTTCTTTACGGTTTCGCTTAGCATTTTTTTATCCTGCGTTTTTTTTATGACTTTGGGTCCCACTATCAGCGTGATGATTCCTCCGGTCAATAGTATGGCGATTGCGACGATCAATACCAGTTGGCCTCCTCCCAATTTTAACAGGGGAGGAATGATGAAAGTGGCGATAATAGCCCCTAATTTTCCCAGAGCTGAGGCGATTCCTTCTCCGCTTGCCCGCTCCTGAAGGCTGTAGATACGGCTTGGGAGCTCAAAAGTGGATAAATGAGGACCGGCGTTGAGGGCCAGTTCGAACAACAGGAATCCTCCCAGGGTAATGCCTAGGGAAGCGTGGTAAAGATATCCTAATAAAGTAATAATAAGTCCGGCAGCACAGATAAAAAAACCTGTAGATTGAGTATGAATAATACTGATCCGCCGGACGACTGTGAGTCCTAAAAGGAAACCCAACATAACAAAAAGGTTGATATACAGTGTAAAACGAAAGGATTCCACTACCTTATCGAACGGATTTTCGCCACTGGGGACCAATCCTAAGGTCAGCAACAGGATAGGGGTAAATATTCCGATTCCGTATACTCCCATTCCTTCACATCCCCAAGGGATACCGCTGAGTAGGATGCGTTTGATATTGCCGCGGGCGAACAGGTCTTTGGCAGAGGCTTGGGGACGGGTTGTCTGGTCTTTTTTATTGGCTAATTCGCCGATATAGACATCTTTACCCAAAAAATGTTTGATATTTTTTTCGGCTTCCTGGACTTTGCCGTGCAGAGCGAGCCATTCCGGACTTTCAACGAACCAAAGCCGACCGGAAAATGCGAGTGCTGCGAAAAAAGTAAGAAAAAGAAAAAGACGGTTCCAGATTGCCGGATCAGCGGAATTTTTCAGGACAAACCATGCCACCAGTATCATCAGAATATTGCCGACGCCTGAAGAGGCCTTGGAAATGCCTAACATCGTCCTTCGCCATTTTTGAGGCATAATCTCTGATACGTAAGAGGGATCGAGAGCGTAGTCGCCACCGATAGCCAGCCCTATGATCAACAGGTTGATGGGCAGAGTGACAAGAGAAGGATTGAAACAGAGCCATAGGGAAGAACCGACAATAAGTAAAGGCGAAAGGCGAAAGAAAAAGAGATAACCGTATTTATCACTCAGTCGCCCGAATAATAGCGACCCGAGCATAATGCCGATCAATCCGGCTGAAAAAATAAAGCCCTGGAGCCACGAAGAGAGCTCGGGGTGATGGGTAATCGTGATAAGCGGCGCGATGACACCCACCAATATAGCCAATACTCCTCCGAAAAACTGTCCGGCGGAAGCAATGATTAATATCCAGATATGCCCCTTACGCAGGGGCATGGTATCCATGTTATACATAAATTGGAGTACATTTGGTTCGTTTAAATGTTCGGATATTCAACTGATTCCTCAGGGAATTCAAAAAAATAATATTTCCTTCTGTCAACCGACCTAAGAGGATTTCTAACACATTTTATCCCTGTTGTAATATTTTTTTATCCAGATTCAAATGTGGCCACAGGAATAGCCAGGTAGCGACACAGAACGGACCGGTCAATGTGGGTATTCCGACAGGGGCAAAAAAAGTATCCATTCCTGCTTGAATAAATACGGTGGCGAAAATACCCAATAGGGCCCAGATGGCTGTCCGCCAATTGACATGGTAAAACGTGGTGCCTAGGGCGATAGCGGTCAATACCGGGCTGAACCCGAACAGTCCGTTCGCAATATCGCCTCCGTTGCATTGATAGAGAATCGCGATACACAGCGCCAATGCCGAACCGATCGCTGCCCAGATCGCTGCCCAGCGGCTGCTGATAAACAGACCGACGAGGAAAAATACACCCGTTACCCATGAATTGATTAGAAATACTTGACTGATACCTCTTAACCAATAGATAACCAAGCTTTTAAAACTGGTATCAAATGCGGTAGAAAAATTGCCCGGTAATTCAGGTGCTCCCAGGCCTGAGTCCGGTAATCCGTGCATGATCCTTGCAGCCAATAGGACAAACCAGGTGGTGAGTACAAAAGGGAAAGTAAATGAACTTACCTTATAGGGGGCTAACAAATGATTCAGACCCACCATTACCCAGGTCGTCATGGAAGAAAAAATCACGATAGCCAGCCACATTAAAGGTACATTTCCGATAAAGGTAGGGAGGGCGCATCCGACGAGAATACCGTTGAATCCCCAGAGGCCGTCCAATCCTTTTTCTGCCGGATATTTCAGTAAATAACCGGTAAGGGTCGACATAAATGTGCCGACTACGGCTCCCCAAGCTACGGCAGGCATGTGGGCTTCGTAGGCTCCGTAAAAAATCCCCGCAAGGAAAAATATGCCGGTCCAGATATTCCCTTGGAACATTACCTGCCCGATTCCCTTAAAATACAATTTGAAAAAACCGGGTGAAAAAACAGCCGGTAGTTTCGGTGTAGTTGTTGTTTCCATAAATTATCAGTTTATAGCGTATATAAAGTCATTTAAACTCGTGTTGTTTACAATTTGTAGATTTTTCCGATATAAAAAGGTTCTCGTTTTTGTTTTTCAGAACCTCCGGTTCTTTTACCGCCATACAAATTCTTTTGGCAAAGGTTTTCCCTTGATTTGCATACGGACAATAGAACCAAATTCGCGGACGATTCTTTTGACGGGTTGACTTTCTTCCCCCAAAACTTTAAATAGAAGTCCGCATTGATTAGGCAAATAACTGATGCCGGCAGCTATACGTTTGTCCCGGTTAATAAAAGCCTGTGTTTTGTCATATATTTCTGCTGCGTCTTTTTCGGGTGTGAGTACGATGACATTGGCGAATACATCGTAGTTGTGCATCATGCCGATAGGACGCACCGGATTTTCCTTCGGAGTGGCAACCAGTTTTTCGCGGAAGAGGGGTTGCCCGTCCGGACGTTGTGCCCGGGTACAGATGGATAAGAGATCGTATTCGAACAATTCCCCTTCTTTGTAGTATTTGCGTCCTCCGTTGTAGATTTCTGAATAAAAGAGAGTCGCCGAGGGAGCGATCTCAATAACCGTATCTGTAATATACCGACTGTTCCGGCAGGGAATAGTCGGTTCCGGAATGTATTCCAGATAAGCCTTTTCTTCCAGAATAAAATTTTGCTTCAATCCGGAAAAATTATAGGCCATTTCGGCTATTTTGGTCGCTGCTCCCGTTGAAATATGGGCAAAGGCACCTTTTTTCAAGGTAAACTTATTTTCATAGCGGTCTCCGTCGATATTAGGTCCTCCGGAGGACAAAATATATACACAGGGCATTTCCGGCATTGCTTCGTCGAAATAGAGCTCCTGTTGTACGATTAAAGGAGCGTGCCGGGTCCATTGGCGCATAATCGATTTACCTTCGCGGGTAAGCTCAAATACCAGATCCAGTAATCCGCATTTCCCCGGAGCCCCTACACGCATGGCTTGGGGCTCTGCTAAATAAGGATGTACTTCTCTGCATTGTGTAAAATCTGTTATCATAAATCTGTGAGTTGCAAATTACAATTATCGGTTATTTCCGGTATGATGTTTTTCTTTTTTTCATCAGAGCTTTACTGGTAGATTTGTTCTACTTCTTTTTGGGAGATACGGTCGAAAAGGGCCATATCGCGGATCAGACTCACCAGTTCTTTTATCCCTTCACCGGTCATGCAATTGGTAAAGATAAAAGGTTTTCCCGGGCGCATGACTTCGGAGTCGCGTCGCATGACTTCCAGATCTGCATGTACGTATGGAGCCAGATCCGTTTTGTTAATAACCAATATGTCGGAATAGGAGATACCCGGTCCATCTTTACGCGGAATTTTATCGCCTGCCGCTACATCTATCACATAAATAAAAAAGTCAACCAGAGCCGGACTGAAAGTCAGAGTCAGATTATCTCCCCCTGATTCAATCAAGACGACATCACTGTCTGGAAATTTGGCTTCCATTTCTTCAACAGCAGCAATATTCATAGAAGGGTCTTCCCGTACGGCCGTATGCGGACAGGCTCCTGTTTCGACCCCGATAATGCGGTCTTCTGCCAGATAACCTTTCAACATCTTGCGGACGTGCTTGGCATCTTCTGTGGTCACAATATCATTTGTGATGATCAATACTTTCAAACCTAATTTTAGAAAATAAGGGGTTATCGCTTCTATAAGAGCCGTTTTACCCGAACCTACCGGTCCGCCGACGCCGATTCTGCATGTGTTACTCATATCGTTTTTATATTGTGGATCTTTTCAGATCCGTTATTTTTAATTTTAAATTGTAAGTTAGAGATAAGGTCTGTTAATTCATAAACATTCTCATTTTCCCTTTTTCATGTATAGCTGCCAGAATATCCATTTCGGGAGCAAAGACTCTCATATCGTCGAATGTCATGTCTTTTATCGTTTCGTAATCTACGTGAGCGGTTGAACACAATCGGTAGAGAATATGCTGGGTTTCGTAATGAGAAACTTTGATACAACGCAGGGCAGCATTCAGAATCATGTTGATGATCCCGTAGGCAATAGTAGCAAAAAGTTCTTTTTCTCCCAGTCCGTTTTGCTGGAAAAAGATAGCTTGTGCTATGGGATAAGTACCGGGGGTAAGTTGTTGACGAATATCTGCCAGCCATTTTTCCATCAAAGGATCGTAAGTAATCTGGCTACTGATTTCGGCCATTTTTTTCCCCATACGTGTCAGCATTAATCTGGCTTCTGCATTCATTTTGCAGAGTATGATTTGCTGATCGGCTTTACGGATCAACGGATAATCTCTTTTAGCGGCCGCCCGGAAACCGATCAGGGCAGCAATCGCGTCACTGTATATCGTCTGTTGTAAAGCTGTGTATGTATACTGTTCCAATGTTGTAGCATCGTATACTATGCCTTCAAAAGCAGCTGATTCCAAGCCATTGGAAAAAGAAAATGTCCCTACAGGAAAAGCGGAATCCGAAAATTCAAGAAACCGCATCATCCTGGTGATTTCATCGATCATAGTTGTAGTTTTTCAGTATGTGTTTTAATTGAAATGATCTGTGTGCTGGTGAATTCCGGGTTCGTTGTTTGAAGGATGATGATGATGGATGTGACTGATTTCCTGAGAACTTCCACCGAAAAGTTTACGGATTTCGTGAGGGGCCAAAAACGGGATGACTTCCTGGCCGGGTTGGAATTCGTAAGTGATATCTTCAAAGCGATGGGTATCCATAACGCTCATCATTACTTTTTTATCTACCGTCAGGGGAACGTATAATTTCGTATCTTTCACAATGGCTGGCCAGTGTTGGTTACCAATGGCGTGCCCCAGTTCAACACAAAAGCGAATTATTTCTGCCGGTTCTTTCTGAGCGATTTTTTGCAGATCGATAACCAATACGGGTTTTAATTCGATCCGGATCACGAGAGCGGTGTTATGGTCTGCATTATATTCCAGTATATCACCGTTTTCGACTTGTGAGTGACGTTTAAGGGCAACAGCATATTCTGTACCTTTTTCGTCCCGGGCGATAAAACGGCTTTTTTGGGCAGTCCACTGGTCTAAATTGAGGTATTCGATTTCGCTTTTTTTCAGTTGATCAGCCCAGGTTTTGTCTGTAAACAAATTACCGATAATTTCAGAGAATATTTTCATAGAGGTAGTTTTAGATTGAGAGGTAATGAGGGAGAGAATTTTTGTTTAAAAGAGCCTGAAGGTCCGGTTGAATCAGTCTTCAACGGCTTCAGGCTCTTTGCGTTCAAGTGTTAACTGAACCAATATAATTGTGCTAAGGCAAATTTCTTAGCAGTGGGTACATAAGCGCTCTTTCCGTCTACCAAGACTTCGAAAGTTTCCGGATTCACGTCGATTTTCGGCGTATTTCCGTTCAGTACCATATGATGTTTTCCGATTTGGCGGCAGCCGTGTACCGGATAAACGATTCTTTCCAGACCGTATTTTTCTTTTATTCCCAGATCGTGTGCAGCGCGAGAAACGAAAGATACACAGGTGTTCGGTAAGGCTTTTCCGAAACTTCCGTACATCGGCCGGTAGTAAACGGGCTGTGGGGTTGGCAAAGAAGCGTTCGGGTCACCCATATTGGCCCAGTTGATTATACCGCCTTTGAGAACTAGTTTCGGTTTGGTACCGAAGAATTGTGGTTCCCACAACACGAGGTCGGCCATTTTCCCTTTTTCTACAGATCCCAGCAGATCGGAGAAGCCGTAGGTAAGGGCAGGATTGATGGTTAGTTTGGCCAGATAACGGAGCACCCGGAAGTTATCGTTATCGGGTGAATCTTCTTCCAGTTTGCCTCTTACCTGTTTCATATAATCGGCCATTTGGAAAGCCCGCATAAAGTTTTCACCCACACGTCCCATCGCCTGAGAGTCGGAAGAGATCATGGAAATGACACCCAGATCGTGCAATACGTTCTCTGCCGCCTGTGTTTCCGGGCGTACCCGGCTTTCTGCAAAGGAAACATCAGAAGGAATCTTCGGATTCAGGTTGTGGCATACCATAATCATGTCGAACAATTCTGCCTGGGAATTGATACCGAACGGCAAGGTCGGATTGGTGGAAGAAGGCAGTACGTTGGCTAAAGAGGCTACTTTCAGTAAGTCGGGAGCATGCCCTCCGCCGGCACCTTCTGTATGATAAGTGTGAATGGTTCTTCCGTCGATTGCGGCTATAGAATCTTCTACGAATCCGCCTTCATTCAGGGTATCGGTATGAATAGCTACCTGTACATCCCATTCATCGGCCATTTTCATGGTGGCACGGATGGCTGCAGGCGTACTTCCCCAGTCTTCGTGTATCTTAAATCCACATGCCCCGGCCATAACCTGTTCGTAAAGAGGTCTGGCTACGGAACAGTTTCCTTTGCCTAAAAAGCCGTAATTTACAGGAAGACCTTCAATGGCTTGCAACATGCGTTTGAGATTCCAGGGACCGGCAGTAATGGTGGTTCCGTTAGAGCCGTCAGTCGGTCCGACACCACCACCAATAAGGGTCGTTACCCCATTGCTTAAACAGGCATAAGCTTGTTGAGGAGCGATCATGTGAACGTGCCCGTCGATAGCAGCAGCCGTCAGAATCAGATGTTCTCCGGAAATAGCGTCTGTGGCAGCTCCGGTGACCAATTCCGGAGAAACTCCTTGCATTGTATTGGGGTTCCCGGCTTTTCCGATTCCGGCAATTTTCCCATTCTTTATACCGACGTCGGCTTTGATTACCCCCAATTTAGGATCCAGAATAGTTACGTTGGTGATGACTAAATCCAAGGTACCTCCTTCTGAAGTAGTTGTATTCGCTAAACCCATACCGTCCCGGAGCGTTTTTCCTCCTCCGTACATGATTTCGTCTCCGTATACACAAAGATCTTTTTCCACCTCTACGTACAATTGGGTGTCTCCCAAACGGATTTTGTCTCCGACGGTTGGTCCGTAAAGGTCATTATATTGTTGTCTTGATATTGTTGCCATAATGATTTACTTTTTTTGTTTATTTTGGAAGTCGGCTTCTGCCTGTGATTCATTGATATCTTTAAAACCCAGTTTTTTTGCTCTTGCTATCGCACGGATACGTTCCGGGAAATAAGTCGGAGCATCTTCACCTCCGGTATAGCCTTGTACCAGGCCGTTGAATCCCATGACGCATCGTTTGCCGGCGTAGGCTACGACTTCGACTTCTTTTTCGTCTCCGGGTTCGAAGCGGATAGCTGTAGTGGCCGGGATATTTAAATGACATCCGTAAGCTGCTGCACGATCGAATTCCAGATAACGGTTTACTTCAAAAAAATGAAAATGAGAACCGATTTGAATAGGACGGTCGCCGGTATTGTGTACGACGAGTTTCGCTGTATATCTGTTTTCATTATAGGTGATCGGACTGTCTGACAGAATCTCTCCTCCGACGGGAACATGTTGTTGAGGAGTGAATCCTGGTGTAATCGGCTCTTGAGCCGGTGCTTGTGTGTTTTTGTTGTCTTCCATAGTGCTCTTTATTTAATAGGTTGGTGGATACTGACCAGACGACTTCCATCCGTAAAAACGGCCTCTACTTGTATCAGAGAAATCATTTCTGCTACACCTTCCATCACATCGTCTTTGGTCAAAACTTTAGTGGAATCAGTCATAACTTCTTCCAAGGTTTTTCCTTCACGTGCTCCTTCCAGAGCTGCGGAACTAATATAAGCTACTGCTTCGGGATAATTTAATTTCAGACCTTTTGCTTTGCGTCGCTCAGCAATGGCACCCAGAGACAAAAGCATAAGCTTGTCAATTTCTTTTGGAGTTAAGTGCATATTTTCCTGTTTTTAGTTAGTAAAAGAAAAATTTCTGATTGTTTATAATCAGATTTTATTATTTCAATATTTCTATACGACGAAGTGTACAACTTGTTTCATTAATTAAATATTATAGATAAAAAAATGCCAATTATATTAAATTGGATTTCCTTCGGAGGTGTAATTCTCCGAATCTGGGCCGGGAAAGGTTAAGGGAACGGACGAAAATATTTTAAGAAATTTTATTTTGGATTTTGAACTTTTTAAATAAGATACCGTATGAGTTAAGAAATTTAAATGAATGGTTATGAATAAAAAATTTCTTTTGGTCTTTCTTTTTTTACTTTTTCTTCTGACCGTTTATGCTCAACGCCGGGATATAGATACTACACTGAGGCTGGAGGAAGTCGTCGTGACGGGATCACGGTCGGCACGCCATATGAGCCAGAGTCCCGGACGTATTGATATTATTACCCCCCGGGTTTTACAAAACAGTCCGGTTCAGAGCATTGACGACATTCTTTCTATGATTTCAGGGGTAAATACCACTCGTTCCAACGGAATTGTGGATATGCATACGAATGTGAGTATACGTGGGTTGTCCGGAGACGAACAGGGCCGTACCTTAGTATTGTTCGACGGAGTGCCTATCAATACTTCCGACGAAGGATCGGTCAATTGGAACAGCATTCATATGGATAATGTTCAGCGGATAGAAGTTTTTAAAGGACCGGGTTCTTCTTTGTATGGTAATAATGCAATGGGCGGGGTGATTAATATTATCAGTAAAAAAGCCCGGCAACCCTTTTCCATAAATGCTTCGGCTTCTTATGGTTCTTTAAATACCTGGCTGGCCAGTCTGGGAATTTCCAGTAAGCTCAGTGATAAATTTTCGGTTTTTCTTTCCGGATATTATAACAGAAGTGACGGCTTTAACAATATACCCGATAGTTTACGTACCGTGCCGGATTATAGTGTACCCCGCTTTATGAAAGAAGGGGGCGTTTATGGTAAAATTTTGTATAGCCCGGACTCTTTGTTCAATATCGATTTCGCTTGCGATTTGTTCCGGGACAAACGGGGTGAAGGAGAAAAAATACAAGCTCTGGACGGAGAATACCGGCATTTTGATCACAACCGGATACAAGGAAGATTCTACGGAGAAAAAAGAGCGTTTCATTATAGTCTGGCTCTCTATTTTCAACGACAGGATTATTTTAGAATAGACGAAAGGATAAAAAAAGAAGTTTATCAGCGATTTGACGTAAAGTCACACCGGGATGATTGGGGTGGGATTCTGAATTTCGGATTGACAGGGAAACGGAATCATTTCAGTATAGGTGCCGAATATAAAGAGGGAAGCGTGGACGGTGGAGATCATTATGTGACCTCTCCGGATAAAGTGCTGAACCGGGGAACGATGACTTTTGTGGCCGTATTTGCGCAGGAAGAATTTTCTTTTTTACGGGAAAAATTCTGGTTACAACTCGCTGTCCGGTATGATAATGCTTTTTTTCACAAGGGATGGTTTGAAGCGAAGGGGGATGCTGTGTCCGATTTTAATACCTATAACGGGGATTTAAAAGATAATCGTTGGGAACATCTTTCTCCCCGCTTGGCCTTGCGGTTTAATCCCAGTAAGCGGGTTTCTGCTTATGTTTCTTATTCACAGGGATTCAGAGCTTCTATTCTGGACGATTTGTGCCGCTCGGGCTGGATGTGGATCGGACCTAAGATCGCCAATCCCGATTTAGGACCGGAAACATTGAATAATTATGAGGTTGGGGGGACGTTTTATATTTTCAGGAATTTGTCATTGGCGCCTTCGTTTTATTATGCTGAGGGAAAGGATTTTCTGTATTATGTGGCTACGGGAGAAAAGCTGTGGGGAAAACAGGATATTTACCAGCGCCAGAATATTTCCAAAGTACACGTAAAAGGTGTAGAAGCGGATTTGAATTATAATGCTTCTTTCGGTTTGGCTGTCAATGTAAATTATTCCTATAATGAATCGAAAGTGAAAGAATTTGACGAACGTCCGGAACTAAATGATAAAATACTGACTTATGCTCCAAAACACCAGGTGAAAGGCAGCGTCATGTGGACAGGTGGTGTTGTGGATGCAACCATACGGGGACGTTATAAAACGAAACAATATACGACAGAAGATAATGAGTCTTCTATTGCCGGATTTTCGACTTGGGATGTCCAGCTTTCCAAGTGGTTTTTTGAACGCCGCTTGTATGTCGGAGGAGAAATTATCAATGTTTTTGATAACCGCCATATGAATACGAAAGAGTATATGTCAGCGGGCAGACTGATGAATGTTAAATTAGCAATCCATCTATCAAAATGAGTAAGTTTTATGCTATTTTTCTTTTATTGCTCGTTTTTGCCTGTCAGGCAAAGTCGGGAAAAAATTCCGTTCCTACCCGTAAGGTGACAGATGCCTTGGGAAGAGAAGTGGCTCTTCCGGATACGGTAAACCGGGCTGTTTGTATCCGGGCTTCTGCCATTCGCTTAGTCACTTATGCCGGAGGTGTTCCTTTTATCTGCGGCGTAGAAGAACAGGAGACTCGTGAAAATGTTTTTACCCATCTTCTGGCTCATCCGGAATTAGGGAAAAAACCCCTTATCGGTCCGCAGATGGGAGGGGATGCAGAATTAATTATGGCCGTTCAGCCGGATGTGATTTTTATGTCTTCAACGACGGCTGGTGATGCCGACGATTTACAACGACGCACCGGCATTCCTGTCGTAGCATTGGAGTACGGTGATCTGGGTGCGAAACGGCCCATATTTTATGCATCCCTTCGACGGATCGGAGAAGTATTGCATACAGAAGGAAGAGTGGATTCCCTCATTCGCTATACGGAAAATCAGATTGCCGAACTACAACGAAGAACGCAACACAAAGGGGAAAATAAACGGGTATACGTAGGAGGAATTGCTTATAAAGGCCTGAAAGGGATCACTTCAACCGACCCGTATTATGCAGCTTTCGGTTTTTTAGGAGTAGATAATGTGGCTTCTGCTATTGAT
>ERZ1027194.11-NODE-11-length-81179-cov-9.983396_pt1 | contig 81179 bp, 76 predicted proteins | sample MGYA00519246_ERZ1027194 | MGnify/ENA primary metagenome ERZ1027194 (study PRJEB26926, sample SAMN06164505) | human gut metagenome | biome: ENVO:00009003; feature: ENVO:2100002; material: ENVO:00002003 | host: Homo sapiens | place: USA | collected 2012 ...
GTGTATAAGAGACAGGATAAAAATTGTTATTATAAGGTCGTTTCAGATAATTTACGGAGCCAAAAATGTCAGATGAAAGTTATTCCCGCGAAGAAAGCAGATACCTGAAAGCAGGTTTGTATATCAGCCTTATTCTGCTCGGGATATTGGTTTATTTTGTGGCCAATCATAAAAAGGTTGAGCTGGACAACGGCAGATATTATTCGGTTCAGGCCCGTTTTAACCGGACGGACGGCCTGTTGGTCGGAGATTGGGTCAGAATGGCCGGCATGAACGTCGGAAAAGTGGTTAATGCCCGTTTAGACGACCATTTTAAGGCTATTTTGACAATGGAAATCAAAGACGGCATTCATATTCCCGACGACAGCAGCGCCTCTATCGTCAGCAGCGGGCTGGTCGGCTCCAAATATATTGAAATCGAACCCGGCGGTTCTGAGGATATGATTGCTCCGGGCGGCGAATTTTCTTATACGCAGGACGCCATGGTGATTGAAGAGCTGCTTGACCGGATTGTCGGCATCGGAAAGGCCAATCGCAACAAAGCAGCCGCGGCTGCCGCCAAATGCAACGTTAAATGCGACAACAAAGAAGCCAAAGAATAGAGTTATTAAGCGAGGAGATATCTGATGAATAAAAGACCAGTAGAAACAATTATGGGATTAGTCGTTGTCTTTGTGGCGGCTTTCTTCTTGTATTTTGCGTATAATGTTTCTGATTTGCAGGTGGTTAAAGGGTACACCGTTACGGCCCGGTTTCTGAAGGTCGGCGGGCTGAACGTCGGCTCCGATGTCCGGATTAACGGCATTAAGGTCGGAACGGTCGTCGGGCAGCAGTTGGACGGAGAAAATTATGATGCCGAAATCAAGATGAGTCTGGCTGCAAACATCAAGCTTCCGGTAGACAGCACGGCGGTTATTGCCAGCGCCGGTTTGGTCGGAGACAAATTTATTAAAATCGAACCCGGAAAGTCGACTGAATATTTGAAAGACGGCGATGTTATCAGCAATACAAAAGATTTTAAGACTCTGGAAGACATGGTGGGCGAAATTATTTTTATGGTGACAGACAATGGCAGCAAATAAGCTTAAATTGGCCCTGGCCGGTTCGGTTCTCGGGTACGGGCTGTCCGCCGTTTCGGCCGGAGCGGCCGAAATCAGCACCAATATTGCCCGGATGCAAGCCATGGATAAAATTACCGGAATGGTCAGAGTCATCGATTTGCCGGTCAACAGCGAAGTTAAATACGGCAGTTTTTCCATTGTTGTACGCTCCTGCAAGACCCGTCCGCCGGAAGAAACGCCGGAGAACTTTGCTTTTGTGGATATTGTTGATGATTATAAAGGCAAAAATCCGGTTAATATCTTCAGAGGGTGGATGATTTCTTCTTCGCCGTCGCTGAACCCGGTGGAGCATCCGATTTATGACATTTGGCTGCTGAATTGCGAAAACGACAAAATCGATCCCCGTCTTAAGATTATGACTGCTGAAGAATTAAAAGCACGCAACCTGATTCCTCAGGCGAAGCCGCAAAACAACGAGGAAGAGCCAGATGTCGAAAATATTCCGGATCATGTTTTGAAGGGAGAGCCGGCGCCGGTTGTTGTTGCGGAGCCGGAACAGGAGGCCGAAACGTCTGAGGCAGATACCGGCCGGAAGCCGCTTCCCGAAACCGGAACAGGGGCGACAGCAGAAGATATTTCCGCTCCTGCGTCACAGACAGACGTTGCTGCGGTTGATGATGTTCGTGACGGTACGCCTCATTCTTTGATTAATATCAGCAGCGAAGCAGCACCGGAGCCGTCTGTTCCTGTTTCAGAGCCGGCGGCGGAAGTTTCGGGAAGCCTGCCGCAGGAGCCGGATATCCCTGCCCTGCAGCCAACTGAAGAAACCTCTTTTTCGCAAACAGAAGCAAAAATTCAGGAAGCTGCGCCGTTGGCAGACGAGCCGGTATCGTTGCCGGTCGGAGAAATCAATGTTCCGGCAGATGATTTGCCGCCGGTGGAAGAAATTGAGGAAAACGGCATGCTGGACGACCAGCTGATTGATTTTTCCGAATAGCTTATCTGATAATAAGAAGCGCCATAACGGCGCTTTTTTATATGGTTTCAACAGAATAAATTGCGCCTGCAAACGCAGTTATCAGCCAGGTGCCGACGGCAGAATTATGGTTATGTCTTAGATTTTGTAAACATAAACTTTTATGGGCATGAAACCATAAGTACGGGCAGATATGGTTTTTTGCGGTTTCAATTCTTTCAAAACGAAGGCCGAGGATATGATGATGCTGCCCGGTTTTAGTTCACGAAGAAGCTTTTTTGACAATTCTCCGGACAATTCGTTACTCAAAAAGCAGAGCACTACGTCGAAGTCAGACAAGTCGGCAGTCATGAAATTTTGTTTCAAAAAATGAATATTTTTCTTTTGGCGGGCACGAAATGATGAAATTTTCCACAAAGCCCACGCCCATTCAATGCCGCAAAAGCTGTGTTGCGGAAACCGACCTGCCAGCGGCAGGAGCAACCTTCCGTCTCCGCTTCCGAGGTCGACGATTTTCAGCGGGCGGCGTTTTTGGATCAGGTATTGTTCGGCTTCGGCCAGACATTGCCGCCGCATGGCTCCGAAAGATGGGATGAACGGCGGATATTTTCCGCAAGAAGATTTGATATAGGTGACGAACAAATAAACCTCTACAATGACGGAAAGACACAAAAGCAAGGCAGAGAGGAACAAAAGCACTAATTTCTCCAAAAACTGCGTGAAAAAAGAACAACGACGGTCAGAACGTCCAAACGTCCCAAAAGCATGGCAAAAGACAAAATATATTTGCAATATGAGCTAAGGCTGCTGTAGTTTCCTGCCGGGCCGGTAACCGGGCTGATGGACGGGCCGGAGTTGGTGATGCAAGCCACGACCGAGCCGAAAGCCGTATCAAAGTCAATTCCGGTTACGGCGATTAAGACGGTCAGAACCAATAGGCTGAAAACATAAGCGGAAAGAAAAACGAATACGGAATTGACCAGAGCGTTGTCGCTGGAAAGGCGCCCGATTTTAATCGGAACAACGCGGTTGGGTTCAATAGCGGTTGTGAGAGATTTTTTCAAAAAGGCGATAACGACCTGCCAACGAAATATCTTGACTGATCCGGCCGTGGAACCCGTACAGCCGCCCGTAAGGGCAAAAATGACAAAGATCGTGGAAGCAAAGGCTCCCCATTGCAGATAATCGGTAGAGACAAAGCCGGTCGTGGTGGTGATGGAAACGATATTGAAAGAAGCATATCTGAGGGCGTCGATAAAATCATATTTTCCGACATATACCAGCCACAGCGAAGTTACTCCGATATAAAAAACCAACAACTTGATAAAAAAGCGAACCTGCTCCACCCGCAGCGAGTTTGTGCTTTTGTTAATCAGCAACGTATGATACAAAGTCAGCGGAATTGCGCCGAGTACCATAAAAACGGTAATGACGGCATCTATTGCGGCGCTGTCGAAATATCCGACCGACGCGTCTTTGGTTGACATACCGCCGGTTGCGATAGTGGCCAGGGCATGACACAGGGCATCGAACCAGTTCATGCCGGCAAGATACAGGCAAATCAGACAGGCAACGACCATGGTGATGTAAATAAAAATAATTCTTTTGGCAATATAACTGATTTTGGGCATTAATTTGTCATTAAAATCAGAGTTTTCGTGTTGGAATATCTGCATGCCGCCAATTCCCAAAAAAGGCAGCATGGCAATGGCAAAGATGACTATTCCGATGCCGCCGAGGCCGTTGAGAATCGCCCGCCACAGCAATATGGCCCGCGGCGTATGGTCAAGATTGGTGATAATGGTTGCGCCGGTGGTGCTGATTCCCGAAGAGGCTTCGAATACGGCGTCGGCCCAATTTTCGACGGTTCCGTACAGAATAAACGGAATTGAGGCGATTAAAGTTACCGAAAACCAGCTGACGACCGTCAACAAATATCCCTGCTGGAGGCTGACTTTGTCTATGCGGATTTTATTGGCCAGAAACATGGACATTCCCAGAAACAGGGCAATAATTGAGGATGAAAAAAACGGCGACCAGGAGTTTCCGGTATCATAAACGTCTAAAGCGGCGGGAAAAAGCATTGCCAATCCCAATACACTTATAAAATAGCCACTTATCATTAATACCGGCTGCCACATTGTTTGTTTCCTTACTTGTCCGGCATTACAATCAGAGAGCGACGTCCTGTGAGATGCCGTTGTTGACCAGTGTATGGTTTATACTGATATGGCGGACATAGCACATTCCGGTAGCAACACCCTGTCTGGTGTAGGCTTCGATAATACATTTGACCGGATCCGTACCAATCAGATTTTGTAAGAATTCTTTGCCGGCCATTCCGTTGGTGCTGGTGGGATCGACATATATTCCAAAAAGAAAGATATCGTTTCCTCCGATGATGATTTCATTGGCATTGACGACATAGGCTTCACCGTTAATTTCCTGCGGGGTGTCGAGATAAATCAGATCCAGCTTGCGCCGGCGGCTGTTGTCAGCTTTGTTTGCAGGAAGAGGTGCCGGTTCGGCACTTTCTGTTTCCGGTTCAGACACTACAGGAACCGGCGGAACAGCTTTAGCTTCGGGCTCATTTTCAAACTGCGGGGCAAGAGGCTGGTTCTTCTGCGCCATGATATCTACCCGGACGGGCGTTTCGGCGTTTTTGGCTTTTTCAAAAATTTGGCGGCGCAGCTGCTGTTCGGCTTCGTAACTTTCAACGACCTTGTCTATGTTGTGCTGCGGCGTTTCCGGCTGCGCAGACGAGGAAAGTCCGGGAAAAGAAAGTTTGCCGCTTTCGGGAAGAAACTCTTTGCTTTTGCTGACAATCTGTTCGCTTACAGGGCCGAACAGATTTTTTATTTTATTCCAATACCAGATATGGACTTCTGCCGGACGGGCTCCGATAAAGGTTGGTATCAGATACATCAGGATCAGGAGCGGAACAAAAATATAGGGCTTGCGGAGCGGCCAGAGGAGCAGCATAACCAGCCGGTGAACCAATCCGGCAATGCCGCCGCCGGAACGAAGTTCATTATTGCGTGTTTGACGTTGTTTCATTGGGTTTATTCCACTTCTTATCCTTAATGGTTGTTTATCGCCGGATTTATTAATTTTTTTTCGAAATTCAATCGGGTTTGGCACGATTGGCAAAATTCTCAAATAAAAAATAAAAGCGGCAGATTCCGATTATAATTCTTCATTGACATTATTAACCGCGAATGTTAAAAAACAGTTATCTTTATTTACTATTTATTTTTAATTACTATATTTTTCTCAAAAAAAATACAGGCAAGGGTTTTAGGAACTGCCGCTTGTTCATAATTAATCGTAAGTTAAAAAATGTTTAGAAAAGCCGGCGTTGTGAAACCCCGGCTTTTCGCCTGTTTAAGGGAGTTTTTGAAATGCCTGTTCCAAGGCGCTGAAATCATTGTTGCTCAGAAACGGCCGCAACCGTTCAAATTTATCTTTCGGCAATTCATAAATCCGCATCTCCAGAAGGCGTTTTATGATTGTATCATCAAATCTTTTCCTCAAGGTATGCGCCGGATTTCCTCCTGCCACTTCATAAGGGGCAATGTCTTTGGCAACGATGCTGCCGACCAATATTTGTTCATCAGTATTTTCTCAGATACTGCCGTCCGTTTTGCAAAAATTCCGGCAGTTGCTTCAAACCGGATGCCCCTGCCGCGCCCTTGTGTCCGCCGCCGCCGAACGAAGCCGCTATTTTGGAAGCGTCAACTTCCGGAGCGTTGGAATAAAAGGTCAGATTCCAGGTTCCTTTGCTGCTTTTGTAAAAATTTACCATAACCTGATAATCGGCAAGGTTTTCCAGAGAATCAAAAAATTCGGAGTACCCCTGAGCCATATTGGCGCAGATGCATTTATAACCGCATACCTGGCTTTCAAAGCTCATGGAGCGAACCAGGCGGTAGTTGCGCACCTTGATCCAGGATAAGATTGCGCGCCCCTTCTCGACCATGGCGGGAATGTCAATTTGGCCGTTAATGAGCCTTTGCCAGATTTCGTCGCCGGGACGGTTAACCCCCATGGACTGAAAAGCGTATTCAAACGGGCGAACACGGTCATCACGCAAATCGAAAATATCATTCAGGCCGAGGAGTTCGATTCCCAACGGAACCGGACGGCCGGGATAGAAATATTCCCAGGTCAGAATCAGCGCCGCGGTGCCGGAACGGCGCAAACCTTTAATCGGCTCGTATTTTCCGCTGCTCATGTATTCGTCATATTGCTTAATAACCGAAATGTGGTGGTCAATCCAAGTGAAATCTTTAGTTTTGCTGAGCTCAAACATTAACTCCATAGGCAAGGCAATATCACAGACGATGATTTTATCGTGCTTTTTTATTTCTTCCAAAGGAACTTCCATGTCATGATTGAAGCCATAAAATTCAATATCGGGATACACACTTTTGACAATGGCAGCAGAACCTTTGCCGTCATGATCGGCAATGTGATATATACACAACATCAGATTTATTCCTTTCTTTTATATCTCTAAAATTCAACAATCAGATTATCATATGCCGGGCGCACGAAATCCGGCGTCAGTCGGTTAATGTTATCATAGTCGCATTCGTTTGTCATGTGGTTAATCAAAACTTTCTGCGGATTAATCCTTTTAATTACCGACATAATCTCGTCAAGGCTGGCATGCTGCACTTCCCCTCTGATGGTCGTAAGCGGAATAACCATGAGTTTGGGTTGTTTTGTAATCATTTTATAAGCGCTGCCGGCCAGGGATTTGAAATCGGCAATGTGCACATATTCGCCGTCGTCAAAAACATATCCCAGGCATTCCGGGCAATGGTCTTTGAGTTTTATCGGCGTGATTTTAACGCCTTTGACATAAAAAGGATGATTGGCTTTGACAACATTGGGAATCAGGCTCGGCCTTTGCATGACGTTATTGGTTTTTTTGACCGAGGCAATCAGGTAATCAAATCTTTTCTTAATGGCTTTATGCGTTATCCGACCGGCATAAAAGTTCAGACTTTGACGGCTGATGCGGTTGATTTCACGCAAGTCGTCGATGCCATGGAGGTGGTCGGCATGAGAATGCGTGTACAAAACGCCGTCAATATCCCTGATGTTTTGATTAATCAACTGGGTACGCAAGTCCGGGCTGGTATCTATCAGCAGTTTGACGCCGTTGTATTCAAGATAGGTTGTGGTGCGCAACCGGTTGTTTTTGAGGTTTTCGGGATTGCATTCGCCCCAGCCGCGTCCCAACGACGGAACGCCCATTGCTGCCCCGCAACCCAAAATAATCAGACGGTTCATTTGTAATCATACCTCCCTTTGTCGCTGGCTTTGCGGAACAGATTGTGAAAGTTGTCCGAAGTGATTTGCGCCAATTTTTCAAAAGGAATATCTTTCAGCTGCGCCAGGCGTTCGGCCGTGTAACGGACAAACGAAGGCTCATTGCGGCGGCCGCGCATCGGAATAGGCGCCAAAAACGGCGAATCGGTTTCGACCAGAAGGCGTTCCAACGGAACATCCTTGAAAATGTCGCGCAATTCTCCGGATTTGTTAAAAGTAATAATACCGGAAGCAGAGATATAAAAACCGATGGAAAGGGCAAATTCGGCCAATTTTCGAGAAGTGCTGAAACAATGGATTTCTCCGCTGAACGGTGCTTTTTTGTAGTATTCGTCCAAAATGGCAATGGTATCGTCGTCGGCGTCGCGGGTATGGATAATCAGCGGCAGGCCGGTCTGCTGGGCGGCAATAATCTGTTCAATGAAGATTTTTTTCTGAATATCGGGAGGCGAATAGTCGTAATAGTAATCCAATCCGCATTCTCCGATAGCCACCACTTTTTTGTGATGTGATTTTTCGACAAAGTCCGCCGCCTTAATATCAGGATATTCGGCGGCGTTATGCGGATGGACGCCGACGGCGGTATAGATAAACGGGTATGTTTCCGACAAGGCCAGCTGGCGGTCAAGTTCGTTGATATTGTTTCCGGCATTGAGCATGGCGGTAACGCCGGCCTCTCGGGCCCGCGCCATAATTTCATCAAAGTCTTCGTCAAAGTCATTAAAATCAAGGTGACAGTGGCTGTCGATTAACATTTTACATCCTCTTGCATAAATTGGTGATAACGGTCAACAATGCCTGTTTGCGGTCCAGATTCAGGCTGTCGGTTTCACTAAAGGTTTTTATGGCGTCGTCCCAGCTTCGGGCGAGATTTTCGATATCAGGAACTTCGCGGATAAGCTGGTGAATCAACTTTAAGATCAGGCTTTGGACCAGATAATAATTGTCCTCATCGGCAACGGCGGCATCGCAAAAACTTAAAAGTTCGGCAAGTTTGAAGCCGGAGCCGGATGTTACGATTTTTTTGAGCCTTTCATATTTTCCCAAGGCGTCGTTATCCGCATAGTTCAATGTCTTGCCGATACTTCCAGAGCCAATTTCAACCAGGCCTTTGATTTCCGGTTCCGAAAGACCGGGGCGATAACGGCGCAGCAGGCAGCCGAGGTTGGCATCATTCAGCGGTTTCAGAAGCAGCTTGGCACAGCGTGATTTGATGGTCGGGAGCAACCGGTTGGGATTGTGGGAAATCAGCAACAATACGGTTTGGTGCGGCGGTTCTTCCAGAATTTTGAGAATAGCATTGGCGCTGGCCGTATTCATATCGTCGATACTGTCGACAATGACAACCCGCCAGCCGTCTTGCGACGATTTTTTGGAAAGAAATTCGTTGATTGTCCTGACATCGTCTACCCTGATGAAAGCCGAGCGCTTCAGTCCCTGCATTTCTTCTCCCGACAGCTGTTCGCCGTCTTTGATGGCTTTGATGATTTTGCGGCGGTCGGCATCGGTGTAGTCCCGTTCGATAATTTTCAGGTCGGGATGTGCGTTGTTAGACACCAGTTTAAACACCTGGTTATCCGGAGAAACATCCAAAGAAACGTATTGGTCTTTGCGAGAAGTATCGGCAGACAACAAGAAACGGGCAAATTTGTATGCCAGCGTGGCTTTGCCGATGCCCTCGACACCGGAAAACAGCCAGGAATTATGCAGAGAATTGTTTTTCCAAGCTTCCAGCAAAAAATTTTCGGCTTCTTCATGACCGAGAAGATAGGAATTATCGCGCGGTGATATATAAGATAAGCCTTCGGGCATCAGTCTAACCCAAACCTTTCAGCAACTGCTTTGACAATTTCGGTATGCAGGTCGCCGATGCTTTTGTCAGCGTTCAAAACCACAAAACGTTCCGGCTCGGCTGCCGCCATTTCAAGATAGCCGCGGCGCATGTTGTTATGGAACTCCAGTTCGCGGCTTTCAAAGCGGGTTTCTTTGATTTCCATTCCTTCCGCCTTGTGCAGAGAGCGCGCCAATCCGGTTTGCGGATCAATATCAAGAAGAATGGTCAAATCCGGCTTAAAGTTGCCGACGGCCAAAGCATATAGCCGGTGCAGCACGTCTTGCGAAACGCGTTTGTCATAACCGTAATACTGATAAGCCATGGTTGAATCGGCAAAACGGTCGCTCAGCACCCATTCGCCGTTTTTCAGCGCCGGCCATATTTTATCAATCAAATGGACACGGCGGTCGGCATAATACAACAAAGCTTCGGCAATCGGATCAAATTTGTTTTTGTCGCCGCAGACCAATAGTTTTCGCAATTCCAGCCCAACCGGCGTTCCGCCGGGTTCTTTGGTCCGGATATTGCGAATGTGCCGGGAAGACAGATAATCGGACAGCAGCTGGAGCTGTGTTGATTTTCCGGTTCCCTCCCCTCCTTCAAAGGTGATAAACCGTCCGCGGTTTTCGGGCATGTTAAATTCCTCCGAACAGCAGGTAATGCAGATTTGAAACAATCCGCCCGAAGAAGCCGAGCTTTTCAACGTCCCGGTCGGCAGTCAACGGAATCTCAAAATCCCCCTGCCCCGGAATGTCGACTTTGATCGTTCCGAGCCTGTCGCCTTTTTTTATGGGAGCGGTTACCGGTTTGTCATAAACGGCCGTCATTTTGACTTTGTTAACGCTGCTTTTTTTCAGCGTCCGGCGAACATCGCGGTCAACAACCAGATTGATATTGTTCTCGCTTCCCAGCCAAACCGGAATTTCGGCAATAACCTGATTCTTTTTGAACAATGTATAGTTGGAAAATTCCCGAAAGCCCCAGCTCATGAGCTTTTCGGCCTCTTCCGAACGTTCTTTGTTGCTTTTGAGCCCGGCCATAACGCTGATTAGGCGGCGGTTGTCCTTTTTGGCGGAAGCGACGAGGCAGAAACCGGCTTCTTCCGTATGTCCGGTTTTCAGGCCGTCGGCATAAGGCATGCTGTAAAGCAACGGATTACGGTTGCCCTGTTTGATATTATTGTGCGTATAAGTATGTTCGGAGAAAATGTGGTAGAATTCGGGAAATTCGGAAATTATAACCCGCGCCAGCCGAGCCAGGTCTTCAACCGACATCAGCTGGTCGGGATGCGGCCAGCCGGTGGCATTGGCAAAGGAACTGTGTTTCAGTCCCAGCTGCCGGGCTTTTTTCTGCATATCGGCGGCAAAATCTTCCTCACTGCCGGAAAGGTTTTCGGCGGCGACGATACAAGCGTCATTTCCGGACTGGATAATAATTCCCTGGATCAAATCCCGAACCGGAACCTTTTCGCCGATTTTCAAAAACATAGTTGAACTGCCGCTGGCAGCCCCGCCCTTGCGCCAGGCGTTTTCGCTGACTGTAAAGGTATCGTCCAAGGAGAGCGAGCCGTCTTTGAGTTTTTCAAAAATCATATAGATGGTCATCAATTTGCTCATTGACGCCGGCGGAATCATTTTCTGGTGGTCTTTGGCATAGAGGTACTGGCCGGTTTCATAGTCCATTACCAAAACATTTTTGGCCGAAGTTTCAATAGCCGATGCCGGCCGCAACGTTGAGGCCAACATTCCCGAAACGAACAATGTGGTCAGATACAGCTTATTTTTTAACAACATTTCTCACCTCTTTCAGTCTTTGATAACTGCAGCTCCGGCAACGCCGAAGTTTTCTATTTGCGCCAGCGCCTTGCGGGCGTCGGCCTCACAGGTATAAGGCCCCATGCGCACGCGGTAATAGCGGTTGCCGTTGACGTCTGCGGGCATAGTACTGATATTGCCGAAACGGGTCAGCCGGGCAGTCAGATCGTCGGCCACTTCACGGCTGCTGAAGGAACCGGCCTGAACAAAATACTTTCCTTTCAAGGACTGTTGGGAGGTATAGCTGCGAACAGCGCCGGCATTGTCTTCAGGCAGCTGCTGAGCCAGTTTGGTTTCGGTTTTGTTCAGAATGGCCTGTTTCAGATCCTTGCTTTCTTCGGCCATGATCTCTACGCGCACTTTGGCCGTTCCTTTATTTTGGAAGCCCAATAGCTGGGCGCCGCGTTTGGAAATGTCAATAATCCGGTTTTTGGCAAAAGGACCGCGGTCATTCACGCGCAAAACCAGCGAGCGCCCGTTTTCCAGGTTGGTTACCCGGACAATCGAAGGCAGCGGCAGCGTACGGTGAGCCGCTGTTAGCGTATGCATATTATAAACTTCGCCGTTGGCCGTGTATTTGGCATGAAAATCTTCGCCATACCAGGAAGCAGTACCGACTTCGCTGTAACCGTAATCTTCGGCCGGATAATACCATTGGCCGCGAATCTTATATGGTTTGCCGATTTTGTAGGAACTGCCCTTGGCGCTGAAAATCGACCGCTGGGAATATTCGCCCAAGTTAAGCCGATCGGAAGCGCAGCCGGAAAGCAGAAGAATCGCGGCAGCTGCCAGCGGAGTCAGCAGGTTGCGTTTAGTCAAGTTCATTTAAAATATCCAATTCTCATATTCTTTTGCAGCTAATTTAAACTGTTTTTCAGGTTTCGTAAAGATGTTATCTGGCCTTGTGTAATTTTCGGTTGGGAACCGGAACGGCAAAGCCGATTTCAGGATTGTAATTGTTAATCTTATTCAGCAGGTTATAATCCGGATAACCATCGGCCGGAAGTTTGGCCATGGTTTGAACTTTTTTGATTTCCTCCCGGGTTTGGTGTCCGAGCTTTCCGTCTTCTTCAAGATTGCTGCCTATAATACGGTTAATAAAAGCCTGAATTTTGGTAATATCGTCGGTTTTGAGCCGGGTTGCCGGCGTTTTTTGCACAGGCTGCCACTTCTTGCCGGTCCGGATGTAATCGGCAAGAAGGCCAATGGACAGAGCATAGTTTTCGGAGCGGTTCCATTTCATTATCAGCCAAAAGTTATCCAACACCAGATAGGCGCGCCCTTTGCGGCCGTCCGGCAGAAGAATTGATGCCTTCCATTTTTTCAGAAGCGGCAGCTTTTGGTTGTTTAGAGTTCTGACACCGAGCTTTTGCCATTCTTTGACGGTTTTGACATGCCCCTTCCCGCTTTGGGAAAAATCAAAATTCCAAGGCAGGCTGACTTCCATTCCCCAAGGTTGTTCCGCATTCCAGCCGATTGAGTGCAAATAATTGGCCGCTGATGCCGCAGCATCTTCAAAGGAGTGCCAAATGTCTATTTTTCCGTCATTGTTATAATCGACCGCATAGGCGTTGAATGTTGAAGGGATGAACTGAAAGTGCCCCATGGCACCGGCCCAGGAGCCAATCATTCGTTCCGGTTCTATTTGTGAGGCATCGACAATCTTCAGGGCATGATAAAGCTGTTCGCGGAAAAATTTGGCGCGTCTGGGATCATAGCTTAGCTGCGTCAGGGCACCGATAACAGGATAGGTACCATAATTGACGCCATAATTGGTTTCCGCCCCCCAGAAGGCAACCAGATATTCCGGCTGGACGCCATAGCGTTTTTGGATTTTTTGAAACAAGGGATATAGTTTCAGGTAATTTTCCCGCCCTTTTTTTATTCGCAGCGTGTGCACCATACGGTTGAGATATTCGGGTGAGGTTAAAATAAATTCGGCCTGACGGCGGTCAATCTTCACAACTTCGGGAGCCGGGTGATAGTAATCGGTTTGCGCATAAGCTTTGTCAAGCGTCTGCTGAGAAATGCCGCGTTTAAGCATTTCCGACTTCAGACTGTTCAGCCAGAGGGTATAGGTATGATGCTCCGGATCCGGCAGTACGCTTGACGAAGCGCAGCAGGAAATCAGCAGAGCAAAGGAAAATGTCGTAACCGCCAATTTTATTTTCATTACAATACCTTTTGTCTTTTTCCAAGATAGCGGAGAAAGGTAAATAAATTTATAAAATCTTGCTTTAAAATAATAAAATATGAAAAATAATTCTTGACGTTTGATTTGCTTTTAGGTAAAAGAAGCGGTATAAATCACAATAGCGCATGGAGAGGTGGCAGAGTGGTTTAATGCAGCGGTCTTGAAAACCGTCGAGGGGGCGACCCCTCCCAGAGTTCGAATCTCTGCCTCTCCGCCAATTTAGCCCAGCCACAAGGCCGGGCTTTTTTTTGTGGGCGGGGAACGGTTCAAACTTCGCTTTGCAAGCTCGTTTTTACCGGGCAGAGCTCGTCCTCTTGGGCATCTAAACTCTCTGCGGTTGCTTCGCTGCCCTGGTTCGTTAAGATGTTCCCAAGAACTTGCAGACAAAAACAACCGGAGCAGCGGTTGTTTTTGCTTAGCGTTCCTCTCCGCCAATTTAGCCCAGCCACAAGGCCGGGCTTTTTTTTGTGGGCGGGGAACGGTTCAAACTTCGCTTTGCAAGCTCGTTTTTACCGGGCAGAGCTCGTCCTCTTGGGCATCTAAACTCTCTGCGGTTGCTTCGCTGCCCTGGTTCGTTAAGATGTTCCCAAGAACTTGCAGATAAAAACAACCGGAGCGGCGGTTGTTTTTGCTTAGCGTTCCTCTCCGCCAATTACATACATCTAAAAAAGCAAAAGACGGTGTCAAAACCGTCTTTTGCTTTTTTTTAATACCATTATTTCCGGCGGAGATTTTTCTCCTTTCGGGCTAGTCTGGCACTTCGCTGAGATTGACCGCAGGTTCTTTTTATTCCCTGCATATTAGAATAATTCTCAGCCTTGGTTGTCGGATAATTTTTTATCTCATGGGGATTTTTCTTTTCTTGCGCAAAACCAGAACCTTCCGGTGACAAGAGGTGAAACACCCGTATCGGAAACGTTAATAACATTCCGACAACGTACGAAACATAATGTTGAACTTTCATAGTAATTTTATTTAATTAAACAATACTTATTTTATTAAAGTTATTTTACATATCTGTAATTAAAAATCAATGGTTTTGTAAAATTTTATATATTTTCGACAAATAATCAAAACTTTCGGGCCGGTATTCGGTTTCGCCAGTTGGCTTCAATCCGCTCCAGCGAAATTCCTTTGGTCTCAGGAACAAAAAAGAAGACAAACACCAGGCATAACACCGATATGACGCCGAAAATCCAGAAAGTGTAACCTTCGCCGATTTTGGATACCAATATCGGAAAAGAGGAAACGACAATCAGGTTGAACGTAAAGTTGGCGACAGTACAGATTCCCATCGCAAAACCGCGGATTTTGAGGGGCAGGACTTCTGAAACCATAATCCAGCCAATCGGTCCGAGACTGAATGCAAAGCAGGCAATGTAGACAATAACGCTGCCGACCGCCACCCAACGCAAGCTTTCGCCCAAGATGTCGCCAAACCGGAAAGCCGTTCCCAGACAAGCCAAGGCAATCAGCATCCCGCTCAACCCGGCATATAACAGGGGTTTTCTTCCCCAACGGTCCGTAAACGCAATTGCGACAATAGTCATAACAAAATTAACTGCTCCAACGCCGATTGTGGCATAGATGGCGCTGGTATTAGATGAGAATCCGGCATTTTGGAAAATTGTTGCCGTATAATAGATTATGGTATTGATGCCCGTACATATCTGGGCAAACATCATGCCGACCCCGACAAAGACCGGCATCAGCATCCAACGCTGAAAACTGACTTTTTCTCCGGCCGATTTTTCGGCTTCAAGATTCTGTTTAATTTCCTTGATTTGTCTGGTAACGCTTTTATCCGGTTCAATTTTTTTAAACACGGCTTTAGCTTCGCTTTCACGTTGTTTGCTCAACAGCCAGCGCGGGGTGTCTTCCAAAAATATAATGCCGGCAAGCAGGATCAGAGCGGGAAGCACCCCTGCCCCCATCATCCAACGCCAATTATACACGGCTTCGGCAAAGGCGCCGTTTACCAGATAGGAGAACAGGATACCGGCCGTGATTGCCAGCTGAAACAGCGAGACGAGCATTCCACGAATGCGCTGCGGCGCTATTTCCGACAAATAAACCGGAACAACAAAGTTAACCATGCCGACGGCAAGGCCAATCATCATGCGCGAGATAACAAGCCAGGTGATGTCAGGCGAAAAAGCGCAAAGAACCGAGGCAACAATAAAGATAACCGCTGTGGCGACAATGACTTTTTTTCTGCCGTACAAGTCAGCAAGAAAACCATTTCCGGCGGCGCCGATAATTGCCCCGATAATGGCGGCGCTGACCAGAAGGCTTTGCTGGTCTTCCCCTAAATTCCAGTCGGATTTTATGAAAAGCAACGCCCCGGAGATAACCCCCATGTCGAAGCCTGACAGCAAACCGCCCAGGGAGGCAACGATTGTGATAATATACAGCCAAAAGTGTTTCTTAATCCCGGATTGGGGTGAGGTTTGTATTTTCATAGCCCGGCCTTTCGATGATTAGAACGATATGTTATATATTATACTTATTAATCCCGCTTTATTCAACACAGAACTTTGCCGTCGTGCAAAAAGGAGGACCGGCAAACGATCCCCCTCTCGTTGTCTTATTCTTTATTCCAGCTGATTTCGGCGATTTCAGCTGCCGTTTTGGCGGCAGCAAGAGCCGTTTTCAATGCAGTTGCCTTTTGATGGCAGCTGTTTGACCATTGTGCCAAAGCGGCAACCAGTCCTTGAAGTTCTGCCGCAGTCAGGTCGATTGTCGTATTATCCTGACACGTCCAGGTAATTGTAGGTTTCGGCTCACCCTCCGCAACGGCAATTAGTTGCATGGCTTGTGCAGCACAGCTTATCCGCTGGCAGGAAATCTGGTCGCTGTCAAACGTTTTCCCCATATATTCAAATCCGCTTTGCTCGGCAGCATCGCGGGCAGCATTAATTTCCGCCCGCTTCTCCTGCTTGGCTAGATCCAGCGGTTTCTCAGGGAGGCGGCTCGCCAAATAATAGTTACCATCATAACCGCGAATAATATTCTCGGTTGCTTTGATGCAAGTTTCGGAGAAACGGTAGCCGGCAAAAGCGCCGACTTTTCCGCCTTCCAACGGTTCATACCAAGTTTGGGCTCCATAGGCGACAGCGACAGGAAAACCGTTTTCATCCCATTCCAAATGTTTGCCGCCGGCTGATTCCTTTTGCAAAGCCCGGTACTCTGTTTCGGATATTTCAAGAGGCTGTTCAATATCTTCAGGATTAAGGCTGAAAATGTGCTTGCCGTCATCTTTTGATTTTCCATAAAAATAAAGCACCGGTTCCGGTGCATCAAATTCTTCATCAAGAATTTCACTATCCATCTTTTTTCTCCTTTTTTATATATAAGGTATGAATATAGCTTCGTACATATCGTGGGAATAGGAAATTTTATCTCCTTCGCCCAGCAGGAAAACAACCTGAATACCGTTAACAGAACTTCCTGCCGATCCCATACCATGACTGAAAACAAGAATATCGTTAATGTAAAAAAGCAAATTTGCGTTTTGATAGGTATCCCGGGCACAAATAATGGCCATGCCGGCGCTTGGCGCCGTCCAGCCGGCCATTGTGGCCGGTTCGGTGATTTTGGCGGCCCAATTAGGAACACCGCCATATTTTTTTACATAGCTTTTGGTCCAGGAGGTTGTGGTAATCTGACTGTCGTTGGCGGTAAGCGCCGGGGTTTTGGTCATTTCGCTGACAATGTTTCCCGAAGCATCGCGTCGATATCCAATTTGCGCTCCCAGACTTCCGTTGCTGTTGTTAATCCGCAAAATACTGTATGAGCTTCCGTTGCTCGAGGCGCCAATCAGCATGTCTCCAACTTTATTGCCGGCTGCATCATAGCCGATAAGGTTGGGTATGCTCATACCGGCAGGTTGGCTCAAGATTGAAGTTTTAAAAGTATTATTGCGGGTGAAGACGTTATCGGCGTCTACCTTGGCGCTTTCCTGCTCATTGGCTGCCCGAAACGGTTGCCGGACATTCAGCCGGCTGATTTTACCATTATTTCCCGTAAAGATTCCGATTTGAGCAAGTAGGGTATATTTATTCCATGTCGCGCCATAATCTCCTGTGGAATAATAAAAATTATCAGTCGTGTTAAACAACAAACACCATTGTGAGGAGGTACTTATAAAACTGTCTGAAACATAAAATCCACTAAAGACCTGATTTCTTTTAAATCCTCCGCCCGAGGTGAAACCCAAGAAATAATCATTGTTCCCGGGTATCTCCTCACTAACCGCAGGGTTAAGCGTCGTATATTCAAAGTTATTCAGGCTGCCGTCACTATTTCGGCCGTTAGGCATAAGAAGCTTTACGCCGGGAAGCGCAAACAAGCAGCTGCCGATAAAACCAAAACCGTTAAACGGCGGCTCATACGATGTAATTCCGATACCGTTGACAATATTAATCACAACCAAAGGAAAGGAACATCCGCTTTGCCAGGTTGCGCCGGTATCAAAAGTATATTTTATCAGATTATTGACCGTATCGTACCAAAAAGCATATTTTGTTGACGGTATTGGTGCGGTTTGGCCGCTAAAAGTCTGATCAAGCTTCAATGCCTGAAGAGTTCCGTTTGGCAACAAAACCAGATTATGCGGAGCCGTGGCAAAATTCTGAGCAGAAAAATTAATGTCTGAGCTTATGGCTATTTCTGAAAAATTACCTTTTCCATTGGGTTTATATAATTTTGAACCGGCTTTTAAGGTTATTACATTATTGTTTAGTGCTAATTTTATATTCTGCGGAATTTCCAGGATGCAATTAGAAAGTCGGTTATACAATCCGGTACTGGACGTTGTTTCAGCATATGATTTTGCTTCTTCCGCCCAGCGCTTGGCCGAGCCTTCGGCGCGTTCATCTTGTGTTCCGACAGCCCAGGTTCTGGCCAGTTCTGCGCTTGCCGCCGCATTGTTCTTGGCATTTTGGGCTGACGTTTGATTGGCCAGAACATTGGCTTCGGAAGCCAAAACGGTTTCTTTGGTTTCAACCATCAGGCTTTCCAACTCATCATAAGCCAGGTTTGAATTACGCAAAGAGGCGCCGTTTTGATCCCAGACAATAGCCTTGCCGTTTTCGGGAACCGGCAATTTAACCATTTGTGCAGATTCGGAATATGGCGGAAAGCTGACGCTGCGGCTTATCTGTTCATTAAGCTGCTGCAAACAGGCAATTTGATAATCCAATTCGTGATTGATGGCTTTGGCACGAAAGGCACCGCTTTCCTGAAAATCGCTGGTTCTTTTGATTTCCAGATTGCGCAGCAAAGTAATAATTTTTCCGTTTTGAGGAGCCGATGCAAAAACAACTTCACCGCCTTCGCTGTTTCCGGCTCCGGTTACGCTGTATCCGCTTTTTATCAATGTGTCATCAATATAGACGTTCATATCCTGTTCGGAAAAAATAGGAAAAACAAAGCTGAATGCCGTAGTCGTACCGTCAGCAACATATCTGACGCGGGGACTTACGGCATCTATTATTATGTCATCGCTCATTTTATGATCCTTTTTGGTAAAATTTAAAAACAAAAAAACGCACAGTTTCCTGTGCGCTTTTGTCTCCGGGCACATTTGTCCCAAGTGACAAGAACTGTATATCATAATAAACTTAATTTGTCAAGGATTTTATTCCTATCAATTCAAGATCACCAAAACGGTTCCCACCACCAAAGGAATTGACAGATTGTCATCTACTTCAAGTTTGTCTTCAAACATTTCGGCAAACGAGGCTGCAGCGCAGGCAATGACGCCGGCATAAGTAAAGTGGTAGATCGGTTCGCACAGCATATTGACAATCAAAGCGCTTAGAAAAAAAGCAACGGTTCCTTCCAAAGATTTGTTTTTGTAAAGTTTTCGGGTGCCATAGGCTTTGCCGAACAAAGCTGCCGAAGTATCGGAAATCAACATGACGCTAAGAGAGATAACGGCGACCGGCTGAGGAAAAAGCAGCGTACAGGCAATAGCCGCCAACAGCACATATAACGAGCCGCTGACCTGAAATTTGCCATGTGTGGTTTCTTTATTGCGCAGCATACGAAAAAACAGGCTGCCAAAGGTTCGACGGGCCCAAGGGTATTTTTTGTAATTTCCGTATTCAATAAGGACATTGCCGACAAACAACAGCGAAAAGAAAACGATTGAAACGCCTGGATGGACAAAGTAAATAAAAAGCGGAATCCACAGCGAACTTAAATGAATCGACTTGCGATAGAGTTCTTTTTTCAGGTTTTTGGCCAATTTCCATTTTGGTAATTTGTACATTTACTTTCTTTCCGGCAGACGGATTTTTTTCAATGCCGGGACAATCTCCCGTTCGTTAATCGTTTTAATCAGATAATAGCTTCCCTCCTCGGAAACAACGCGGTTTATTTGGTTGGCATTGATTTTCAGCTGGTTGATGTCAATATTGACATAAGCCAGAACGCAAATCAGGACATAAAGAGCCGTGTGATACAGGCGTTGTCCGAATTTTGGCGCCGGAAGAGATGTAAACAGATAAGGAACGGTCAGAATGATAACCGCCAGCGAAAGGAATACGATTGCCGTAAACACATGCCAGTTATTCCATAATATCAGCCACATTTGCAAAATAGATTCCCAGGTGTTGTTATCTTCAATCAAAAGCTTGGTATTTTTGGTATAAATCAGCCAAACAGACAGGCTTTCTTCTATCAGGCAAAAAAAGACAAACAAGCTGTATCCGGCGGTCGTGACAATCCGGTCAAATTTTGAATTTCGGTATTCCGCCGGCAAAAACAACAGGTAAAAGACATAAGGCAGCATCAGGTAGAAAAACGAAACTATGGTTGTGAGAAACAAAACACCGGAAGTTTTTACCAAAACCAGAAAGGACAAATCCATTTCGGCATGCTTCAGGACGGAAACAATTATAAGTTCCAGGCTTTCTGCAGCCACGGCAACAACAAAAAAAGGTAAAAGGCGCCTGATTAAGTATGAATACATACCGAATTATCCCCAGATTTTGACAACGGACAACTGCAGATTAATATATCTGAAATAAGTTGCAAGGCTTTTTATGATTTTATACGATTTTTTCAATAATTAGAGAAATAATTTCAAATTTTCGGACAGGCACCGTTTCTTAACCAAGGCAAAAAAAAGCCCCGGAGAATACACTTTTCTCCGGAGCCGGTAATTTTTTGCTTTACATCAAAATAATGTTTTGAGCCGTGGTAATTGAGGTAATGTTCAGCTTGCCGCCGTTCAGGCTGAAGTATCCGCCGACATTGGTGAGAATACGCTGAGAGCTCATTGTCCGTTGCAGCAGAGTTTCGGTTTTTTCGACATTTCCCTTAATCCCTTCCCGGCCGCGGGCATCAAGATACTGATGCTGAAGGTCGTTTGCAGCGGCAATCTGACTCTCGGCCAGAACATTGCGGATTTCGCCGACCAGTTCGCTGTTGCCGTTGACAGCCGCTTCAATTTCTTTTTTGTCTTTGATGTCATTGTTTAGGGTAATCGTATTGTCTTCATGATATTCAAATTGGTAATTGGCCAGATTGTCAATGTTGCGGGACAACAGAAAACCGTTTAATTTTTGTTCCAGTTCCTTGATGCTTTGAACCAGCGCCTGATTTTCAGGCAGGCTTAAAACTCCCGGCCGCCGGGTCGGTTTGGCTTCGGCCGCAGCTGCGGCCGTATCCTTTGGGGCCAGCATTTTTTGCGCCTGCGGAGACAAATCCAACTGATACGCTTCTTCAGAAGCGGCAGATACGGTTACTTCTTTTCGGGGTTCAATTCCCTGCGCGGAAGCATTTTGCATAAAAGTCCGATATAAAGAGTTTACAGCTGATATTTGCATTTTATATTCCTTTCCTAATCTGCCGGATTATATGCAAAGGGTATGCCAAAAAAATATTTGTTTTTACACCTTGTCATCAGTTCTAAATAAAACTAAATTTATACCAACCATTTGGCTATATAAAAAAGGGGGAAGAAAATGAATGCAGTTTCCGGAACTATTCGTCCCTATTGCCTCAAAGAGGAGATATGGAGCAGCGTTATCCACGGAATCGGTATTTTGTTCGGAGTTGCCGGGCTGGCCGTGTTGGTAACGCTTTCGGCTTTTTACGGCGACGTTTGGTCGATTGTTTCGACGGCGATTTTCGGGGTTTCAATGATTGTCCTTTATGCCGCCTCAACGCTTTATCATGCCATTCCGTTTCCCGAAGCCAAAAGAAAGCTCAAAAAGTTTGACCATATTTCAATTTATTATCTGATTGCCGGCAGTTATACGCCGTTTTTGCTGGTTAATCTGCGGGGAACAACCGGCTGGATTATTTTTGGGATTATCTGGTTTTTGGCGTTGACGGGAACAATTCTCAAACTGTTTTCGCAAGGAAGCGGCACCAAACTTTGGTCAATCGGTTTATATCTGCTTATGGGATGGCTGATTGTCTTTGCCTCGGGACAGTTGGTTTCGGCAATCCCGGCCACCGGGCTGGCTTTTTTGATTGCGGGCGGTTTGTTTTATACGCTGGGCATTTTCTTTTATGTCTGGAAAAGCCGCAAATACACGCATGCAATTTGGCACTTCTTTGTCTTATCCGGAACAATTATGCATTTCTTTGCAATACTTTATTCATGTGTGTTAAATTAAAACATTAACCTTTGTCGTTTTCTTCGGTTTTGATTTTTTTAACCGCTATGCGCAACTGAAGTATAAAGGCCAATGCAACAAAGGTAATGATTAATTTTACAAATCCCATGGACATTCTCCCTTTAATGGACGGTTTCGGCGGTAAGAGAATATTTTTTGATAAAACCAACCGGGTTATATTCCATTTTGGCCCGGCGAAGCCCCTCTTCTCCCAAATCCTGCTCGCGGTTAACATATTCAAAACTTTCGGGCAGATGTTTCAGAAACAGCCAATTAATGGCCGGGTAAGCCCCCTTATACCGGTAAAGCGCTTTTTCGAAATGGACAATCAGATATTCCCGGTCGGCTTTTTCGGCCAGCGTATAGGCAATCGGAAGCCCGTCTGCATACAGGACGCCTCCCAGCATTCGAGACGAAAATTCCTGCCAATTTTCCAGCAACTGCAAAACCGCCTGATGTTCGGCGAGAAGATTATTGTTGATGGTAATTTCTTTTTGTTCCAGCCAAACGCGCTGCAACTCTATCAGGTCGGGGATTTCCCGCAGTCCGAGCGGACGGTACTCATAATTATAGGTTTCCAAAAAACGGTTCAGCTGCCGCCGTTTGTTTTTATATCCGGTTCCTTTCAGCCCTGTTAAGTCGCTGACCTTATACAAATATTCCCAATTTCCCCGATCCGGAACCGCAGCAAAGGGGATTTCGCTTTTCAGCCCGCAGACCAAAGATTTGGGGACGCGGCTCAGGCTCAATTCCGTTAATTTCAATGCCGCGAGGCGTCTTTTCCAATTTTTCTGGCGCCAGTTGCCGACCGGAGCAAGATATTCGGTTTTATCCTTATTGCAAATTCGGAGCCAGCACAAATCTTCGTCAAACTTCCATTGGTATTTGTATTTATCCTGCCAGCTCCAGAGATTGACAAAGCTTAAGTCCGCCGGTTTTTCGGGACACATTTGATATAATGCGTCGTATTGGGAACGTTCGTTAAGATTGAGCGGGCTGAAACCGGCACTCATTTTCCTACTCCCCGGCAACGCAATCGTCGCCGCTGAAAGTATAATCGGTTACAAAACCGTCAGTTACGGTAAAAGAAGTACGACAATAATAAGGGTATCCGGTACTCGTTTCATAACCGCTGTTGATTGCCTGGTAACTTACTTCTCCGGTATAGGGATCGGTTACGGCTTTTTGACTGATATGGGTAAAGGTTATGATTTTGCGGTCGGGCGTTATATAAAACACATTACTGGGGGCACCCCATTGTTGGTACAGAGCCTGTTCCGGCTCGCCCACCCACTTTTGCAGCCCACGTTCATAAGCGCCGCTGCCGGCGGCACAACCGCCCAAAAACAATAACAAAGCCCACCATTTCTGCATGATTAACCTCCCCTGTTCTTTCTATTGAGGATGTAATCACTGGCGGGCGGAATACAACCCTAGCCCAGAGTTCTAAACGGCAGTTTCGTTTTTTGCCGCAGACGTTGCAAATCTGCGGGTTCGATAAGAATTTCAAAATCCGTTTGCCGCTCGCCGACAACAGCCGACAAAACTTCGGAATGGCGATAAATCCAAGCTGCAAGCGCACCATCGGCGTTTTCGACACTCAGGGAAATTTTTTGCCGTTTTCCGGAAAGCCGTTTATCCAGCAAGTCCAAAAACTCTTTGCAACCTTCGCCGGTCAGGGCCGAAACCGGCAGTACGCCCGGAGAACGTCGTTTGGTTTCTTCGACCCAACGTCGCTGTTGGCCATCCAAAAGATCGATTTTATTCAGCAGTTCAATATAGCAATCCTGATGTTCTATTTCGTCAAGCCCCAGACTTTTAAGAACCGACAATACGTCTTTTTTCTGAATGTCGCTGTTTTCGTTGGAAATGTCACGGACATGGACAACAATGTCCGCTTCCAAGACTTCTTCCAGCGTGGCTCGGAAAGACATAATCAGTTCATGCGGCAAGTCCGAGATAAAGCCGACCGTGTCAGAGAGAATAACCTCCCGGCCGGAAGGCAAGACGATTTTGCGCAACGTGTTGTCCAAAGTGGCAAACAACAAATTTTCGGCAAATACGCCGGCTGCGGACAAACGGTTAAAAACGGAAGATTTGCCGGCATTGGTATAGCCGACCAGAGCGACGACCGGATAAGGAACCCGTTGGCGGGCGCCTCTTTGCAGCAATCGGGTTTGGCGGACTTTTTCCAAATCTTTTTTAATCCGGACAATTTTTTCATCAATAATACGCCGGTCAAGCTCAATCTGGGTTTCGCCGGGACCGCCGAGAAAACCGGCGCCGCCGCGTTGGCGTTCCAAGTGCGTCCAACTGCGTACCAAACGGCTGCGCTGATAGGTCAGATGCGCCAGTTCCACTTGCAGTTTGCCTTCTTTGGTTTGGGCCCGTTCTCCGAAAATCTCCAAAATCAACGCCGTCCGGTCAATCACCTTAAGGTTGAGCTTTTTTTCCAAATTGCGCTGTTGGATTGGCGTAATGGCATTATCAACAATCAGAAGCTCAACGTTTTTTTCGGCGAGAACCGGAATCAGATTGTCCAAAATTCCCTGACTGATGAAAGTTCCGGGTTTGACTTCGCGAAGCCGGACAATTTCCCGGTGGACAACGTCAAGGTTGATAGCCCGCGCAAGTCCGACAGCTTCTTCCAATCGGGCGACACAAGACATTCCGTCTTTCTGGGCGGAAATGACAGGGCAAATAACACAGGCTTTGCTGCGGGGATTTTGCTCTATTTCGATAACCGGCAAAACTTAAGCTTCGGTTGTTTGGGGTTCGATTTCAACGGCGGTGCCGGGCATAATCGTCGAGACGGCATGTTTATAAATCAACTGGGTATGGCCGTCGCGGCGCAAAAGCAAAGATTGTTCGTCAAAATAGGTTATCAGCCCCTGAAGTTTGACGCCGTTAACCAAAAAAACCGTCACCGATACCTTATTATTGCTTAAATTATTGAGGAACTCTTCCTGAATATGCTGGGACATTTATTTTATCCTTATTAATTATCGTTAATTCATTGATATATTTCAGTTAACAATATTTTATTTCATTAGTAAAGCATTGTTTGCAACAATGGTATAAAATCCATCAATTTTTGCAACTTATAATCGGGTTCAGCTCCGATATAGGCTTTTTTCTCATCGATAATAACTACCGGACAGTTCCAGAATCGCGCCGCTTCGGTATCTGCGGGACCGTCACCGACAACCAGAATCCGATCTTTGGGCGGCGTTTCATGATGCCAGAATGCGCAACAGGCCTCCGGTGACGGCTTGTCTTCGGCGCAATCTCCGGCGCCGCAGATTCGGGAGAAATATTTTTCCCAGCCGAGACCGGAAACTTCACTGCGCAAAATGCTGTTGCGCTTGTTGCTGAAAATGTGGCAGCGGATCCCCTGCCCGCGGCAAAAACCGAGAATATCTTCAGCCCCCGGCAGCGGAGACAGATTTTGAAGGTGATGGCGCAGCGTATAGGTATGAAAAAAACGTTTGGCCTGGAAAAAATCCCGGGCGCCGAACACGCTGTGGAACAAGTCCACCCCTTGGTTTTCGTGAATAACGCGGCGGATTTCGGCATAGCTCATGGTCTTGCGGCCAAGGTGTTCAAAAGTCTTGTCAAAAGTTTCTTTCAAAAAGGGCAAGGTATCTACCAGCGTTCCGTCCCAATCGAATATGATATCGTCAATCATTTGTTTCCTAAGCAAAAATTTGTTCAGCCCGGCGGATTTGTCCGGAATTTACATATAATATTACCGTGTCGCCGACATGCAGTATCTCGCTGTTTTCCGGGTAAGAAATTTCGCCGTTTCGCAGCAAAGCGCCGATTTTAATTCCCGTTGACAGGCGCAGGGAAGAAATTTTGTGTTCGGCGGCGGCCATGTTTTCATCTATTTCAATAACCCATATTTCGCCAAAGCCGCGCCCAGGAGAATAGGCAAATTCTATGCGATTGCGGCGAATTTCCTTAAGCAGGCTGGAAATTGTCACGGCAGCGCGGTGCACCAGGATATTGTCCCCGATGTTGTCGACCAAAGCGTTGTTAGCCTGGGAATTAACCAGCGAGATGACCGAAGAGGCGCCGCTTTGTCTGGCAAGCAGCGACACCAGCAGATTATCCTTATCCTGTCCGGTAACGGCAACGGCCATATCCGTATGCCCGATTGCCGCTTCTTCCAAAATCGTATCGTTGAGCATCGGGCCGTTGATAATCACCGTATTATTCAGCTCGCGAGCCAATTTGCGCGCTTCCTGCTGATTTTCTTCAATAATCTTACAGCTCAAAATCGTGTCGTCGCTTTCCAGTTTACGCGCCAGATTCAAGGCAATTTGTCCGCCGCCGAAAATAACAACCCGTTCAACGACCGGTTTCTCCATGTCAAAGGCATGGACAGCATTGTCAATTTTTTCTTTGACAACCAGAAAATAAACTTCATCACCGGCTTCAAAAGCGTCTGTTCCCTTGGGGATAAATCCCCGCCCTTCGCGAACAATGCTCAAAAAAGAAACTTCAAGCTCGGGGGCGACCATACTCAACTGTTCCAGGGGCGTTTTGAGCAACGGACAGGCGGCGGTGCAGCGAAATGCCAGCAAATAAAGACGGTCGTCAAAAAAAGGCAGATATTCCGAAGAGCCGGGAACTTTTAACAGCCTGTAAATTGCCGAAGCAATAGCCTTTTCCGGAGAAATAATCAAATCTATCGGCAGATTGCTTTCGTTATAGAGGGTTGACCAAAGCGGCGAAAGATAGGCTTCGCTGTCCAGACGGGCAATTCGTTTGGGAAGATTGAACATGCTGTAGGCAACCTGACAGGCGACCATATTGGTTTCATCGCTGTCTGTCACGGCAATCAGCAAGTCAGAACTTTTGGCGCCGGCTTTTTCCAATATGCCGGGGTAAGAAACCGAACCGCTGACAGGCCGGACATCGGCAATCTGAGACAGTTCGTCGAGTTTTTTCTGGTCATTGTCAACGACAATAATGTCGTTGCTGCCCTGGGCAAGGTAGCCGACTATGCTTTGTCCGACGCTGCCGGCGCCGCCGACGATGATTTTCATTCTTCCGATCCTTTCAGCATTTCGCAATGGTCAAAATAATCATCTATTGCCTGAAATGCATCGGCAAAATTATTGATTCTGACGTAATTTTCCCGAAACTTGCGGGCATCGCGAAGGTTTTTGCAATACCAACAGACATATTTTCGCGAAAGCGGCAAGGCTAATTTTTCTCCATAATAACTTATTAATTCTTTAATATGCCTTAATAAAATCTGTTTTATTTCGGAAACGGAAATATCTTTTGACTCGGCTCCTGTTGTCAGGTAATCGTGTATCCGGCCAATCAGCCACGGTGCTCCCAGGGCCGCCCGGCCGACCATTACGCCATCGGCTCCGGTATAATCCAGCATTGCCTTGGCGCTCCGGGGCGTGGTTATATCGCCGTTGCCGATAACCGGGATTTTAACGGCGGATTTAACCGCAGCGATAATATCCCAATCGGCTTTTCCGGAATAAAATTCGCTCCTGGTACGTCCGTGCACGGTTATGAAAGCGGCCCCGCTTTCTTCGCACATCTGTGCAAATTCAACGGCATTAACATGATTGCTATCCCAACCTTTGCGAAATTTGACACTAACCCTGAGCGGAGAAGACCTGACGACGGCGCTGATAATTTTGGACGCCAGCTCGGGATTGCGCATTAAATCCGAGCCGGAGCGGTTATTGACGATTTTTTTGACCGGACAGCCCATGTTGATATCCAAAGACGCGGCGCCCAGCTCACGCAGAAATTCAGCCGCTTCGATAAAAAGCCCGACATCGCCGCCCACCATTTGTACGGTTACCGGATAATTTTCGTCCCGGACGTCGGCAATGCGGAAACTTTTGGGATTTTTCCGCTGCAAGGCGTTAATCGCAACCATCTCCGAGACAATATTACCCCCGCCGAGTCCGGAAACCAGCCGGCGCATCGGTTTGTCGGTAATGCCGGCCATCGGTGCCAAAAAGACCGGGCTTTTAAATCCTAAATCCTGTATCATATTTTGAAATCAAAGTTTTTATTGTTTTTGTGCAAAAAATCCAAAAGGATTTTAGGTTCTTCATTGAGGTTGACTGCCGTGTTATATACCTCTCCGGCATATTGTTTAATTCCCGGGGCGGTTTGAAAAGCATTAAAACTGTGGAGGCTGTAAACAGCATCCGGCCCGAGGTAGGTCTGGGCATAATTATGCAGGGAAACCGGTTTGCCGCGTATTCTTTTTCCGGCACCGGAAATTTCATTTTGACGCAAACTTTCCGCAATAATATCATTATCGGCCGCGGTATCGGCATATTTTCCGGCATTACGGCTTTTCAGCCGGGATGCGTTTTCAAAGATTTGGGCGCTAAGTTCGGCAAAAGCCTGTGAACTGATATTAACGGCCGACATCAATCACTCTCCTACCCCAATTTATCCAGAGAACGGGCCAGGATATAATATAACTTTCCGACATCGGAACCGGAGATAACGGCCATCAAAACGCCGGAACGCTCATTTTTCTTGGCTTCGGCAATAAGAGCCTCAAAATCGGACATATAACGGGTTACCAAATCGCGGAATTCAAGATTTTTCTCAAACTCGGAGCGAATTTGCAAAACCTGCTGTTTGTTCATATTGCGCGACAAATGGCGGACAAAAGCTGCCGTATCGCCGGCATAATATTTTTTCCACAATTCTTCTTCGGCGTCGGGGGTAAAAATCCGGTTCATATCAACGGCCATGGTTTCAAGTTTTTCAACCACATAACCGGCGTCTTTGAGGAAGTTTTCAACTTTGATGCGCTTATAGCGTTTTTCAAGTTCGGTAATTTTGCTGTCCGCCTTTTGGGAAGTGTCTTGCAATTCTTCAAGCTGGCGGGTAAACAAATCCGTCAGGTGATTTGATTTTCCGACAATATCCGTGCCTTTAGCGTCAAATTCGGTGGTAGCGGCATTGATATTTTGCATTGCTTCATTGACTTTTTTGATGGTTTCGTCGGTTGCGGCCATCAGGACATTGGACTGTTGCAGAAATACCTCGCCGGAACTGCGGATCTCATTAGATATCCGTTCGGCATTGGAAGAAATTTCAGAAATGGAAGAACGGATTTTATCGCTGGAATTTTCCATGTGGATTGAACTCATTTTTGCGGTTTCGCCGATTTGCAGGCTCAGGGACTTGAGGCTTTCGCCAAAGCCTTTCACCTTATCATAAGCCTGCTGAGCCCGTTTGGAGAATTCCAGAGAGGTATCGTTAAGCACTTTGTTGAAGAATTCGACCAATTTGCGCGTATCGTCGGTAATGGTTGTCATCTTGTCGCCTTGATCGGCAATCATCTTGTTGATTTCGACAACGCCGGTGCTGGCCTCGGCCGTGACGGTATTAAAGTTGGCAATATACTTTTCGTATTCTTTGCCGACTTCGCCGATTTTGGCAACCGACTTATTAACACAACTTCCCAAATCGTCCGAACTCTGATTCAGCGAGAGATTAACCTGTTCAATATTCTTAATCGAGTTTTTAGAGGCTTTGGCAACATCCTGACTGACAGTCAGCAGCTTGTCGCCCAACACATCAAATTCATACGACAATTTGGAAGTAATGTCAAAAATGCTGTCAGTACTGTCTTTGAACCTGCTGTTGATTTCGCCGATTTTCTGCGCCACTTCGGAAGAAACGTCAGCCAACATCTTGTACTGCTGCGCCATGGAAGCTTCTCCCAGACGAGCCTGGGTTGAGACTACATTTACAATGTCGGACAAGCTGTCTTTTTGGTGGTTCAGCGTATCGTTAATCATATCCGTTTGCGAACGAACCTTATTCAGGCTGCCTTCCAGGTTTTTGACATGATTTTCCATAATGCCGGACACATTCTTGGCGCCGTCGCCTAATACCTGGTGAATATTTTGAACCTTATCGGCACTATTCAAAAGCTTTTCGGTAGAGGTCATAGCCTGCTGTTCAATTTTTCCGACTTCTCCGCCCAGCGTATCAAGCCCGGATTTGAAACCATTGTAAACTTCTGCCAGTTTGTCGGTGATGGCCTGCATGTGGGTTTGGGCCGCAGTTTGTTGTTCTGAAATAATCGAATAGATTTCCGAAAGTTTATCAATAGATTTTCCGGAAATTTTAACCACCTCGTCAGAACGTTTGTTGAAATCTTCTTCCAACATGGCCATCCGCGAAAAGACGCGGTCTGAATTCTGTTCAATAACCGAAACCTGTTTTTTGAGCGAAGAACCGATGTTGTTGGTATTTTCGGTAATCTTGTCGCAGATGTCAAAAAATTCATTTTCCTGATGATTAAACAGCTGATTGATGGCTTCGGCTTTTTCGTCCATCACCTGAACCATATTAACCACATGCTGCAAGGTATTGTCAGTAACGGTTTTGATATTGACATTCTGTTTTTCAAAAGCCGTTACCGTCAAATCCATACTCTTGACCGTATGGTCGGCTGTATCATTAAGAGCGCTAATCTGATGTCCGAGGATTTCGCTGATAGATTTGGACATTGCTTCAACCTCAATCGCAGATTTGCTGATATTTTCGACCTGAGCACGAACGGTATTTTCAAATTGAGAAGCTTTGACCAGCGATTTTGAGGTTTCGGAATCGAAAGCTGCGGTCTGAAGTTCAAGATTCTCATTCAGGCTGCGCGTACTTTCAACCACCGAAGTACAGGACTGGAGCGTTTTTTCCAACTGTTTTTGAAGCTTATTGACCATTTCTCCGGCGTTGCTTTCGATGGTGTCGGAAGCCTTAACCAAATCTTCAATCTGCCGTTTGAGTTCGGCCTTGATTTCCTCAATTTTGGCTGCCGTCGCCGTAATATGACGCTGTTGCTGAACCAGAGAGGTTTCGCTGATTTGACTTTGGGTCTGAACAATGGAAGTTGTTTCTTTGAGGCTGTCGGTATGTTTGTTCATAACCTCAATGACTTCATTAAGCTTGGCCACCGAGCTTTCGGCCACCAGACGCAAATCACGATTGCGCTGTTCGACATCGGCAGACACCTTGGCCAATTTTTCAACCATATTTTCGGCTGATTTTCCCATTGTCTCGGACTGGACATTCATATTATCAGCCATATCTCCGATATTTTTAACGGCATTGGCACTCATCATACTGAGTTTGTTGCTCTGCTGTTCAAGAACGGTTACGGCTCCGCTGACGGCGGCCCCCGTTTCTTCGGCATATTGCTGCAGAGCTTTGACCTCGCTGCCGATCCGCCCGTCCACATCGTTCAGATTTTCAATAACGTTTTCAGAAACATTGCGGATATTGTCGACCTGGGTTCCGATGCTTTCGCTGACATTTGAAGCCCGGGTCATGATTTTTTCAACTTCAACGCCAAGCACTTCGTTCTGTTCGCTAAACTTGCGCGACAGTCCGGAAATATTTTCGTCGAGAGCCTCTACAAAGTTTTGGGAGAATTCTTGGTGATTTTTGAGGGTTTCCTCAATATTGCGGATATCCCGTTCAATTGTATCCCGCAGGCTGCCGGCGCTTTCCAAAGCTTTTTCCGCCACGCTTTCCAGACGTTCGGTCTGAGCACCGACACTTTCGTTGATCTGATCAATGTTTTTGCTGACGCGGTCATGAAAATCAATCATTAATTCGTTGGCCCGCAGCATTTTGGCATTATTCTCATCATTAATATTTTTTATCAGGGCGGAAGAAGCCTTTAACTCCTGAATTTTGGGCAACAAAGCCTCAAAAATATCTTCCACGCTGGTACGGATTTGTTCTCCGGCGCCGGAAAAGTCGCTGACTTTGCTTTGCAGCATTTCTGTTGATACTGTCGCTTTTTCTGCCACATAGTCAAAACTGCTGACCAGCGTTTTGACCCCCTCGGTCAATTCGGTAATGGTTTTTGAGGAATAATTGTCAAGCACGCCGACCAATTTGGCAAAATCATCAACACGGTTGCCCAGCTCGGTTTTAATTTTTTCGGTTTGAATAGTGGCCTGCTTGGTGACCTCCTGCAATTCCACGACCTGCGAACGGATGGCATCGGCCAGAGCCTTGGCGGTTTGGGCGCCGCCATCTTCGGGATAGACCAGCTGATTCATATAAGCACGAAGCAATTTAGCTTCTTTTTTGAAGCTGGCGCCACGGTCAATATAGGCCATAACCACCCAGATAATAGCCAACGGCAATGTTACGCCGGCCAAAAAGCCACCGAATTCATCGGGCATCATTAAAAACAGGTTAGACCAGCCAAAAAACTGGGAAATATAGATAATGACAATTCCAAACCAAACCGCACTGACCCAAATCATCAAACGTTGCAGATTATTCGCCAACCATTTGTTTTTATTATCTTCTTCAACGGTTTCGACAGGTGTTCCGGCAGAAATAAATTCCGGCAGCTGCGAATCCTTACGCGCGTTGCTGTCTGCAACTTCCTGATTTGACATATATATTTCCCCAAAAAAACAATTATATATTTCATCCGGGTGCAAGTTTAGCCCAGTTTTTTTGAATTTTAAATTAGAATATTAATCTTTACCGCTTTATCCACAGGCGCAGGCACGCCCGTTGATGACAGAAGCGGAAGAGAAACGGCCTCTGCATAATGCCCCTGCCCGCCTGAGAAAAGTTACCGAGAGAAAAACACTCCGCAGAGCGCGAACGCTACCCTACGGAGTGTCGGAGAAAGATTACATAATAATACTTGTTACCCAAGATCAAAAAACGGTAATACAGCGGACGCGGTATTTGTTTGCGTTACCGGCTAACCAGCCTCCGCCGCCGCTATATGTACCATTATTGGGAGCAAATGCATAAGGCGTATAGGAATTCGTTATATAATAGGTACCAGTCAGTTGGGTTGCGGCTTTTCCATCAGCTTTGGTTACCGATCGCAGCTTTTTGTTCACGATTGTGAACTTATCTGTAACCTGACCATTGTTTTTTTCATAACCCATGCGTATCATCTCAATACGCTGAGGAAGTTTCCAATCGCCGGCTTTAGTCCCCTCGGTAAAATATTCCAAGCAATAGATATTGGCATTATACGGATTCATGGTTCCTTCCCCCGGTTCTTCCAAAGACATGATATAGCCATAATCTTTGTTGGCTGAGACCCAATAAACCAAGCCGATGGCTTTTTTGCCGGATTGCATGGAACTGGCAAAAGTCTTGTCGCTGAAGTAGATATCTCCGACCTCGACTGCCCGGGCAGCAGGCGCCAGGAGGGTTGCTGAAAGGAGAAGTGCGGTTATAAATGTTTTGATCATAGCGTTGTCCTTTCTAAAATGCGGTTATGCAGCGGACTTTGAAGGTTGCGCCGCTGCTTTGTGCATTGTTGGCGGAACCTGATTGCGAAATACCGCCGGAGCTGGGGTTAAAGTTATAACACAATCCGGAACGAGTAACGTAAGCAGCGGCAGAAAGCTGTGCGGCAGCTTTGCCGTCTGCTTTAGTGACAGTTTTTAACTTATTGTTTAAGACGGTAAATTTATTATTTGATGTTCCATTGATTTTTTCAGTACTCATGCGCAGCATTTCAATTCGTTTGGGCAGCCACCAATCCCCGGCCAAAGTGCCATCGGTAAAATATTCGGAACAATAAACGTCGGCATTATAGGCGTTCAGATTGGAAGCCGGTTCTTCCAAAGACATAATAAGCCCAAAATCCTTATTGGGAGAGACCCAATAAACCAAGCCGATGGCTTTTTTGCCAGATTGCATGGAACTGGCAAAAGTCTTGTCGCTGAAGTAGATATCTCCGACCTCGACTGCCCGGGCAGCAGGTGCCAGAAGGGTTACGAAAAGGAGAAGTGCGGTTATAAATGTTTTGGTCATGATATTTCTCCCTAAAAAATGGCCATGCAACGGAAGTGTCCGCGCTGAGCGCCGGTGTGAGAAACCCTGGAAGCTTCATATAAATCAACCGCATAAGGTTGTGTTTTGCTTAGGACATCGCTAATGGTCCAATAAGAAGAACTGTAATAGAAAGGATAGCCTCCTCGAATATAATAAGCACTTTTATCGCTGCTATTAGCACACCCCGGAGCCGGATTATAATTAGCGGTGCTGTTATTAAACCAGTTGCTGTAGATTGTTCCCATGTTTAAATATTGTGAAGGGTATTGCCTACCTACATTGTCAAAATCGTACCAACTACCTGATGGGCAGTTTAAGCTAGATATATCGCAATCGACCCAAAGATAGCCCGGATCGGAAGATTTATTAGAACATTTTTGCGAGTAGTAATAACTAAAGGAGACGCCGAGCGCCTGAGCGCCGGGAATGGTTTTAAGCACTTCGTTCAATTTGGTAAACTGCGTCGCATCATCAATCAAATCGCCGTTTTGCATAGTCATCATTTCGCCCAGGTCCGCCAAGTGCCAATCGCCGACTTTGGTACCTTTGGTCACATAGTTGGCACAGTATTTGATTGCTTCGGCACGGGTTTGCACGGTGGGCTGGTTGAGCGCCATAATGATGCCATGATTGCCTTCCGTATTGGGGTGAACGTAGGTAACAATCCCGACAGCGTCTTTATCGGCATTATAGAAGGTTCCGGTGGAGCCGTCGCTAAACACGACCTGATATTGGTAAATGGCATTTTTGAAGCTGAAATCCTCACCGCCAAAACCGGAAACGCAGAACATCTTGCTCTTGTCAAAAGGGCAACGAATACCGCCCTTGGGGCAGTCGGTCTGGGTGTAGCCCAGAGTATCGCAACTGGGGGATGCGGTACAGCTGATTTCTTCGGCCGGGGCGGCAAAGCTTAACAGGCTGCCGGAGGCCAGGGTGAGGATAAAAGATAATTTTTTCATGTTGACCTCCTTTTAAAATTCTGCAACGCAGCGGAACTGCATCTTTTTATTATTTGCTACAGCAGCTAGTCCACTATGATAGTTGACCGAGCTATAGAATACGTTGTTACCAGAAGGGTACTGAGAAGCAGACAGGAAAGCGGGCGAAGTATACCAGTTGGTGTTTCCGCCATCGTAAAATGTGTGACCACCCCAGTTGCCCTGGGTGTTGGCGGTATCCTTTTTATCTATACCATTGTTGAGACTGCCTATCGAATTCTCATAGAAGAAAGAGAATGACCATTCCAGGTCCCCGGCGGTGGGAATGGTCTTGAGAGCATCGCGGAACATGGTATAATCGTTGTTTGTTTCTTTTTCATCACCGGCGCTCATGGTGGTGAGTTCGGCCAAATCGGGCAGATGCCAATCCCCGGGCATGGTTCCGGCAGTAGTATAAGCGGCGCAGATTTTGCGGGCTTCGGCCTGATTTTGAATGGTAAAAGCCGGAAGCGACATCATGATCCCGTGTTTGCGATCCTTGTTTTGGTGAACATAGGTAATGATACCGATAGCCGTTTTATCCGCATTGTAATATTTATTGGTCGTTCCATCGGAATAAGCGATCTGATAGCGGCTGATAGCGTTAACGAACTTGTAGTCGGAAGCGCCGCCTTCGCGAATGCAAAACATTTTGTTCTTGTCAAAGGGGCATTTGATGCCGCCTTTGGGACAACTGGTCTTGGTATAGCCGAGATCGGCACAGTCGGGCGCTGCCGTACAGGTCAGCGCGGCGGCTTCTCCGCCAAGCAGCAGCGTTACTGCTGTTGCTGCGGCCAGTCGCATATAGTCTTTCTGTCTCGTTATCTTCTTCATTTTCTTTCTCCTTCTCCTCAGTTGCAGATCACCATATCGGTGTCATAGGGACAGCGCAAAATGTTGGCGCCGTCGCAGCTGCTTTGGCGATAAACCTTATAGCCAAGGGCAACGCAATCGGTCTCGGGCACATCGCAAAATCCGATGTAATCGGTTTTGCAGGCAAAGGGGCCATAGGTGCCCGAACATTCGTCATAATTGCATTTGGCGCCTTCGGGACAAGATTTGTATTCGTAGGCATTCGGACATTCTTTACATTCTTTGTACAAGGTTTCGGTTCCGCTGAGGCATTGTGCCGTGTCGGATTTGGCCGGGCCGGCAAGGCAAACCTGATAGCCGTCGCAGGGATCGGGGATAATCTTGTGTTTGATGACGCCGCCCGAGATACAACGCCCGGCCGAGACATATCCCTTGGGGATTTCGGTATAGGGATAATCGTTGCAGCTGGTAAATCCGCCGCAGATAACCTTGTCGGGATCATAAGGGCAAGGCAGCGTGTTCTGATCGGAACATTCGCTGATGTTTTTGTCGTACCCCAAATCCTCGCAGCTTTGAACCGGCCGTTCACAATAGTAGGTATAGCCGGTTTTGCAGCCGACCGGACACTGGTTGCCGGAGCAAGCGTCATATTGGCAGATGGCACCTTCGGGGCAGGTTTTGGTGTCGCAGCCGTTGGGGCAGTCCTTGCAGGACTTGTACCAGGTCTCGGAACCATGCAGGCAGGTTTGCCCTTCGGCACCGGCCGCCGGGCCGAACCGGCATTTCTGATAACCAGAACAGGAGGCCGGTTGCAGTTTGTAAAAAGTATTGCCGCAGCACCTGCAGGTCTCAGCGGCTTCATAGCCGTTGGGGATTTCAACCGCCTCAAAGCCTTCGCAGATTTTGCAGCAGGTGCCGTCGTCAGGCAGGCAGTAAACATGGCTGTTGTCATAGGGGCAATAAATCATGCCGCCGCCTTCGCATTGTTCGGGGATTTGAACATAGCCGAGCTGGTTGCAGTCGGTTTCGGGTTTGGTACAGAAGTAAGTCATGTCAATGGCGCAGCCGGTGACGCAATACCGCTGGGTGCAGGCTTCGTATTCGCAAATCGACCCCGCGGGACATTCCTCCAAGTCGCAGCGTGCTTCGCAACGCTTACAAACCTTGCATTTGGTGACGCCGAAAGAAACACAGGTGTCAGAACCGATTTCACAGCCGTCCTGGCAGTCCCAGTAGCCCTCGCAGAGATTGAAACCGTCGGCGGCGCCGATATATTTTTTGCCGTCGCAGCTATCGCAGGACGCCACAGCCGTCTTGCCCTGCTCTTCCAGTTCCTCTTTGCTGACAAATCCCGGACAGGTGTTGCAGCAATGTCCGAAGTCTTCCGAAAACGAACAATGGTCATTGGGATCGATAATCCATCCGGCATCGCAAACGTCGGTATAGGTTGGATCCTCTTCTTTGCAGGCCAGTTCCTGATTGAGGGTGCATTCTTTGTACATCGGCTCACCGTTGAGGCATTTGTCGGTGAGTTCGTAGGGCTCCTCACATTCGGTATAGATATAGTCGTTTAAGATGCACCATTGCTTGTTGTTGCACCTGATGTAGTCGGAGTTGTAGGGACAGAACTCAACGATGGAATAAGTGTGGCAGACCCGGTTCTGATAGGATTCATAGCCTTCGTCACGGCACTTTTGAGCATCAACATTAGAATCAACATCGGTCACTTTGTCGGCGCAATCGGGAAGAAAACAGATGGCAGCCCGTACTGCCGGTGCAGCCAGGAATATGGCGACGCCCAAAGAGACACCGCTTGCGATGTTGAACATTCTGCTCATCTTTTCCTTCTCCGAATAGACAAAAGCATAAATATGTAAAAATAAAGCCAATAAAAGAATTTACGACTCTATCGCTAGGAATAATCATATAATAGTTTTCCGAAAATTGCAATAATTAATTATAGTCCCCTAAGGAAATTTGTCTATTATGTTTTAAATTATAAAATAAACCCCGGAAAGCCCGGGGTTTATTTTTCCTAAAGAAAACAGATTTATTTTTGAGATTTATTCTTCAGCCAAAGCTTTTTTCAAAACGTAGTTCAGACGTTTCATTGCCTGAAGTTTCATATCATCCTCGGACAACCCGGCCGGAACGACAACAGCCGCTTCTATGCGTGTTTCAGGTTCGATGGCAGTTACTTTTACGACATTGCCGTTTCTGACAAACTCAAACAAAATCTCTGCCATTTTTCTTAATCTTTCAAAAACTTGTTGCTTTTTGGGAAACCAAAAGGAGCCAGCTTGCCCACCTGCCCGCGATGTCCGAGCCACCCCAGCAAATCGGTCTCGGTTTTGGTTCCGCCGGCACGGGTATAAACAAAGCCTTCTTCTTCTTTGAATATCTGGACATCGGACATTCCGCCGTCTTTATATTTTTGCAAGGTGACGCCGCGGCCGCGCGCCATGGTCGGGATTTCTTCAAGCTTGAAGACCAGAAGTTTGCGGTTATCGCCGATAATTGCAACCATGTCTCCGGCAATACGGCGGCAAAAGACAGCTGCTTCGCCCTCGGCCAAATTCATAATCTTGCGGCCGTTGCGAGTTTGAGCCAAAATGTGATTTTCATCAACCAAAAAGCCTTTGCCGGCATTGGACGCAATCAGATATTGCGCCTTGGGATCAAAAACAAACATTTCGCAGATGTTGTCGCTGATACCCAAATCCACCATCAGGCGCAACGGCTGCCCGAAACCGCGACCGCTGGGAATTTCGCTGGCATTCAGGTTAAAAAACTTGCCGGACGTGTCAAACAAAATGATTTTATCGGTGGTTTGCGCATGAATAGCCGCCTGCAAAGCGTCGTCGTCCTTAAACTTAAATTCTTCATTCAGGGCAGCATGACCTTTGACGCAACGAATCCACCCTTTTTGGGAAAGGATAACCGTAATCGGCTCTTTCTCCACCAGGGCTTCAATCGGCACTTCAATATCATCGGGAACTTCGGCAAACTCTGTCCGGCGGCGGCCAAGCGCCGTCTTTTTGCCGAATTTTTCGCGGATAAGCTTGATTTCTCCGGCAATAGCCTGCCATCTTAATTTTTCGTCGGCAAGCAAAGCTTCCAATTCGCCTTTTTCGGCCGTGAGGTCGTCAAATTCCTTGCGGATTTCGCTTTCTTCAAGTTTTCGCAGGTTGCGCAGTTTCATATTCAAAATCGCTTCCGCCTGATTATCGGTCAGAGAAAACTTGGCAATCATAACCGCCTTGGGGTCTTCTTCTTCGCGGATAATGCGGATAATCTCGTCCAAATTCAGGTAGGCAATCAGGTAGCCGGAAAGGATTTCGAGCCGGCTGTTTATCTTGTCCAGCCGATAATTGACCCTGCGCACCAAAACGTTATGGCGGTGTTTCAGAAATTCTGCCAGGACTTCTTTGAGACTCATTACCCGCGGCACGCCGTCAGAATCGAGCACATTCATGTTCATGGCAAAACGGACTTCCAGCTCCGTCTGCTTAAACAGGTGCTCCATCAGCATTTTTGCGTCGACGCTGCGGTTTTTGGGTTCCAGTACAATCCGGACGTCATGGGTTGATTCATCGCGGATATCGCTTAACAACGGCAGCTTTTTCTCCAGCAGCAAGGCGGCAATTTTTTCAATCAGTTTGGATTTCTGCACCTGATAGGGAATTTCCTTAATTACGATTTGATATTGTCCGTGGGTCAGATCTTCGCTCTCCCAGCGGGCACGAATGCGGAAACCGCCGCGGCCTTGCTTATAGGTATTCAGAATACTCTCAAAACTGTCGACGATAATTCCGCCGGTCGGGAAATCGGGGCCTTTGATTTTGCGGACCAGCGGTTCCTCTCCGCAATCGGGATTATCTATCAGATAAAGCAAAGCGTCGCAGACTTCGCCCAGGTTATGCGGCGGAATATTGGTCGCCATGCCGACGGCGATACCGGCAGAGCCGTTGCACAACAAATTCGGAACCATGGCCGGCATGATAACCGGTTCATGTTCTTCCCCGTCATAGGTTTCGCGCATATCAACGGCGTTTTCATTCAGCCCTTCCATCAGAGCCATGGCAAATTCGGTCAGCCGGGCTTCCGTATATCGCATAGCTGCCGGGCCGTCACCATCGATATTTCCGAAGTTTCCCTGCCCGTCGACCAGAGGATAGCGAACCGAAAAGTCCTGCGCCAGGCGAACCATGGCCATATAAACCGCCGAATCGCCGTGGGGGTGATATTTACCAATCACGTCGCCGACGACGCGGGCGCATTTCTTAAACCCGGATTTGGGGTCGAGATGCAGCTGCCGCATGGCATAGAGCAACCGGCGGTGAACCGGTTTCAGCCCGTCGCGGACATCCGGAAGCGAGCGGGCCACAATCGTTGACATGGCGTAAGACAAATATCTTTTGCTCAATTCTTCGGCAAGGTGGACATCTTTGATTTTTTCTTCGACAACTTCGGACATATTTTTCTCAATTTCAAGCTTATAAGTTCAACTGGCTTAGCAAATTAGCACGGTTTTCGGGGAATTTCAAGCCATGCGTATTAAAAAAGTTTTTTTGCAGGAAAAACTCCGTCATCTTTAGCAAATCCGCCATTTCCGATGGATTAGGACGATATTCCCGCCGCAAAATAAACTGTGGATAAGCAAACAGCTTTTCCCGATACAAAAACCCGGCTTCCTCACAAACCGCCCGTCCGCTTTTCGGGGAAACATAGCGCAGGTTTTCGGTACTGCCGGTAGCGGCACATTCGCTTAAATCCAGTCCAATTCCCAAATTTTCGAGCAGGTAGAATTCAAAATAGCAATAATGCGCCAGCCAATTTTCTTCGTTTATCAGGTTGAAAAAACTGTCAATATAATAATAAAAACGCTCAAGAGGCGCCTGCTCGGGCAGGCAATCGCGGCACAGGCTGCACAAAGATGCCAAAGCGGCCAGCTTGCCGCCGTCGGTCATAAAATTTACGGCGCCGGCATTTTGCAATTCCACCTTCAGGCTGAGCATATTTTCATCGACACGGGCGTAGGCCTCTATGGTCACGGAATTTCCGAGCTGATAGGTTCCGAGGTTTTTCTTATGCAAGCAGTTTTTGACATAACCGGTTATTTTGCCGTAATTTCGCGTCAACACGGTGAGAATCAACGAACTCTCACCGTGTTTGCGCAAACCGATTATGTATCCCTCATCACGAAACTGCAATCCGGATATCCCGATTAATAGTCATGAATCATGGTTTTTGTAATCCGGTCATAGGCCTGCAATTCGCTCAAAACCCGTTTCATATCATGCAACGGGATCATGTTCGGGCCGTCGCTCAGAGCCTTGGCCGGATTGTCATGGGTTTCAATAAACACCGCAGCAACCCCGACTGCAACCGCCGCCCGAGCCAGAACCGGAGCATATTCCGCCTGGCCGCCGGAGCAACCGCCCTGCCCGCCCGGCTGCTGAACCGAGTGGGTCGCGTCAAAAATAACCGGACAGCCGCTGTCTTTGGCCATTCGCGGCAGCCCCCGAAAATCGGTCACCAACGTATTATAGCCAAAACTGGAGCCGCGTTCGGTAATACAAACATTGACGTTTCCGGAATCATCAGACTTTTTGACAATGTTTTTCATATCCCAAGGCGCCAAAAACTGGCCTTTTTTGATATTAACAACCTTTCCGGTCCGGGCAGCGGCAACAACCAGATCCGTCTGGCGGCACAAAAAAGCCGGAATTTGCAACATATCAACATGCGGCGCAACAATTTCACATTGTTCTTTTTCATGCACATCGGTTACAATCGGCAGTCCGGCATACAGTTTTTTTATTTCATCAAAGGTCCGCATGCCTTCTTCCAGTCCAACGCCGCGCGGCGTATTGATCGACGTCCGGTTGGCCTTGTCAAAAGAGGCCTTGAAAATATAATTCATTCCCAATTCTTTGGTGATTTCGACCATGGCGCCGGCCATATCGATGGCGTGCTGGCGGCTCTCAATCTGACAAGGGCCGGCCAACAGCGCCAGAGGCAGCTTGTTGCCGAGTTCAAAATCGCCGATTTTGATAATTCTTTGTTCCATCTCTGTTTCCTTTAGTTATTCCAGATATCCTACCAATAGCAAAAATTATTGTTTTTGGCAATCAGAATAAAGCAAAATCCCCAGCGTCAAAGCTTCCGGGGATTTGCTTAAAAGTTTAACTTTGCTCTTTAAAAAAATCGCTTATATCCCTTTTCAGGTAAGAGGCATAAAAGCGCAACGCGATTTGCCACTTTATCCGTTGGAACAGATTTTCCTTAAACTGCGGCGCACAATGACGAAAAAGCTCAAGTTTTCGCCGGTGGTAGTCGCAATTTTCCTCAGGCCTGTTACCAAGGCGGGCATAGGCTTCAATATTTTCCAACATATTCTGCAACAAAATTTTTTTGGAAACATGGGGAGCTTTCCATAAATCTCCCAGTTTGCAATCCTTTATGCAACGCAGAACCGTAAGAGTTTTTTTGCGATGTTTTTGCAACAATTCCAAAGAACGACAGCAAGTCAGCGGGTTGGCAACCAAGAGAACCGTACCGGGCAATTCTTCAAGGTTCTCACTATATTCTACTCCGCAGCCTTTGAGCAGTTGGCGCGCTTTGGCTGTCTGGTAGGGATTCCGGTGGTCTCCGAGCAGATAAATCCCGGGCTTCTTTCCTTGTTTGAGAGCAGAGGAATAAATTTCAAGTCCCCGCGGGATGATGTCCAAATCAGACGCATCAATCACAATACTGTTATATTCTCTGAACTCACAACTGACAACCCCCGGAAGGAAATCCACTTTGGGAATGTCCGTCAAGTTTTGCGGGCAAAACCAGATATGCGCCGAATGCAGAAAATTATGACAGATGTTATAAATCACTTTTGTTTCAGCAATGACAACGATCGTTTTAGCCTGATATTTTGTCATAATCTTGCTGATTCTCTGATAATAACATCCCGAGCGGTCATATTTGCACAACATCGGAAGGTTATCCTGACAAATTTCCGGCGTATGCCGATATTTTTCAACATAAAAATCCGTCAAACACTTTACAATTCTGCTACTTTTCTTATTCCTGTCGGCAATAATCAGATCAACCTTCGGAATTGTCCATTCCAGATAATTGCTCCTCATCGTGCTAACTTGGAAAACATCATGAGCACAGGCAAAAAATTTATTAAACCTTTTCATAAAAAATAATATTAAAAATGAATAATTTTTACTTATTCAAATTTTTAACACGGCGATTCAGCTTTTTCAAGTTTTTTTATCAGAACCGATAACGCAGCCATGTAAACAGGACGTTGCCGTCATTTTTTACGCCCGGAACGTACGCCGCCTGCACCGCCCAGTCTTTGTATTCTACCCCGGCCAACGGCAACGGCAGCGGCACGGGAATATAAAGATATTCGTGCCTCTGGGTCAGACTGACGGTAAAACCGACGCCGACCCGAAAATCAGGATTGCAGTTGACAAACCAGTTTTTTTGAAAAGCATAACCGAAAATCGTTTGCGGATGATAATTAGAATCGTCAAAAACCATTGCATAGAGTGCATGCCAATCGCCATCTTCATCATAGCGCGCTTTTCCCAGCCCTATTCCCCAAGGCATTTCATTGTACTCATCTATTTTGTCTTGGTCATACGCCAAGCGGTTGTGCCAGGTATTAATCGGTATAAACAGGTTATATTCTCCGTTTTGCCAGGTTTTTCCCACATTATGCCCAAATTTTTCAAGCAACGGCATATTTTCTTCATGGTTCAAAACTTCGGCCTTTGCAGGAAAGTGAGTCGATAACATACTGAAAAGCAATATAAAAGCATATAATTTTTTCATTTCTTTAGTCCTAGTGTTCATATCCTTTTATGCTATAAATTAAAAATTGGCAACAGATTTATTAGCTGCACAGGCACGGCCTGAGCGCAGGCAGCGCCTGAGGCATGACTTGCTACTGATGTTTGGGTGCCATGAATCCGCGTTGCGGGCAGCGCCCGAGGCATCACTTGCTACTTCGACTTGGGAGCCCTAGAAGCGCGATGCTTATAATGTGCACTATCTCTACTTTCCAATAACTGTCACCCCTCGTTTTTTCAGCAGAAAAAGTGTCCATCAAGGGGTCTACGAGTTTTTTCTGTTTCCTTTTGTCATTCCGGGCTTGTTTTTTTTACTGTCATTCCGGGCTTGACCCGGAATCCAGGCGGCTAAGGAATCAATGTTGACCTGGGCTCCGGCTCGGAGGCCGGAGTGACAGATAAAAAAACAGGCCGGAGTGACAGAGAAAAAAATGAGCCCAGAATGACAAGAGGAAGAAAACGCTATGGCATGGCAGAAGAGAGAAAAAATGCCGCCTGGGACAGGAAAGAATTAATTCGAAGATCCCTGACGATTGCTCCGCAATCGAGGGATGACTTTTTTGGGGGACGGTTGCTCGTAATTGCGGGATGACCGTTCCTGAAAGAAAGGACGGAGAGACAGGAGAGAGGAACATTGTCCTTACTAAAAAATTCTCCTTGCTTTTTTGCTGTATTACTTTATTCTAGTTCTCGCAGTTCAGAGGTGGACTGTGGTGTCTAACAAACATCATCAAACTAAAAATCCTCCATTTGGGGGAGTCTGTGGTATAAGTACGCTCTGCGTATCGAAGAAGCAGGACTGCTAGTTTGACAGTTTGTTAGCTCCTCCACCTTGATTTTTATCAGGGTGGTTTTGTTTTAACCCAACAAAACAAGGAGCTAAAATATGATTGTAAAAAAAATTACCCCTAAGGACATCGGCCGCACCGTAGGTTTTGAGTTGATGAAGCTGCGCTGGAAATACGGCATTCGCATTAAGCACGCCGCTCATTTATCCGGAATTGATATAAAACAGCTTGATGCTGCCGAGGTCGGACGTTTTACCGGTTGGGAAACCACCCGCCGTCTGCTCAAACTGTATGACGTTGACGTTCATATTGAGCTTGTTCCCCGAAGCCCAGAAACTCCTCCGTCTTTTCATAAAATAAACAAATAGATATCCCCCAGTAAACCGGGAGTTCTATAATAGCTATAAACCTTAGGTTTGACCACGCTCGTTGGCGTGGAGCGGTGTCTAACGACACCTTTACTTTCAGCCCCCGATTTATCGGGGGGGGCTGTAAGGCAACTAATAAAAAAATCTCCCGTTTCAAACGGGAGATTTTTTATGGCCTAAGCACATTTACAGCAGCCGGCTTTTGTCAATTGCGGCCTTGACAAAGGATACAAAAAGCGGTGCCGGGTCAAAAGGTTTGGATTTCAGTTCCGGATGAAACTGTACGGCAACAAACCATGGGTGGTCCGGAATTTCTACAATCTCGGGCAATCTGCCGTCGGGAGATTTTCCGGTTATGACCATACCCGCCTTTTTCAGGACATCGGCATATTTCATATTTACTTCGTAACGATGGCGATGGCGCTCGGAAATCTTATCCGTTCCATAAATCTTATAAGCCAGGGAATTTTTATCCAAAACGCAAGGATAAGCCCCTAACCGCATGGTTCCGCCCAAATCTCCGTCATGTTTGCGGGTTTCTTTGCCGCCGTCTTTTTCCCATTCGGTCATCAGTCCGACGACAGGTTCGCAATCGGGGCGTAATTCCGTGGTATAAGCATTTTTGATGCCGACGACATTCTGCATGGTTTCTATTACTGCCATCTGCATACCGTAACAAATCCCCAGATACGGGACTTTATGCTCGCGGGCATATTTGACGGCAGCAATTTTGCCGTCAGTTCCGCGTTGCCCAAAGCCGCCGGGAACCAAAATGGCGCTCACATCGTTCAAATATTCGGCAGGATCGCCCTTTTCTAAAAGTTCCGAATCAATCCATTTGACTTTCACCTTGTATTTGTTGGCAATTCCGCCGTGGGTCAAGGCTTCGGCCAAAGACTTGTAGGCCTCCAAAAGCTGGGTGTATTTGCCGACGACGGCAATACGGACTTCGCCTTCCGGATGTTTGATGACATCGACGATATGTTCCCATTTGCTCAAATCGGGCGCGGTTTTGCAGTCGATGCCGAAATGTTTGCAAACCTGGGTATCCATTCCCTCGTGCGAATAAGAAATCGGCACCTCGTAAATGCTGCTGACATCAAGAGCCGGAATGACGTTTTCCTCGCGAATGTTGCAAAACAGGGCGATTTTGCGTTTTTCGTTTTCCGGAAGCGGTATCTGCGAACGGCAAAGCAGCATATCGGGCTGGATTCCATATTCCTGCAATTTTTTCACCGAGTGCTGGGTCGGCTTGGTTTTGAGTTCGCCGGCCGTCGGAATATAGGGCAACAGCGTCACATGGATAAACATGGCCCGCTCCCGCCCCAGGTCATAAGCCACCTGGCGGATTGCCTCCAAATAAGGCTGGCCTTCGATATCGCCAACCGTACCGCCGATTTCGCACAACACAAAATCTTCATCATGCAGGTCAGAAAGAATAAAATCTTTGATTTCATTGGTAACATGGGGAATAACCTGAATGGTTGCGCCCAAATAATCGCCGTGACGCTCTTTTTCAATCACGCGGGAATAGATTTTTCCGGTGGTTACGCTGTCGGTCTTATGGCAGGAAACGCCGGAAAAACGTTCATAATGCCCCAGGTCGAGGTCGGTTTCGGCACCGTCGTCGGTTACAAAAACCTCGCCGTGCTGATATGGGCTCATGGTTCCGGGGTCAACGTTCAGGTACGGGTCAAGTTTGCGCATTCTGACCTTGAAGCCCCGGGCTTGGAGAATCGAAGCCAGAGAGGCTGAAGCCATTCCCTTCCCCAAAGAAGAGACGACACCGCCGGTAATAAAAATAAATTTAGCTTTTTCAGGGAGTTTCTTTTCGTTTTTCAGTACATCGGACATTAAATTTTCCTCGAATTAAAGTGACAAAGGCGCTTTCCGAAGAAACGCGCCTTTATTTTCGGTTAGTCGCTGCATCTATTTTCCGGCGACCGGAGCTTCCGGAACATCAGGAACAGTCTGCTGCACCGGCGCCGGGGTTTCGGCGATGCTGTCAATGAGTGATTTATTGCCGGTATTGCGCCCTTTATAATAAAAAGAGAGCGAAATACTGGTAATGATAAAAAGCGTGGCCAGAATTGCCGTTGTCCGGGTCAGGAGATTGCCGGTTCCGCGGGCGGTAAGAAAATTGCTGGCGCCGCTGCCGCCGCCAAGCCCGTCAAGCGCACCGCCTTCGGAACGCTGCAGCAAAATGACAGCCACCAAAAAGATCGCAATCAGCAGGTGTATGACTAATAAAACTGTTCCCATTATTTTTTCCTTATCCTCTTAAATTAACAACCGGAATTTTTGGCGATGGCAATAAAATCAGCCACTTTCAGGCTGGCACCGCCGATGAGGGCGCCGTCGACATCAGGCAAAGACAAAAATTCTTTGGCATTGCCCGGTTTTACGGAACCGCCGTACAAAATGCGCATTTTGTTGGCATTGCCTTTGCCGAGCTTTTTGGCCAAGACCTTGCGGACGGCAGCGTGAACTTCTTCAACATCGGCCGCGGTCGGGGTTTTTCCGGTACCGATGGCCCAAACCGGCTCATAAGCAATAACGGTATCGGCAGCAGTCGAATCATCGGGAACGGAGCCCATAATCTGCTGACTGCAAACATCAATCGTTTTGCCCGAATCGCGCTGTTCGAGGGTTTCGCCGATGCAAATAACGGTTTTTAGGCCGGCGGCATGCGCTGCAACCGCCTTTTTGTTAATCAACTCATTGCTTTCGCCGTGATCGGCACGTCTTTCGGAATGGCCGAGAATAACATACTGGCAGCCAATGTCTTTCAGCATTTCGGGGCTGATATCGCCGGTATGGGCGCCTTTGACATTATAATGCGCATCTTGGGCACCGAGGGCGACTTTGGCGCCGCGCAACGCCTTTTTGACGCTGGTTAAAAGCGTAAACGGCGGACAGACCAGAAATTCGCATTCCGGTTTTCCCATCGCCTTGACTTCGGCGGCAACGCCCTTAGCCAATTCTACGCCATCTGCCAGCAAGCCGTTCATTTTCCAGTTGCCGGCAATCATTTTCTTTCTTGCCATGGTTATTTTTCCTTTCAAAATTCTCAGATGATGTCCTTTTAGCACAGCAAAATAAATTTTGCCAGCTAAAAAAACTTTTCAACACGAATATTTATAAGATTGCATAAATTAATAAATTGGCACTATAATCGCCTAACTTTAATATTAAACTCTTATAACAGGATTGGGTTCTATGATTGGGAAAATTAGAAATATTCAGGATTCATGGTTTATGAAAGGCATTTTGATCCTGACGGCACTCAGTTTCATGTCTTTGTTCGGCATTTCGGGCTATCTCGGAAGCGCCGCCCAAAACAAAACGGTTATCAAGGTTGATGACATTGTCATTACCCAAAATCAAATTTCCCAGGAATTGAACCGGGAGATTCAGACTGCGCACAAAATGTTCGGCGAAAATCTTGAAATTAACGACAATATGCGCAACGCCCTGTTGCAAAACATTGTTCAAAAAGAACTTTTCAACGCCATTTTGAAAAAAACCGCCGAAGACAACAACGTTAAAATCAGTTTCGGACTGATTCAGCAAATTATCCGCAGCATGCCCGATTTTCGCGACGCAGAAGGAAACTTTAACGCGCCGTTGATGAAGCAGGCGCTGAGTGCCGCCGGCTGGTCTGAAGAAATGTACATCAATACGCTGAAAGGCGACATTATTAAACAGCATTTGGTTCAAAATCCGGCGCTGATGGTTAACGTTCCCGAGTTTATGGCGGAATACATCAACAAAATCAACAATCAGAAAAAAGTGTTCAAATACATTGTCATCAATCCCGAGGATATGAAAATCGACCGCAAGATATCTGAGGACGAGCTGGAGCAATATTATAACGATTTTGCCAACCAATTTATTGAACCGGAAAAACGCGACGTTTCTTTTTTGAGCTTTTCCATTGAAGACGCGGCCGGGAAAATCAATCCGAGCAAAGAAGAAATAAAGCAATATTTTGATGAAAACGTTACCCAGTTTGTAACGCCGGAAAGAAGAACCGTGCTGCAAATGGTTTTTGAGAATGAAGAAGCGGCGCAAACGGCATGGGAGAAACTCAAGGCCGGCGAGGATTTTTACGCCGTTGCCGCAAGCGACGCCAAACAGAGCAAAGCAGACACCGAACTGGGAGACGTTTCCCAAGATATGCTGATTGCCGACATGGGAGAAGCGGTTTTCAACCTTAAACAAGGTGCCTTTACGGCTCCGGAAAAGTCCGAATTTGGCTGGCATATTATGAAAGTAACCGGTATCAAACCAATGCAAAAGACGCCGGAAGCCGTTGCCTATAAGCAGATTGTCGACACTTTGCGCAAAGAAAAATCTTATGAAGCAGCCGACGAACTGGCGACGGAAGTTGAAGACCAAATCGGCAGCGGAAAAACGCTGGCAGAAATCGCCGAGAGCCTGAAAACCCCAATTCATAAAGCCAAAGGACTGGGAGAAAACGGAAATTATCAGCAGGCTCCCGCCCGTTTTGCCGGGTTAGTCAAGAGCCAGGATTTTGTTGACAATGCATTTTCTTACAATATCGGCGAAGTCAGCCAGGTTTTTGAAACCGACGAAGGTTTTGCAGTTATGGTTGTCGACAAGATACAAGAAGCCCGTCAGCAAAGTTTGAACGAGGTTAAGCCTGAAATTGTCAAGATGTGGGAAAATAACGAAAAAGCGGCCATTGCCCAAGAAATTGTCAATGACGTGACCAATGATTTGGAAAACGGGGACAGCATTGACGAAATTGCCGGACGCTTCAAGCTTCCGCTCAAGACTACCAAGCCCCTCACCCGTTCGGAAAGCTTTGCGGGGTTGTCACCATTGCAGATGCAGGAATTGTTCAAAGAAGGTTTGGACAATCCGAAGGTCATCAAGCTCGGAGAAGAACAGATTATTGCGGTTAACACCAAGGTAATCAACAGCAAAGCCAAACCTTCGCGGGGCGACTTAATCAGCACCCGTTATCAGGCGAGCGTTGCTCTTTCGCAAGATATGGCCCAACAGCTGATTAATGATTACGGTACCAATTACCGCATCAAGGTAAAATACAAAAATGTCGGATTGGCCGATTAATTTGAAAGCCTCTCATTGGAGAGGCTTTTTTTTAGTTATTGTCAATTTTTGAAATTGAGGTTTGCCACAAAGCCTTCATATCTTCGGCATGGCGGCGGGTCATCTTCATAATGCAGTCAGCCTGATGATAAGAAGGGCTGCTGCCGTCATACTGCGAATAAGTCTGCGCATAGAGCGAGCAATAACGGTTGCGATAGCTGACCCAGGTATCCAGCATATCCTTAAAATTTCCTTTAAACATGCCGTTGCCGTTATTCCAGGCGCTGAATTTGGGATTAGAAGAAAGCTTCTGATAAAAGCCGTCTATCTCTGCCACATCGCGTTTGGCTTCTTCCAGATAGCATTTGGCATAGCCGTCGTCTTTGTTATTTGAAGAATTAAGGCAAGCAAAATAATCTTTGCTTTGAGCCGATGCCGAAGCCGCGTTCAGCACAACGGCCGCACCTAACACGATACCAAACAAGTTTTTCATTTTTTTCCCCTGACCTGACATTAAAAACAGCCGATTTTTAAACTTAAACGTCTAAAATTTAGTTTAATATACCGCAGGAGATTTAATATTGGATTAATGAAATTAAAATAAGCAATATAAAAAATGCTTGCAAAATTTAAAAAAAACGTTAACTTAAGTTTGTTAGCAGAATCGGGACATAGCTCAGCCTGGTAGAGCGCTTGCTTTGGGAGCAAGATGTCACAGGTTCGAATCCTGCTGTCCCGACCAATTTGATTATCCCTGCGCCCTTAGCTCAGCTGGATAGAGCAACAGCCTTCTAAGCTGTGGGTCAGACGTTCGAATCGTCTAGGGCGCGCCATAAAAAAAACCTCCAAACGGAGGTTTTTTTTATGGCGCGGTGCCGCCTTGTTGCCAAGCAAGCAAATGATAATGCCGCGAAGCGAGGCTTACAAGGCAAACAACGTGAGTATGTTAAGCTGGAAGGCAAAGCCGAACCAGCTGTTACATAACGAACCGCCATCTCTCCAAACGGAGGTTTTTTTTATGGCGCGGTGCCGCCTTGTTGCCAAGCAAGCAAATGATAATGCCGCGAAGCGAGGCTTACAAGGCAAACAACGTGAGTATGTTAAGCTGGAAGGCAAAGCCGAACCAGCTGTTACATAACGAACCGCCATCTCTCCAAACGGAGGTTTTTTTATGGCGCGGTGCCGCCTTGTTGCCAAGCGAGCAAATGACACCTTATAAGCCGCTCGAATTTATTATTTGAGCTGCGTTTTATACAAAGATGCGTAAATGCTGTTTTCTTTATTTATCAGCTGTTCATGGCTGCCGATTTCGGCAATTTCTCCATAGTTGACCACAACAATCTTATCGGCATTGCGTACTGTTGACAGCCGGTGGGCAATAATCAGGACCGTCCGGTCCTTCATCAGGTTCTCAATCGCCTGCTGCACAACCGCTTCAGACTTATTATCCAAGGCCGAAGTCGCTTCGTCGAGAATAACGACCGGAGCATCCTTAATGAAAGCGCGGGCGATGGCAATCCTCTGTTTTTGGCCGCCGGAGAGCAGTACTCCCCGCTCGCCAATCTGCGTATCGAGGCCTCTTTCCAAGGAGCGGATAAACTCGTCAAGACATGCGGATTTTACGGCTTTGTCAATTTGTTCGGGGGTAGCGTCTTCTTTTCCCAACAGAATATTTTCACGAATAGTCCCGGCAAACAGGAAATTGTCCTGAAACACAACGGCGATTTTGTCGCGCAAAGATACCAAGTCAATATCCCGAACGTCACGGCCGTCAATCAGGACGTTTCCCGACTTTACATCATAAAAACGCGGCAACAGGTTTACCAACGTGGTTTTTCCGCCGCCGGAATTGCCGACAAAAGCGACTGTTTCTCCTACTTTTATATTCAGATTAATATTTTTCAGAACCGGTTTGTTTCTGACATATTCAAAATTAACGTTCCGATACTCTATTCCGTTATTAACGGCCGTCAGCTTGACAGCATCGGGCTTGTTGCAGATCGCCGGCTTTTTTTCCAACAAGTCAAAAACACGCTCCATTGCCATCAGCGCCATTTGTACCGAATTATAATTGTTGCCGATGGATTTAATCGGATTATAGAGCATAATTAACGCGGTAATAAAAGAAACAAAGTTTCCGGCGGTGATTTCGTGATGAACAATCAAGTAGCTGCCCAACCAAATAACAACGGCAATTCCCAGAGAAACAATAAAGTGCATCAACGGCGACATCAGACCCGTCCGCTGAATCATCTTTATCCCCAGCTTGAACACCGAGCGCAGAGTTTCGCGGAAACGCTGTCCCTGATAATCATATAAATTATACGAAGTTACAATCCGGTTGCCGTTAAAAGTTTCGTTAAAATGGGTCATAACCGCAGCACCGGAAAAAATAGTCTTATCCATCACCGATTTAATCCGCCGGCGCACGGTGGTCAGCGGATAAAGCGCGCCAAACAGCACAACGACGGCAACCAACGCCAGTTCCCAAGAATTGTAAAATAAAACGCCAATCAGCGAAACGGAAGAGAAGACGCGGGTTGTAAATAACTTCAAATTGGAAAGCAAGCCATTGCAGGCCAGGTCAACATCATTGTTAAAGCGAAACTGAATATCGCCGGAGGTTGATTTGTCAAAAAAAGAAGCATCGTAAGCCATCAGTTTGTCAAACAAATCTATTTTGACGTCATTGGCAATTTTGCGGCCGACCCAGGTATTGAGGTATGTGGCGGTATAATTCAACAGGCTTTGCAGGCAGCTGAAAACGATAATCAAAATCGGGATATATGCCGTGGAAGCGGTGTTTTTTTCTACCATGACCACATCCATATACGGCTTGAGCGACCAAGCGATAACCGCATCCATGGAACCGATCGGTATGGTAATTAAAACGGCAAGAAGCGCCCTTCCCCAGTAGGGTTTTACATACGGCAAAATCTTGCGATAGTTTTTGACCATATATAAAGAATTGATTTTTTCCCGAATTTTTTTAAACATTCTTATTCCTGCTGCTTCATTGCATCTTTCTATATAATATACTTTTATACCAATGTCTATATTTTAAGGCCGAATTACCTTTCGCGTATTAATCCAATACTTTAATAAGCAATAATTATATTTTGATAAAATTGAATAATTTTACTTCTTTATTTGGGTGGGTGCGAACTTTGAGAATGGGTATAAATCCGAATAAAAAGTAACGGACAACCCAATAATTTCCTTTAATACGGATAAGAGGGACGCCCCATATTTTTTTCCAAGATGCAACCGGCAGACTGCGCAAAAAGATTTCATAAACTTCCGGCGCGGCAACCGTTTTAATTTGTTTAGAAAACTCCACCCGGCAGGTTTCCGGAATATGGCGGTAATAATGGCTGTATTCCAACGCTTGCTGCTGATACAAAGCCGGAAGCAGCCATTCTTCCTTTAAGCCGATTTTTTGCGGCAAGCCGGAGATTTTGTTCCATACCTCGATAATTTCAAAAGCATTTTTATCTGCTAAGATTTCCGAAGACAAAGAATCGGAGAGCTGCCGGTAGCAATACAACTTTTCCCAGACAACCGCAATGCGCTTTGCCCTCAAAAGCGTTTCATAATAGAACAAATTATCTTCAAAACGCTTTACCGGCAAAAACGAAATACGATATTTTTCCAGAAAATCCCGGCGGTATATTTTGTTCCAAACAACAACGCAATTTTGCGAACTGAAAAGTTTTTTATGAGAAATGTCTTTCCAGCAAAAAACCTCTCCTGATTTAAAAACCTGCAAATTTGGCAGCTCATATTCCTGGCTGCCCGTTATTTCGCTGCCGGAAGCATCAATCAGCCGAACCGGAGAAAAGACCATATCGGCATTTTGTTTTTCGGCCGTTTTCCACATTTTTTCAAGCATATGAGGGGCCATACAATCATCAGCATCAAGAAAAGCGACATATTTTCCCTGTGCCGCTTTTAAGCCGACGTTTCTGGCTTCGCCAAGCCCCTGCCCGTTATCATGCAGGATTTTTATTTTTTTACCAAATTCGGAAAGGCTGCGGGGACAATCAGAATCTTTACTTAGTACCGCAACAACCTCTATGTCGGAAAAGCTCTGAGCCTTAACCGAAGCCAGACATTCTTGCAAATATCCTGTGTTGCCTTTTATCGGAATAATAACCGAAATCTGCGGAATATTCATTATAATCAAAACCTTTTCCAAGCTTACGATTATAAAATATCATGCTCTGCAGATTTTACAAGTTATCATAACTTCTTATGCGCAGATTTTGTCCTTATTCTTCTATATAGTTAACAACCCGGAATTGATGACAGGGGCAATATCGTATATTTTAACCCAATCGTCACAAACGGTTTCTGCCTGCGGGTGGGTATCGGTACAAAAAATTTTTTCAATCAACCCGCATTTTTTCATATTTTCCAAAGCTCCCGGTACAAAGACGCCGTGTGTTGTCAGGACATATATCTTCCGCGCTCCAGCTTCTTTATATGCACGCGCGGCATTAATGATAGAGCTTCCGGATCGTATCATATCGTCATATATGGCAACATCTCTTCCGCGGACATTGGCACTCAAAGCCACAACTCTGGTTTGACTGCCGGAAAGGCGTTCTTTCATCAGGTAAGCGCTTTCCAAATTCAGTCGCTGGCTCATTTTTTCAATCCATTTGGCTCGTCCCATATCGGTTGAAGCCAAAACGGTTTCGGCCCCAAGTTCGGCAACAATTCGGCGGATAACCGGTTCGGAGGTCAGATGAACCGTATGGACAGAGCCTTCAAAATAATACTGGACGCCCAAAGAATGCAAATCTATCAGATAGATAAAATTACCTTGTGCCGAAAGCGGAATGGTACTGAGCAGCCGGGCAATGTTTTTGGCAGGAACAACTTCCCCCACCCGAACGGCCCGCTCCATTGTCGAATATCCAAAATACGGAATAACCAGATGCAGCGAGGAGCATTGCTGCCCGACTAATTCGCAAGCCAGATTGTATGTTTCCATAACTGCGGCATCGCTTATGGTTCCGGAAATCAGGACTGCCGGCCGGTTCCGAATTTTTTCAGGATTAATAATTCTATGGTAGATCTCGCCATCCGGAAACTTACAGGTTTCGATTTCGCCGATTGTAAATTCTGAATTCAGCTTCTGCAATTTATTTTGAAGATACCGATAAGTTTCCGCAGAGAAGAGATTAATCATTTTTATCTTCCTTTCGTTGATGGTTTTGATATTCAATGAAAGCTGCCTGCATCATATCCGCATCATTATATTGCGGGTGCCATCCTAATTCTTTTTCCGTTTGGGAAATGTCAATAATATAGTCTTCGTCTGCAATCATGTACTGCTCTTTATACATGATTTCCACCCCAACCTTACCGAATATTCCCAGCACGGCCTTAACGAAACTCCCCCATGTCGGAAGCAGAACGGATTTTGAACGGTTTTGCTTTATGATACCCTGCAACAATTCTTTAACCTGCGGCGGATTTTTTGAACCAAGGTTATATTCCGCATTGGGAAAATTATGGTCTACCGCTTTCAAAACGGCATCGGCACAATCATTGACGGAAACCATTTGATAACAGTTCTTGCCGTTGCCAATCATCGGCACGGGAAGGTTCCATTCAATTAATTTAAACAACTTTATCAAAATTCCCAGCCGGCCTTTGCCAATAATCATCCGGGGACGGAAAATGGTGATATTCATCCCCCGATCGCGGAACTTACGACAAATATCTTCAGCTTTTTTCTTGCTGGCGCCATAATAGCCAAACGGTTGTTGCGGGTGTCCGGCATCAACAGGAAGATACTGCGGTTTTCCGTACACCATGTCCGTACTGAAAAAAACCATTTCGGAAGCGCCGTCGGCACGCATTTTCTTCAAAATATTTTCAGTTCCGCGGCAATTGACATTTTCAAAAAATTCCTGCCGTCCCTTGCGGGGAACCTTATGGTGATATTGGTTGGCCGCCAACTGAACCACGACATCACCGGGTTTGAACTCAAAAGTTATTTCTTCGGTTATATCTTGTTTGACATATTCAACTTCCGAACGGGGAGAAACAATATCAAGGACAATAATATTATTTTCGCCTTTTTCTTTCAACTGTCGGATTAATTCCTGTCCGACAAACCCCGAACCGCCGATAACAATATATCTCATCGTACAAAATCCTTACTGTATGTTAAAATGACAACTCCCAAGCAAATTATGGCAATGCCGAAAATTTTCTGTACAGTCAGCGGCTCTTTGAAAATCAAATAGGCCAAAACGGCGGTAACGACATAACCAACGCTCAAAAAAGGGTATGCCAGGGAAACATTTACTTTAGACAGGACAATCATCCATAAAATAATGCTTATGCCATAGCTGAACATTCCCGACAACAAATACATATTGGTAAATACGGATAAAGCCATATTCCAAATTTGTTCCATATTGAAAGAAACGCTCCCTAACTTCAACATTCCCTGACGGATAAATATCTGTGCCAAAGCATTTAGAAAAACGCTGGATAAAATAAGCGGTATATGCTGCATTTGTTTCTCCTATACAATCTCTGCAAAAATTGCCAAAACATACAGGACATAAAGAATGCAGGCCCCCATCAGTCCCTTATCGCGATACAAGCTTTCGGTGGGATCTTCCACATTTTCGTCTTTGTCCAAAATATAAATATAACGGAACATGCCGTAAATAACGAAAATAACGCTATAAATCAACCTGTTGGTAGAAAAACGAGCGATTGTCGAAGGTTCAAGGGTATATAACGCATAGCACATGATTGTCAAAGCGACCGAAATGACGATATATTGATTAACCATTTCTTTGGAATATTTTTCCAAAACTTCCCTCCCCTCGCTGCCGCTGCGAATTAATTCCGCTTTGCGTTTGGTAAAGCCTAAAAACAATGACAGGAACAGCGTGGTCATGAAAATAAAGCTGGAAACAGGAACACCAATTGCATAGGCGCCGGCATAGACTCTCAGAATAAAGCCAACTGCAATAACCAAGACATCTACCAAAACCATCTGCTTCAACTTATATGAATACAAAATATTTAACATAACATAAATCATAATTGTCATTGCGGTTTTAGCGCTTCCTAAAATGAACAGGCAAACAGCAGCTGCAACTATTAGTAAACATGCTATACCCCCCCCTGTCACGGGTTGTATTTTGCCGCTGGCGATAGGGCGGTTTTTCTTCTTGGGGTGCAAAGCATCTTTTTTGCGATCTAAAATGTCGTTCATAACATAAACAGCCGAGGCAATAAAACAGAATGCCGCAAACGCCAGCGCGGACTGAACTACCGAACCCATTTCGGTAAACTTCAGAGAAAACAGCAGCGGAGCTAAAACGAAAGCATTTTTAATCCATTGTTTAACCCGGATTAATTTCAAAATATTTTTAATCATTACAGTATCTCCACAATGAGGCTGATTCCATAAAGGACTATGGCGGCATAAATTCCTGCAAAAACATCATCCAACATAACGCCCCAGGCATTAATTATTTTGCTGTCTGCCCAACGGGCCGGCTGCGGTTTCCAAATATCGAAAAGCCGGAACAGGAAAAATCCGATGACATAAGCAGCCCAAGCATGCAGATTATCTATCAGAGCATTGGCGACCAAGGAAAACGTCAATAATTGTCCGACAACTTCGTCAATGATGATTATTGAGGGGTCGTGTTTGGTATATTTTAAGACTTCTTTTGAGGCAATGACCCCAATAAAAAAAGTCGCAACGGCCAACAGCAATATTCCCCAAAAACCAAAGTAGTAAGCCGCCGCAAAAGCAAAAGGCAACGTGGCAAACGAACCGGCGGTTCCTGATGCAAAAGGAAAATATCCAACGCCGAAACCGCTTACTGCTGTATAGCACAAAAATTTATACATTTTTTTCTCCTCTTCCGATTATATTTTTAAAAACATTTTTTATTTCTGCTTTATCTGATTTTAAGAAGCAAATTACGGACTCGCCCGTCAATAAGAGCAGCATCAGATGTGCCGAAACAGCGCGCAATATGTTATTGTCCCATATTTTCAATGGGTTAAGAACATTAACAAACAACAGCAGGTAAATCAGATTGAGTTTAGATAACTTTGCCTGATTGAGAAACATCACAACACAAGCGAACAGATACAGGCCAAAATAAGGATATGAACGGTTGCTTATGATGGTCAAAATCAGCAAGACCAGCTGAGTTACCTGTTTCCACCGTATTTTTTGGAAGCAGTTTGTGACAAAAATCGAAAATGCTAAGATACAATTCAATCCGATGATAAACTTATCCGCTAAAAGCGCGCCATCGTTTCCAATCAACCGAGTTAAGTCGCCTTTGAGAACTCCGTCAAATCCGGCATTGGCATAAATAAGATAGCGAAAACTAAAATAAGTCCACATTCCGGTATTGTATTTCATGGTGTTTTCTGCAATCAGCGGAATATTGGCAAATCCGCCTTTGAAAAATAAGAATGGCAGGAATACAAAGACTAAGCCATAAATTACCAGACGCAAGGTTTCTTTAAGGTTTCCTCGGCATAAGGTCAGAAGCCCAAAGATGCAAGGATACATTTTTAATCCGGCAGCAATGCCCAAACAAATTAAGGCCACTTCCCGGTCTCTGGAATTTTCGCTGTTATAATTAAACAAATATACCGTTGTTAAAGCTACCGCCAAAATCATCGGGTTTCCGGTACTGACGGCATTGGAAAAAGGGAGGCTCGCCATTAAAATAAACATTAAACAATATTTATAACCACTTGTTTCTTTATAAGAATTAAACAACACCAATAGCAAAAACATTGCCATCATAAAAATAAACAAATGCGCTTTGGCATAGTTTCCGGTTTGATGAAATGCATCAAAAGGAGGGCGGTGGGCATAATCTCCGGTTTGCCCGAACAAATAATAAAAAATATTCAGTAAAGGCGGATTTTGACTTCCCTGATTATAACTATCTAACCTCAAAGCCGGGATAACAGGTTCAAAAAAATCGCAGAAATATGCTGAATTTACATATCCTGATGAAAAATATCCAGTTTCATTAATTAAAAGGAAAAATATATAGATGACAGAAACCGGAAGCATTATCCCGATGAATATCCTATCCAGATTCCAACTCATTTGGGTTAGATACTGATATCCATACCAAAATCCACTAAACAGCAGAATAAATAAAAATACATTAATCAACATCACCGAACAAAAGCCGAAAATTTCAGGCAGTGTATGTTTTTGATGCTTTACAGAAATGTCAAACACTTCTCCGTCTTGGGCATTTAAGGTGATTTTTTGAGACTTATCATGACTGGCAACAACCGGTATATTTTGAGCCGGCAATCCATTGATTATAACTTCCTGATAATCAATCCAAATCGGTATCCGTTTGCCGGCCCGCCTGTAATCCGGCCCCATCAGCTTGATGACCACCTGCCCGTTTCCTTTGGATTTAATCTGAAAATTTGCGGTTCGGGGCGAAGATGCCGTTTTCAAACTTAAACTGGCTCCGGAACCGCCGCCCGGAATCCAGGATATTTTTTGCAGCCATTCGGGGTAAGAGACGCCGACTTTTTTGTCGTCAGACTGAACAACAACCGAATTTTCCAGATTTCCCTGATTGTAAACATCAATCCGGGCTTCGTGATTGTACAGATTAGCTTTAAGCTCTATCGGCAGGATTATCGGGCTGACAATCCACAAGCCGATTAGCGACCAGAGCAATGAAAATGCAATTTTTTTCGCCATGCAGTTCCTCTCATTTTTTCAATTTTGAAATAATTTCGGTTATTGAGGGAATATGCTTGCGGACATAGAAACTTACCTGATAAATATTTTGATCTTCAACGGGAAAAGAATAGCACAAGGGTTTATCATGCCAAGATTTTTGTGTTTTTTTAAATACGCTTTTGTTATTTAGGCGTAATTTTTTGTAATCAACAAGGTAAGCAACTTTTTTATTGCCAAGCTTAATATCTGGGGACTTTAATTCAATATCAACGCTTCCACTTCCTTTTGCTTTAAAAAAAATTATTTTTTTTTGCCAAAAATAGCTTAATAGCCCTATAACTACTCGGCCATTTCCTATAAGTTTTTTCCATGAGGGCTTTTTAAACCATTCTGGTTGGGAAATTCTTAAATCTTTATTTTGAATTATAATATCATTTTCAGGGGTTCCGCCATTATATAAATCTATTCTATAATTAGGGATAATATTTTCTACTATAGAAAATAATGGAATTATATTGAATAAATATACCTTGGTTACGGCAGTTTTATTTTTAAGTTTTAATAAAGGGAGCCAACCGAACAAATAAAATTTACTGTGATTATAATATTTTATTATTTTTAAAATCGTAAATTTGTCAAATACTTTATATTTAACTTTAGGAGCCTCTATATATTCTGAAGAATATTTATAGCCATATCCACGAGAGTAATAATTGTAGTTTTTTATAATATGGGTTCTTAACAATTTGGAGTTAAACGCTTTAACAATTTGATTCCGCTTTTCTATTTTATTAAACAACCTGTTCAAGTGTTGAATATATTTTTTTATTTCCGATTTGTTTTTCCCTTCTATCGGATTATCAAAGCGCTGGAATATCTCCTTTTCCTTGGAAGAAAGTTTCAATCCCAGATTATTTTGCAAATACTTTCCCACTAATTCTATTTGGTAATTTTTTAAAATTTCTCTTTTGGCTTTGGTAATACTAAATTCGGAATTGCGATGACGTCCCAATACTTGGGGAATGTTAGCAAATTTTAGAATTTTAATACACGACAACCATAATTCATAATCTTCTTGCGGCGAATTTTCTGGATAGTTTATATGGTTTTGGATAAACGCATCTTTACGAAACATTAATGTTGAATGACACATATCACAATTAAAAATTAAAGCTACTCGGATCTCTTCATCTGTAAGTGCCGCCATATGAACCCCCTGAGAACCTCTTTCATTGAAATGTTCTTGCCACGTTCCCAATATTGAAACATCCGGATGCTCATCTAAATAAGCCACTTGTTCTGCAAAACGTTCTGGAAGAGAAATGTCATCAGCGTCCATACGGGCAATGTATTTTCCAGCAGCCTCATTTATACCTAGATTTAAAGCTGCGGCTAATCCTTTGCCTGGACCATTTAGTAATTTGATTCTTTTATCTTGATAAGATTTAACAATTTTTCTGGTTTTATCTTGAGAATTATCATCAATAATGAGTAATTCAAAATCATTAAATGTTTGATTCAAAATACTATCAATAGATTCTTTTAAAAATTTTTCAGCATTATATGTTGGTAAGATCACAGAAACTACTGGCATAACTACTTTCCTTTTTTGCTTAGTTTTAGTAAGGGAACAAATTTGAATAAATTAAATTTTAAACTATGTGATGTTGATTTACGCTCCAATAAAGGGAATACTCCCAGCAAGCTATATATTTTTTTATTCTGAGTTATAGCTATTTTCACCAAAGGAAGAAAAAATAAAAATTTTATGGATTTAACTTGTAAAATCCGCGGCTTGTCCAAAGCCTTAATTTTTTTTAATTCTCGTTTATAAATTGGCAATTTTTTTGCGTATTGCCACCACTCCTTTGTATAAGTATTTTTGCAGCCCAGTCCGTTGGGCTTAGGCCCCACAAAATGAACAATTGAAGCATCAAGACGAGCTTTTTCATATTTGATTTTATTATTGCCGGTATATTCTACTGACGCATCAATCCACCATGGTTCCATATAATTATATTTTATTGGGAGATTCATTTTTCTCCCATCTCCTAGTAGATTCAACATATCCTGATCATTGTATTTTAAAATATCTTTGTGTTTTAAAACATATTCTTTAATCTTTTGAAATGGGGCTATTTTTCTTAATTTTTTTAAATTTAGAAGCAAAACTCCGGCATTAAAATAGGATTTATCCTTCATTTTCAAGCGGGAAATATGATTCTTAACATTACGGCTATCTTCAACTCCGGCAATTACTTTATTTCTAATGTCCATTTCCCATAATGACAAAAGGCTTTTTCTGACCAAAGTATCTGAATCTAGATAAATAATTTTATTCAAATCCGGACAAAGTTCGGGGATTTGGAATCTAAACCAAGTTTGAATTCCAACCCAGGTAGCTAATGGAAAACCCTTAAAATTATTTTCATCAATTTTAAAATATCGAACGGTAAAAGGTCTTATCTTTTTTAATTTTTCAATATCTTTTAGTTCTTGTTTAGTTAAATCTGAATATAAAATTATAAAATTAATCTCGGCTTCAGGAGTATTTCGCAGTACGCTATACATTGAAACCAGAGATAAGCTACCTTCCGGAATATAAGCAATATGGATAACTTCTTTTGATTTATTACTTGACATTTTGCTAACCTCTTTTAACCAAGAACGGTAGAACATTGAACAAATAATACTCACTTCTATTTGAATATTTTTTAATTTTTAACAGTGGGATAAAAGAGAACAAAAATACTTTTGTTATTTCTTTAGTATTTTCACATTGTTGGCATTTAGCTTTCAATTCTTTATAAAAAAGTGTCATCTTGGCGTATTTCCACCAAATATTACCCCAGAATACATTTTTATCATTCCATGGTTTTATTTTATCGGCATAATGTATTATCAAAGGATTTTTAATTGCGGCATCAATTTCTGTTTGGGTATATATTTTTTTCTCAATATACTTTTTATAATCAACCCCGAATTTGGTCATAAAATTATAACGGTAAGGTAAAATCTTGATTTTGCCATAACAAGCATAATTTAATATATCCTGATCCTGACTATCAAATTTTCTGTCCATCAGCTTAATGAATTCTGATGTCAAATTATCTTCCCTGATTTTCTGCAGATTCATCAATATTGCACCGGCATTGATGTAATTGTGCGTATCTGGAAGTCCCAACCTTTGAGAGTTTAATTCGCTATTTTCACAATACCAAGGCGCTTTTACACCAGCCAGGCAGTAACCGTTGATATCGGTATTATAATATTCGGTTAAATCGCCGCAGACAATAATATCCGTGTCCAAATAGACGCACTTATCATACCTGGTCAATATATCTGCTGCCAGCAGACGATAAAAAGTCGGATAATTCACATGTTCTTTGGTTTTGTAAGCATCTTTAAAAACTTCCTGCATATCAATAAATGTAATTGAGCAGCCGTTTTTGATTTTACTTAATAACGCCTTGGTTTTTGATGAAAAATCAGATGGTACCAAGATATAAAAATCATAATATGTTGTTTCAGCCGCGTTTTCTAACATTGACAACATGGTGACATACAAATAATCGGTATATTCATCATCTTTAGTTGCAAAAATCACCGGAATTTTATTTTTTTTATTCATTAACGCACCTATTTGTTTCTAATCTTTAACAGCGGAATAAAGCCCAATAGATAATATTTGCTTGATTGGGAATTTGAAGAAATTTTTATCAGAGGAATTATTGTAAAAGAATAAGTTACACATTTCTGAGTTTGTTTTCTGTTTAGAATCGGGAAAATATGCAATAGCTTTATATTTGAGATTTTTTGAACCTCGCTCAATTTTCTCTTTATATCAATTATCAATTTTAGTTTAGATGTATTCGGCTGATACAATTTCAATAAATCTAAATTCACAGAATTAATACAATGAAAAAGTAAATTTAGATATTTTAAATCCATCATTTTTTTCAATGAAAAAATTTGATTACTAAATTCTTTTATTATTCTAGAATAGGTTAACCAATGTAGGTACGTCAAATTGTAGGCTGCAGAAATTTTTAGGTCAAAGGTTAATCCTTTTAATAAAGAATATAACTTTTTCTTTTTGTAAATTACTTTTTTATAACAATTTCGATATACATAAGTCGGATAATTCAATGCATAAAACTCTCCGGCTTTTATCATGGCGCTAATGAAAAACGGAGGATCCTGAAAACGCAACAGCGGCGGAAAATATAAATTATTGTCTTTTAAAAATTTACGTTTATACAAAAAACGGTGATAGCCATAATCAAACTGCCAATCTTTATAGCTGATTTTTTCACATTTTTCAAATATATAGCCCCAGAAGTTGCCGTTTTTATCAAAGGTGGTTCTGATTTCGCCGTTATGAAGTTCGCTAAAGCAGCCGCCACAGATTAAAACTTTATTTTTAATCGCAGCATCATACATTTTTTGCAACGTTTGCTTCTCCGGGTAGTAATCATCCGGATCCATAAAAGCAATAAACTCGCCTTTGGCATGACGTATACCATTATTTCTTGCCGGACCGGCTCCTTGATTCTCCTGAGTAAGCAAAATTACCCTTTTATCTTTTTGCCGATATTCGGAAATAATACTCCTGCTATTATCCGTAGAGCCGTCATCAACGCAAATAATTTCTATATTTTTCAGACTTTGGGCCACTACCGTATCCAAGCATTCACGAATATACTTGCCCATATTGTAAACAGGTATAATCACACTGACTTTGGGATTTTTCATCATATTCCCCTACATTGCATCTGCTAAGCTATCGCTAATCATTCTATTGGTGATGACTTTCATGGAGAGGTGGTCCATCATCATATGAAGATCCTCGCTGATTTGCATATCATCCACGCCCATATTGACGGAATAGTCGGCCATTTCTTTCAGTCTGCCGCCGCCAAATCCGGTCAGGCCAATGGTTACGCCGCCATTTTCTTTAGCATATTCAATCGCTTTCAAAACATTTTTGGAATTGCCGCTGCCGGAAATCCCGATGACATAATCGCCGGGCTGGAAGAAGTTTTTAAGCTGCTCAACAAAGATATCGTCATAGCTGACATCATTGGCGTAGGCCATCATTCCCGGAACGTTATCATTCAGACAAATAAACTTAAAACGTTTGTCAAAACCATAACTGCTGCCTTTATTGAAATCGCAGCAAAAATGAGAAGCCGTGGAAGCGCTGCCGCCGTTGCCCATGATAAAAATCTGCTTGTCATCGTCGCGGGCGGAAATCAACAAATTAATAAAAGTATTGATTTCGTCATGGTTCAGTTTGGAGATTGTTTCTTGCAACCGGTTCAGATAATTGGCGATATCTTTATAAAAATCCTGTTTCATCTTAATATTCTCCCCTCAGTGAATGTTTATTATAGTGAATGATCGTGGTTCCCTTATTATCAAATTTGAACGGAAGTTCCTTCAAATCGCGCAAGGCATAGCGGACACGCTGGTGATTTTCCTCCTTGACATAAAAAAGCAAAAACCCGCCACCGCCGGCACCAAGCAATTTTCCGCCGCTGGCACCGTTTTTCAGCGCCAAATCATAATAATGATTAATCAGTTCATTACTAATACCGCCGGCTAATTCTTTTTTATACATCCAACCCCGGTGCAGTATCTCGCCCATGGCGTCAATGTTATTATGCAGAAGTTCTTCCCGCAAATCCTTGGCCAACTGAACCATTTTATGCAGGTTGTTGATTTTGGCGGCATTGTCTGTCGTATTCTTTTTCTGTTCTTTCAGAATGTCTCCGGCAGCCCGGGTTTGACCGGTATAAAACATCATCAGATTATCTTCCAGGCGCTTATATCCGTCCGTGGTCAGAAAAACCTTATCAACATTAACGCGGCCGCTGGTTTCAAATTCGATAAAATTCAAGCCGCCGCAGGCGCAGGCATATTGATCCTGCTTGCCGATCGGTTCCTTCAACAGTTCAATTTCCACCCGACAGGCCTGTTCGGCGATTTCTTCCTTATTCAAATAGGTTTCGTTATAGGCGTTGCAGAGATTAATCAGTCCGGCGGCAAAAGCCGAAGACGACGCCAGCCCTGTTCCCGACGGAATATCGGCGCTGGAGTTGAAGTCAACGCCCCGAATGTCATAAAGTTTGAACACCTCCCGGATAATCCGATGTTTTATTTCATCGACATTATGCACATCTTCAACCTGCGAATATTTCAGAAAATATCCGTCTTTGAAAAAATACGGGTGCATTGAAAGATAAACATATTTATTAATTGCAGTACTCAAGACAGCACCGCCGAACTTTTCATAATAGTTGGCCAAATCGCTGCCGCCGCCGGCAAAACTGATACGAAACGGCGTTCTGGTAATAATCATTCCCTATTCTCCAAAATAAAATCTATGGCCTCGGTGAGGTTTTTGAATCTGAAATCGGCGAGTTCTGAACTCCCGATTGTCTGGCCGACCAAAATTGTCCGGCAGCCGGCATTTTTTCCGGCCTGCATATCGCTTTCCCGATCACCAATCATCCAGGAACGGGAAAAATCAATGTTGAAATCTTTGGCCGCCTGCCGAAACAAGCCGATTTTGGGCTTGCGGCAATCGCATTCTATTTTCAACTCGGGGACTTCGCCCGGAAAACCTTTTTCGGGATGGTGGGGACAGAAATAAATCCCGTCAAGATAAGCACGCTCTTCGCCCAGTCTGGTTTCCATCGTTTTATTGGTCTGTTCGACTTCTTCCCGGCTTACAAAACCTTTGGCTATCATCGGCTGATTGGTGACGACAATGCTCAAATAGCCGGAAGCGTTGATTTTGGAAACGGCCTCGGCAACGCCCGGCAGCAATTTGAAATCCACCGCCCGAGGATTTTTATCCATATCAACATTAATAACCCCGTCCCGGTCAAGAAAAACGGCCGGCCTTTTGTTTTTGCGATTCAGGCGGCTGACCTTGCCGCTTTCGACATCCGCACAGATTTTTGGCAGCCGGTCTTTGGTTCCCATATCCTTGATATATTCGGCCGTATGATAAGCCTTAATGGTTTGACCGGCGACGAGCAGACGCGGCAAAACGTCTTTTCCAAAATCGGAAGCAACACCCGGCTCAATATAATCCAGCACCCGGGAAGAAAATATATAAACGGCGGCATTGACCAGATTATGATAGACCAAACCTTCAGGATGCGGCTTGGGCAGCATGGCGGTAACCGTCTTTTCGGCATCGGTTTCAACCAAATCGCTGTCATAAGGGTGATTGTTAGGGTGAACCAGAATGGTGCCGATTGAATCATAATTGCGGTCAAAGTCCTGAAACGCCTTGAGGTCAAAATCCATAACCACATCGCCGTAAAAAACCATAAAGCGCCCTTTCAGCCGGCCGTCAAGCAAGTGCAGGCAACCGGCTGTTCCCAGCGGGTACGGTTCAACAACATGATGAATCTTGACGCCCCATTTGGAGCCGTCGCCGAAATAGTCGCTGATAACATGCGCCAGATGTCCCGATAAAATAAATATTTCATCAATCCCAAAATCCCGTGCCAACTCAATCTGCCGTTCCAGCAGCGGTTTTCCGGCAATCGGACACATCGGCTTGGGAATATCCGTCAACCCCAGACGCGTTCCTTTGCCGCCGGCCAAAATTACAAGCTGCATGCATCTGTCTCCAAAATATGCCGAATGGCTTTTTCAACCGCCTGGTCAGAGGTAATGGACGCTTTCCAGCCCAAGGCATGAATCTTATTCAGATTATAGGCGAATTTCGGCACATCTCCGATCCAGCCGCGATCTCCGCCGGTATAGCGGATTTTAGCCGGCAGCCCCATGGCTTTGATAACCATATGCGCAATGTCGGTTACGCTGGTCTGCCCCTCAACCCCGACATTATAAAAATTAATCCGTTCATGGCTGTTGCGGCAGACAAACAAGATAGCTTCGACTAAATCTTTTACATATAAATAAGACTTTGCCTGTTTTCCATCACCTAAAACTTCAAGTTCATTTGGATTCTTTTTGAGTTTTTTGACAAAGTCATGCAAAATGCCATGCGTTGTCCGTTCGCCGCAAACATTGGGGAAACGGGTAATCCAAGCTTTAATTCCGTAATTTTCCACAAAACTGGCGATAAACGCCTCGCTGGCCAGTTTGCCGGCACCATAGTGGGAGGCCGGAAACAACGGGCCATAATTTTCGTTGACTTCGGCGCCGCCGGTTTGTCCGTAAATTGCCGAAGTGGAAGCAAACATTATTTTTTTGACCTGATGTTTCATCATCGCTTTCAAAATCCGGTAAGTGGTCAGAAACGTCGCGTCAAGATCAACATCCGGATTAGCGTGGCTGCTGGCAATGTCAGAGTTGGCGGCCAGATGAAAAACCATATCAAAGCCATATTCGGAAAAAAGCTTGTCCAACAGCCCCTCATCAAGGATATCTCCTTCAACAAAAGAAAAATGCGGAGACTGCCGGGCCGTATCCAGATTTGACAACCGTCCCCGGGAAAGATTGTCTAAAACGACGACTTTGCAACCTTCACTCAGAAGACGGTCGGCCAAATGGCTGCCTATAAATCCGGCTCCGCCGGTAATCAAAATATTTTCCACCCAAAATTCTCCTTCTCTACTCTCTTAATTAACAATCTTAATCAACGGGATACCCAAAAGATAAACTCTGATTTTGTCCGGCCGCCTGCGCAGGCGCAGCAGCGGAATTATTCCCAATATCCGAAGGCTCCAGCCGTCAGAACGACGATTAACGCGCCAAAGTTCAAAAACAGAAAACAAATAAAACTTTTTGTTTTGCCGAACGCTGAGTTCTGAATTGAATACTGCCCTTTCCTTTTCAGACAGAACATCGGGCAAACTGTCCGCAAAGCCTGATTTCAGCGCCGACGGCAACTTTTCATAAGCCCAAAGCAAATGTCGGATTTTCCATTTTTCAAAATCAGCTTTCAATTCGGGGTATGGCGAAACAATTTCGGAAACTTCCGCCGCCACAATCGGCAAAGCGGCAAAATGGCGGGAAACCTTCTGAGTTATGCTTGCGGACGATTGGCGATAAAAATAAAGCGCCTCATCAAGGAAAACGATTTTAGGAGCGGAAAGTACCGCCGGCAATACAAAGCGAACGTCTTCGCAGATGTAGGTAAAACCGAATTTAATCCCTTGTTTTTTCAACCAGTCGGCACGATATAAAAAATGCCAGGAATGGAACCGAACCGCAAACAACGGCTGCGTAATATCTTTCCAGGTTCCGCAGGCGGCAGCTGAAGTGTAATAGGTTATTTTTGAAGTTTTATCTCCGCTTACAGACCAGGCGTTAAAACTAACCAGCTCGGCATGATAACGGCGGGCAGCCGCCACCGTTCCGGCAATCATATCGGGAGACAGCCAATCATCGGCGTCAACAAAGGCAAGATATTCGCTTTTAGCATGAGAAATTCCCAAATTCCGGGCAGTTCCCGGCCCGCAGTCGGCTTGGGTCAGAATTTTGAAGCGGGCATCCCGGGCGGCAAACTTTTGCAAAACTTCCCGGCTGCAATCATCCGAAGCATCATTGACACAGATGGCTTCCCAGTCTTTTTCGGTCTGCGCCAAAAGGCTGTTGAGGCACCGGGGCAGAGTCAGCGCGGCATTATGAACAGGAACAACAAAAGAAACCAAAGGCATCAGCCGCGCTCCTTCTGCCAAACCAAAATAAATGTCCGGGTCGGCGTACGCCGCAGGCTGAAAAGCCGTTTTTGATTCCGAGGCAGGGAAATCGGCCTGGCTTTTTCTTTTTGGCGTTTGTAGCGTACCAGTTTCAGGCAGCCCTTTCCCAACGGTAGCGAGAACTTTTCGGTGATTTTGTAATCATCAACCCAGCTGGCTTCAAAATGGTGTATTGAATAACTTTCCGGACTTTCCCAATAAAGGAGTTTAGCCGGATAGATATAGGCCCCGTCTTCAATCTTCAGAGGCCGGTCATTAGTGTAAAGGGTCGGCAGGCCGTAGCTTGACTTAAGATAATCGCGCAGCCGCGCCGTATTGGCGATCAAGTCCAAAGAGCCGTCGGCTTTAACAAAAGGCAAATCATCATATAATTTCAGAAAATTTCCGATCAGCGGATGCCTGGCAACGCTTCCGATAACGGCGGTACCGGCAAAATCGCGTTCCTCAAGATACTCGCTTCCCAGAAAAAGCCGGTTATTCAGAAAGTCGTCAAACGGTTTTCGAACCTCCACATCGGTATCCAGATAAATGCCGCCCTGGGTATAAAGGGCATATAGACGGAACCAATCGGAAACGAAAGCCCATTTTTGGGCGGCATAGGCCTCCCGCACATAACGGTTTTGGATACCGTCCATGTCTTTTTCGGACCATTCGCGAAAAACATAACCGGGCAAAATCCGAGCCCAGCTGTCCATACAGCGGCGGATAGTTTCGTTCTTCGGGCCGTTTCCAAACCAGCAGTAATGAATCAGCTTAGGAATCATTACGCCCTCCCCGGAAACGAGCGAGGCTACCAAGCATTATACACCTTGCGGCAAAGCTTTATGAAGAACTCTGCAAATTATTCAAAAGGTTTAAACAACCAACTATCCTTGATGGCTATGAGCCTAAATTATTTGGATTAAAAAGACAAGACAATTTTTTGTATTTTTAACACTATGATTTTTAAAATACACACTAATAGTTGATTAGACGTATTTTTCGTATTTTTTTGATGTGCTTTTGATATGTTCTACTTTTAGTTGCAATGTTTTTTAGAAGAAATTTTATTGATTTTAAACGAATCAGCCAAGAAAAAACGCCGAATCGCAAACATAAATTCAGCGTTTTTTTCCGACTGCAGGCTTTGTATAAGCTTTAATTAATTTCTAAAATGGGTATTAGATTTAAAAACCTGATAATTTTTTTGCCTTTAACTGTCTTTCCACGAAATAACGGCAACCCAAAAATGGAAATTACGTCACGTTTGGCATGTTTTATTTTCAAAAACGGCAAAAAGCCAAAAAGCAAACAGCGGCTTGATTTCGGAGAACGTTTTATTTTGAACAGCGGCAAAAACCCGAACAATTTGCAACACCACCCAGAATTTGACGCCGTTTGGGAGGCAGAAGCGCCAATCCGGCGGACAACCGTTTCATAATACGGCGACCGGCGCAGATAATCCCAATATTGCACCGCAAAATCACAATTCAAATTTTGCATTATCCATGGCTTGATAATCAGAGAAACCAATCGGGGCTGTTCATAAAAATTAAAATAATTGTCTTTTTCCTGTGCCAAAAGATAATCATTTTCCGGCAAATTATTGGGGATATTGTAATAATTCCAACCGCGGGGAAGCAGATAAAGCTCTTCTTCACTAAAAAGGCAGTTTAAAATATCCTGGTCATGGGTATAATAATCTTTAAGCAACAGCCGGGACAACCTTTTCCTTTTTTCCGGCAGTTTCATTTTTTGCAACTCTAAAAGCAAAACGCCGCTGTTAAAATAAAAACGGCTGCGTTTTTCGCTCATTTTTAAATACTGCCGGCAATAGTCATGATACGTCCCCCGAAATCCGTCCCAGGAAATTTTGGCATTATACAGGCTTTTTTGCCAAACACAGGAATCTAAAGCAGCGCCAACGGACTTTCCGGACATGTCCGTTTGATAAAGTGCGGAGACGTCTTCCAGCAATAAACTATCGGCATCTATATATAAAACACGGTCAAATTTGCGAAACAGCCAGAAAATTCCCAAGCGATAATACGCCGCCCGCGTCAAATGCCTGGTTTCAGAAGCGCAAATAAATTGTTCTTTCATATCAATAAAAAAGAATTTGACCTTATCGTTTTCGAGTTGATAAAAATTATCTTTTTGAACAATGCCTCCGTCTAGAATATAAATATAAGCGTTAACCCGCGGCGACAAATTTTCCAGCAACGATTTCAGCGTTACATATAAATGGGGTTCATAATTGGCATCGCTTGACAGGCATAAGACAACCTTGTTTTCCTCTTTCGAGTATGGCGTTTCCAAAACCGGCAGCTTCTCCAGCCGTTCGACCATATCCCGTTTGGTCACCATAAAAGGTATTGTTTCCGCCTTATCCAAAGCATCGCGGCGACACAGCCCCGTTATGGCCCGGATAAATTCCGGGCTGTATTTTTCCGCTTTCCGAGAAGAAAACCAGGCATAAATTTCATTATTGCTTTTCCAGGCGGCCCGGCTTAAAAAATCGCAATCTTCCTGATCCAACTCCGGAAAACAGGAAGAAATCAACCGGCCTCTCTCTGCCAAATGTTTTTGGACGATTTCCGGGGCATTGCTGCTGCTCAATCCGTTTAGACGGAAAGCGGCAACAGAACGGTAAAGGAATTTAATCCGGCATTTTTCGGATTTGCAGAAGCGAAGGAGAAAATCCCAATCGCCAATAATCTTATAACTTGTATCATAATTTCCAAACCGACGGTGCAATTCACGTTTATATATCATTCCCTGATGGCAGGGCGTTCCCCGTAAATAAATTCCGTCATCAAGCGGGTGCGGTATTCCGATTGAGATCCGCCGGTCATTCTTCCCCAAGTTGCTGACGGCGCAGACAAACATATCCGCCTTTCCGAAATCCCGGTCTTCAACCAACGTTTTGACGGCTCCGGGCAAGATATAGTCGTCAGAATTAACAAACCAGACATATTCTCCCTGCGCCAGAGCCACTCCTTTATTCATAGCATCGTAGATGCCATTATCAGGTTCGGATATATATTTTATCCAGCCCAAGCCGGCATATTCCTGCAAAATGTTCAAAGTCCCGTCATCAGAACCGCCGTCTATGACCCAATGTTCAATCTGTCCGCCATTTTGGTCATGAATACTTTGAAGACACTGACGAAATGTTTGTTCCCGCTTATTTTGAATCAAATTATAAATCACGGTAATGATGGTAATTTGGGGTTGTGTCATATTTTTTCCTTTTCTCAAAAAATATCCGAATATAGACAGTTATGAGAACAGGATACTCACAATACTACAACTTTAAATTGTATAATAAAAGTTATATACAGTTTTAATCCAAAATATTTATAATCCGTTTGATTTCAAAACGGCGCAAGGCATTTCTTTCGCGGCATTCGGCAATCAAAACGCCATTGCCGACCTCTACCGGAACAACCCGGCGGCGGTAGTTCTGCCCGTCGGGCTTGCGATAAACCAGCCCGATTTCGGCTTGTTGTTCGGCTGCGCGGCATAAACGCCGCTTTTTTTGCAATTCGGGCATAGCCGTATCTTCACAATAGCGGCACAAAAAACCGTTAATCCGTTCGTCAACCATGACATGGCGCGCAGAAACAGGCTTTTTCAGGCTTATCCCCTCAAGTGACGTACAACGGCTCAAAGCTACATACAACTGCCCGGCGGCAAAGGTTCCGTGACCGATGTCAATTTCCACCCGGTCAAAGGTTTTGCCCTGGCTTTTGTGGATTGTAACCGCCCAGGCCATCCGAAACGGAAACTGCAAAAACGTCCCGACAACCTCGGAAATTATTTCCTTGCCTTCCAGCTTATATTTACAGACCTCCCATTCAAACGGAAACACCGCAACCAGGCGCTGCCCGGCCTGGAGGCGGACATTAATATGGCTCAAGCGTTCGTCACGAAACCTGACGCTTTCAATATGCCCGACGCTGCCGTTGACCCAGCGGTTTTTGGCATCGTTATTCAAAAACATAATCTGAGCGCCGATTTTGAACTCCAGACGTTCAGCCGCGGGATAATATTCCTGGCCGAAATCCCCCTCAATCTCGGCTTCGGAAATATACAAGGTGCCGTCCAAAGCTTCCAGCATCTGCCGGTTGACCGTATCGGCCGCCTGATTGGTGGTGGTAAGGGTGATTTTGAATTCTTCGGCGCCTTCGGCGTTTACATCGGCTCCGACCCGGCCGTTAAGGCGCTGCAAATCTTCGGCCGACGCCATATTATTGCGAATGTTGTTCAACAGGCCGATAAACACGTTGTCTTTTTGGCGATAGATTTTTTTTAGCTCCACAACCTGCAATGGAATTTGGCGAAAGACATCGGCGCTGAAAAAATACGGCGTTTCATAATGATCGGCAAAAATCTCTCTTTCCCGCGGCCCGACTACCGGGGGAAGCTGATACAAATCGCCGACAAAAACCATTTGCACGCCGCCGAAAGACTTGTTTTCATCGGGGCCGAACTTACGCAAAAAAATATTTATACAATCCAACAAATCTGCGCGCAGCATGGACGCTTCGTCAATAATCAGGGTTTGCAGATGCTTATATATCCGGGTAGCGCGCGGTTTAAACTCGCCGCTCTCGATTTGAGCGGGACTGATATTAATCGGGAAACCGAAAAAACGGTGAATCGTCTGCCCTTTAATATTAAGAGCGGCCACTCCGGTCGGTGCCAAGAGAACGATCCTCTTGGCGCTGTGCGCATAGGCATAGTTCAACAGAGTTGATTTGCCGGTACCGGCTTTTCCGGTAATAAACAGGTGTTGGTTTGTCCCTTCAAGCAAATCTAAAGCTTTTTGAAACTCCGGATTGATTTCAACCTGAAGAGGCATAATATCCCTACCCTTCCAACGGGCGATCAGACATGCCGATCCGGCCGACAAAAGGCAGTTTTACGGCAGGACGCAAAATATCAACGCCGAAATCCAACCCCAGCACATTAAATTCAACGCCTTCTCCCAGGCCGACCGTCAGCCCCAACAGCCCATACAGCGAGAACTGCCAACCGCTTTTGCTTTCGCTCAAAGCAAAGATGCGTCCGTCATAAAGCCAGTCCCGCCCGATGGCATGAGGAGGCAGTTCGACAGTCAGCTCAGGCACATTGCGGATAATATAAGAGATAAAAGTGTTGCTGTTCGGCCCCGGCCAAAGGACATAAGTATCGTCATAAGCGTATTCCGCCGCCAATTTTTGAATCCGCGGAATAGCGCGGGCAGCCTTTTCTCCCCGCAACTCCTCAATCAACTGCGGCTCGGCACCGTACCATCTGCGGTCAGGAACATCCTGTTCAACGGCAACGCTGTGCCCGGAACGATACAGCCGGTACCCCAAAACCTGGTAAGTGGTATATTGTTTGGCATTTTCGGGTTTGACGGCAATCCAGCTGTGAACACTAAAAAACCCCCGCCAACTATAGGTACGGGCGGCATAAACCTGGACAACAGCTCCCTTTTCCGTTTCCGGCAACGGCGCAATTCCTGCGGAACTGCGGTCGGCCTGCCACCAGGGCACCGGCCGGTAGAAAAAAGCCAGCCACAAGAATCCGGCGGTCATTAACAATCCAAAAATCATCGTCTTATTTATTTTTTTCATTTCTGTTTTCTTTGTTGTTTGGGAGTTTGCGTTTGTTCCGAAGAGGGTATCAGCCCTTCTCTCGCAAAGCTGAAGACATTATCCCGGCTGACAATCAGATGGTCGAGCAAATCTATGTCAACCAGTTTGCCGGCTTCCCAAATCATTTTGGTAACCGCAATATCCTGTTGAGACGGTTTGACAACCCCGGAAGGATGGTTATGAGCAATAACGATTGCTCCGGCGCCGCGTTCAATGGCCGACTTTATCACTTCGCGCGGGTGAATCGAAACATGGTTCAGGCTGCCGCGCTGCTGGATTTCGTTCCCAAGCAGAATCAATTTGGAATTCAGGTAAACAATCATAAACTGTTCAATTTTTCCGTAACCGATTTTGCTGCGGCAATAGTCGACAACCAAATCCCAGTTGTTGAGCAGGTGGCCGTCCTCGGCATTCAGATTTTGCCATTGTACCCGGAGGGTGGCTTCCCGAACGGCTTTGAGCAAAGCGAGACTGCTTTCCTTAAATCCCGAAAAAGCCAAAAGCTCTTTGCTTTCGGCATTGACAACGCCGGCAAAATTGCCGAATTTCTTAATCAGCTGTTTTGCCAGCGGTTTGACGTCGCGCCGGGGAATTGACATCGTCAGCAGAAATTCCAGAAACTCATAATCTGGCATGTCTTTGCCTTCTGTTGCCAAAAAGCGCGTTCTCAGCCTTTGGCGATGACCAAGATAATCCGGCTTGTCTTCCGGCATTTTCCGATCAGTCCCGTTCATCGGCTACTCAACCTTATAGGGCGGCTTGTCATAGCCTTTGAGCGAATAGGTAAAGACCTCGCAGCCGTCTTTGGTGACGCCCAGCGAATGTTCGAACTGCGCCGACAACGACTTGTCGCGGGTGGTGGCCGTCCAACCGTCGGCCAGGATAATCGCCTCTTTTTTGCCGATATTAATCATCGGCTCGATCGTAAAGAACATTCCTTCTTCAATCAGCGGGCCGGTTCCTTTGCGGCCGCAATGCATGACGTTCGGGGCATCGTGAAAAACCCGTCCCAGGCCATGGCCGCAGAACATATCGACAACAGAATAGCCGTATTTGTGGGCATATTCTTCAATAACGGCCCCGATATCCCCCATACGGGCACCCGGCCTGACGACATCAATGCCGCGCATCAGACATTCGTACGTCACGTCGCAGAGCCTGGTTGCCTTCAATTTGGGTTTCCCGGCATAATACATGCGGCTGGTATCGCCGAACCAACCGTCCAGCGTAACGGTAACGTCGATATTCAGTATATCTCCGTCGGCCAGTTTGCGCTCATAGCTCGGAATACCGTGACAGATAACATGATTGATGGAAATGCACAGGGTTTTGGTATAGCCGCGATAACCGAGGCAGGAAGGAATCGCGCCGCGGGCCAAAATAAACTCGCGGGCAAGATCGTCCAGCTCTCCGGTCGAGACGCCGACTTTGACATAAGGCGTCAGATAGTCCAAACATTCTGCGGCCAGCTTTCCGGCTTTGCGCATTCCTTCAAAATCTTCCGGCTCATAAATCGTTATGCCGTCTTTGCGTTTATGTGACACTTTATTCCTCTTTCTGAAAATCAATTTTTTATTGTGTGGTATTTTTACATCTTTAAAATAATATTGCAATACTCCTTACGCTTATTATTTAAAATTAATATAACATGATAAGGAATCTGAAAATGCTGAAAAAAATTTCATTTATGCTGTTGAGTCTGATTTTGGTCGGGCTGACGCTGGCCGGAAGCAAATATTTTACCGACATGGGGACGCAGAGCTGGTATCCGGCGGCAGACAAGACGCCGCTCACGCCGCCGGCCTATGTGTTTCCGGTCGCCTGGTCATTTATTTATGCCACGCTGCTGATTGCCGGATACCGGATTTTGTATTACCGGGCCGGAAGCAACATTCTGATTTTGTTTGTCATGCAGCTGTCATTGCAGGTTTTGTGGTGCATGACTTTTTTTACCATGCAAAATGCCTTGATGGGGCTGTTGGTTATCCTGATGCTGGACGCCACCGTTTTTCTGATGCTCATGCGGCTGAGAAAACGCGACATTCTCTCAGCGCGGCTGCTTTATTTCTATTTTGCCTGGCTGCTGTTTGCCACATATTTAAACCTTGGGTTTATCTTCTGATTCCAATGCGGAGAAAAAGCGTCATTTTTTGTAAAAAAAATATAGACAAGCTCTCGTCTTTGTTCTATTTTAGCGAGGTTAATAATTTTTTATTTTTGGGAAGTAAAAATGACAGTTACGCTAAAAGAAATCAGAAACACCTATTTAAACTTTTTTGCCAAGAACGGGCATAAGATTGTGCCGTCGAGTTCTCTGGTTCCCGACAACGATCCGACACTGATGTTTACCAATTCGGGAATGGTGCAATTCAAAAACATTTTGGCCGGCAACGAAACCCGCGATTATACCCGAGCGACGACTTCCCAAAAATCTGTTCGGGCGGGCGGGAAACACAACGACCTTGACAGCGTCGGCTATGACGTGCGGCACCATACTTTTTTTGAAATGCTCGGCAACTTTTCGTTCGGAGACTATTTCAAAGACGATGCCATCCGCTGGGCCTGGGAACTTCTGACCAAAGATTTTGACATGCCGAAAGACCGGCTGGCCGTTACCATCTATCATAACGACGACGAGGCTTACAATATTTGGAAAAAAGTTTCCGGACTTCCCGACGACCGGATTATCCGCATTGCCACCAAAGACAACTTCTGGCAAATGGGCGATACCGGCCCCTGCGGTCCCTGCTCCGAAATCTTTTATGACCACGGTCCGGAAGTCTGGGGCGGACTGCCAGGAACGCCGGAAGAAGACGGCGACCGCTGGATTGAAATCTGGAATCTGGTCTTTGACCAGTTTGAAGACCTGCCGGACGGTACCCGTGTTCCGCTCAAGCGCCCGTCGATTGACACCGGCATGGGGCTGGAACGCATTTCCGCCATTTTGCAGGGCGTCCATTCCAATTTTGAAATTGATATTTTTCAAAAGCTGATTAAGGCAATTGCCGACATTGCCAATTCGGATCCGAACGGTCCGCTTAAGGCTTCGCACAACGTTATTGCCGACCATCTGCGTTCGACCTGTTTCCTGATTGCCGACGGCGTTCTGCCCTCCAATGAAGGACGCGGCTATGTTCTGCGCCGGATTATGCGCCGGGCGATGCGCCATGCCCACATGCTCGGGGTAAGCGAACCGATGATGTACAAGCTGGTACCTGCTTTGCAAGAGCAAATGGGGGAAGCTTATCCGGAACTTTATCGCGCCGAAGGGCTGATTACCGAAACCCTGAAGATGGAAGAAACCCGGTTTGGCAAAACCCTGGAAAAAGGACTGAGCCTGCTTGATGCCGAAACGGAAGGTCTGAAAGCGGGAGACAAGCTTTCGGGCGAAACCGCTTTCAAGCTCTATGACACTTACGGATTTCCGCTGGATCTGACACAAGATGCGCTTAAAAACAAAAATATTGAAGTTGACGTGGCAGGGTTTGACGCCGCCATGGAACGCCAAAAGGCCGAAGCCCGCAAAAACTGGGCAGGATCGGGCGATGCCGGAACCGAAAAAATCTGGTTTGAGCTGAAAGACAAACTCGGCGCAACCGAATTTCTCGGCTATAACACGCTCAAAAGCGACGGCATGGTTACCGCCCTGGTTCAAGACGGCAAAGAGGTTTCCCAAGTAACCGGCGGCACTTTCCAGCTGATTGCCAACCAGACGCCGTTTTATGGCGAATCCGGCGGACAGCTCGGCGACACCGGGGTTGTTTCAAACGGCAGTTTCCGGGCCGCGGTCAATGACGTCAAGAAAAAGCTTGACGGCCTGTTTGTCCACTATTGCACATTGCTCGGCGGAGAGGCCAAAACCGGCGAAACGGCCAGTTTTGAGGTTGACAAGGCGCACCGCGCCGCAACGGCCGCCAACCACTCCGTCACGCATATTCTGCATCATGTTTTGCAAAACAAATACGGCAAGCAGGTCACTCAAAAAGGCTCGATGGTTGCCCACGACAAAATGCGTTTTGACATTGCCTACAACAAACAAATCAGCGAAACCGAACTGCGCGAAATTGAAAACGAGGTGAACGCCCTTATCCGTGCCAATGCTCCGGTACATACCGTCCTGATGAGCAAAGACGAAGCTGTTGAGCTGGGTGCGATGGCTTTGTTCGGCGAAAAATACGGAGATGAAGTCCGGGTGATTATGATGGGCGAAAAAGACTGCCCCTTCTCGATTGAACTGTGCGGCGGCACGCATGTCAAACGCACCGGGGACATCGGTTATTTCAACATTGTTTCGGAATCGGCGATTGCCGCAGGCGTTCGGCGTTTGGAATGCGTTACCGGACCGGGCGCGGAACTGTTTGTCCAGGGGATTGAAGACAAGCTGCACCGGGTCGGGCAGGCTCTGAAATCCAATTTTAACGACATTGAAGCGCGGATACATTCCCTGCTGGAAGAAAAGAAAAAGCTGGAAGCCGATATTTTCAATCTCAAGAAATCTTTTGTCAGCAACAAAGCGGCCGACAATCAGGACAAGGTTGAAACCGTCAACGGCGTCAAGTTTATCGGGCGTGAGATTCCCAACATTCACCCCAAAGAACTGAAAGCCTTTATTGATGAAATCAACAAGACAATCGGTTCCGGCGTGGTCGTTCTGGCTACCAACAAAGATGACAAGGCTTCGATTGTGGTCGGCGTTACCAAGGATCTGATTAACAAATATTCGGCGGTCGAACTGGTTAAAATCGCCTCAACGGCAGTCGGCGGCAGCGGCGGCGGCGGACGTCCCGACATGGCGCAGGCCGGCGGCCCCGACGGCAGCAAAATCGGCGAAGCGATTGAGGCAATTCGCAAAGCGCTATAACTTCAGACACAAAAACCCCGGCTGCCCGGGGTTTTTTGTTTACCGGTTTATCAGCGATACAGAAAATCACTAAGCCGTTTGATTAAAAATTTCACAAAAGGCCTTGATTTTTAGGAAAAGACATGTCTTAATATGCACAAAATATTATATCATTTTAAAATTTAGGCTTTATGGTACCAAAAATTATTAAAAAGCATTTGTTGTCTTCCAGGGTAATTAAAAGTCTCAAAGACCTGACACAAGATCTTGATTTGGCGTATGATGTTTCAGATATAACGCCAATGGCAATTCAGTTGAGAAAAAGTTATCCGTATTTTGAAAAAGGAGAAATTTATTATGTCTGGCAGCTTTCGGGCACCGTTCGAAACGGAGAGAGCGCTGGTTATAACAAGCATCTTATTTATAAAATACATGATAAAGAAGACATTGAATTTGCAATTATCGAATTGAGAGACGTGAAATGGTGCGAAAATCTTGATGAAAAATTTCAATACCATACGATTACGTATTATCGCAAATCAACCCCTGTCGGAAATTATCCATATTTTTTGCCGAAAGAAGACTGTCTCTGAAACGTTTTGTACAACAAAAAACTCCCCGCATTGGGGAGTTTTTGTTTTTTCAGCCAATGGGAACAAGGCTGGGAAGCGCTGCGCGCTCAAAAAAAACCATCAGGGAGCAAAAATCCTCTATCGGATAGGGATAATCCTGTTCTTCTATAGCCTTAATCCTCTCTTCCGGAATATGGCTCATCTCCGCCAGCCGTTCACGCGAATAATGATAAGCCCCTCTCAGTTCCTTTAAGCAAAGCGCACAAGCATAATAAAAACCGCGAATGGAATCCTGCGCTTGTTTCCGGCGCATTTCATAGTTTTGATTATCGTCAATCGCTTCCAAATGGACATTTAGGGTATAGCCGAAGAATTCCAATATCTTAATCAACTTCCACATACCGGTAAACCTCCCTCTCTCGATGTTTATCAACTGTTCGACATCGGGAATGTTGAGAGTTTCGCAAACGCCGCGGCGGCTCATGCCGTCAGCAAGGCGGACGTTTTTGACCAGCGCCCCGATTTGCCTCCGAAAACGTTTATATTCAGATCGTACAAATTGTTTCATTTCAGCTCCTGTTTTGTTGGGTTAAAACAAAACCGCCTTGGAAAAATCCTCGGCGGCGGAGCTCAAAAACTGTACTGACACAGTCCTGCTTCTTCGATACGCAAAGCGCACTTATGCCGCAGACTCCACCACAAGATGGAAATTATCAGTAAGATGTTTTTGAGACACCACAGCTCATCTCTGAACTGCGAGAATGAGTTTAAAACAAATAGGAGAAAATGCAAGCATAATTTTTTGATAACGCCAATGCCGTCCCCAAGTACCGTCATGCGCACGCCGGCGAAATCCTCTCCTCGCTGGTGATCTGCGAATTTTCCTCTTCCTGTCATGCCGGCCTCCGAGCCGGTATCCGGGTTAATATTGATTCCTTAGCACCTGGATTCCGGGTCAAGCCCGGAATGACAGTAAAAAAAACAATCCCGGAATGACAGCAAAAAAACAAGCCCGGAATGACAGCAAAAAAGCAAGCCCGGAATGACAGTAAAAAAAACAAACCCGGAATGACAGTAAAAAAAACAATCCCGGAATGACAGCAAAAAAACAAGCCCGGAATGACAG
>ERZ1027194.20-NODE-20-length-70240-cov-10.857804_pt1 | contig 70240 bp, 60 predicted proteins | sample MGYA00519246_ERZ1027194 | MGnify/ENA primary metagenome ERZ1027194 (study PRJEB26926, sample SAMN06164505) | human gut metagenome | biome: ENVO:00009003; feature: ENVO:2100002; material: ENVO:00002003 | host: Homo sapiens | place: USA | collected 2012 ...
AAAACAAAAAGGCGCCTAACGGCACCCCTTTGTTTTTATTGGTGGAGCTGAGGAGTTTGACCGGCGGCTTTCAGCCTTGGCCGCTCGGCGCGCCCTCGCTTCGCTCACCGGCGTTCTCTCGTACGCCTGGCGCTTGAGTACAAACTCCCTTCCGGGAGTTCGATCCACTCTTTCTATCTTTTACCAATAAAAACAAAAAGGCGCCTAACGGCACCCCTTTGTTTTTATTGGTGGAGCTGAGGAGGATCGAACTCCCGACCTAATGATTGCGAACCATTCGCTCTCCCAACTGAGCTACAGCCCCATTATGTATTAAATTCAAAATAATTTCGACTTTCATCAAGCGAATGGAACCATTCGCCTTGGGTGCCTAACCTCGCTGCGGTTGCTGCCGCTTCCCTTTCTCGGCAAGGCAGCCAAGATGTTGCAGACGAAAACACCCCACCGGGGGTCTTTTCGCTTAGCCATCCCAACTGAGCTACAGCCCCTTTGCAGTAAAAAACCGCCCTCTCAGGACGGTTTTTTTGGAATTGGTGGAGCTAAGGAGGATCGAACTCCTGACCTCTTGAATGCCATTCAAGCGCTCTCCCAGCTGAGCTATAACCCCAAGATCATCGCTACTATATGAAAACACTTTCATAATGTCAATAGATTTTTTTATACTTTTTATCCATTTTTTATTTCGGCGTTTTCGGTTCGCCGCTATCTGCCGGAAAAAGTTTTTTAATTTCCGCAGCGATTTCCGATGCCGGATTAAACGCCCGGAATTCCGTTCCTTCGGAAATTTCCGCTCCCAAAGGGAAAGCCAGTTTTCGGGAAAACATTTTATCCAAAAAGCGTTTGTGTTTGGCATCCAGCCATTTTTTTCCGCTGTAAATTTGTACTTTTTTGCCGGTTCCGCAAGCTTCGCAGCACATGCTGACTGAATCTCCGGTCACAATTAAATCATCGGCGCAGCCCAGAAATCCCAGATACGGATTTTGCCCCAAATCCTTGTCCCACAAATAGCTATAAGTCGGAATTCCCTCAATTTCCCGCATAATCGCTTCTTGCGCATCAATTCCGGTCCGCCGCGAATCGGTAATCAAAATCGAGCCGCCGATTTTTTCTTTATATTCCCGAACCTGACGACCGAATTCGCGAGCATTTTCAACCGTAAAATCATGCCCTTTGAAAGTTCCGCCAACAATAACCGCTGTCAGCGGGCGGGGAAGCCCGGCAAACTCCTTTTCCCATTTTTCACGCCCTTCGGCTAAAGTCTCGGGGGTTACGCGATGGGCGCAGCCGGTAACGTAAAAAATATTCGGACTATGCTTTTTATGATCGTCGTGATCGGAAACAAAAACACGGTCAAAATCTTTCAGGCCGCAACTTCCGGGATGCATAACCTGTACGATTTTCACCTGTCCGAAAGTCCGCTTTTTAATCCAGCGAGCAACAGGAGCCGAGCGCCGGCTGGCGGCAATGACCAAATCAGGAAAAGGCGGTTTCAGGGTTTCACGGCTGCGCGGTTCAACCCCGCGCAAAGTCGCTCCCAAAAAAAGATTAGGCAAGTTGGCCCAGCCATTATATGAAATGTTTTTTTCCGTAGTCTGCCAGCCCAAAGCTTTGGCAATCCCTCTTGCCTGGCCGTTGCTCCCGGCACGATTATCTATCAGTATCCAAACATTTTTTCCCATTTGCCCGATTATCCCTAGAAAAATTTTAAAATTGTATTTAGTATATATAAATATATGCAACAAAACAAGAGGAGTAAACCATGCGGCGGGCACTTATATTTGCGTTTTTTATTTTATTGTGCAATATCAACAACTCATCTGCACAGTTTGCTGCGGATAAAGACGCTGCCTATCTGGCGACGCTGAAAGCAGTCGCCGATTTCAAAATCAATGACGAAGAAGAGCTAGAAAACGTCAACAGGCTGCGACAGGATCAGCAATTTAACCGCAAATTATATCAAATGGTGCAAAAGCTTTCAAACTCAAGAAACAAAGACAGCAAAAATCAGCGAGTTCTGCGTATTTTGAAAAAAGCCGGCAAAGATATTTATGATGAACTCAAATAACCATTAATCTTTGCTTAACCGAAAAGTAGTAGAATGTCCATAAGTTTAAAAAACGAGGAAAAACTTATGAAAAAAATTACAATCGACAAGCTGGCAACAAAAATTCTTCAGCTGCGGCAGCGAGTTATTGAAATTAAAGGGATGTCAGTTTTTGAAGAAGTCAACAAAGCGGTCAAACACCCCAAAGTGAGAAGGCTTAAAGATGTTAAAGCATTGGAAAATCAATAAAGCGGGGCGGTGGCTGCCTTTGTTGGCGGTTATATTCCTGGCCGGCTGCACCGCACCCGAACCGATTAAGACCGTTTCCGAACCGGAAGGCAAACAACTGGATTTCGGCAAATTTATTGACCGGGTCATTGTGGCAGAAAAAACGCCTTCCAGCGTCGTTTATGAATATCAGGACGTCCGCGTAGACGAGGTTTCCCTGCTGGCGGCCATGTATTGTCAGGATCACGGCAACCGCAACGCTTATCTTGAAAAAATAAATCTTTATAAAAACAACCGGCGCCGCGCCTCGTTTTACTGCAGCAGCCGCTAGTTTCAATCTTGCAATAAAGTTCCAAGCTTCCTATATATTTTTATAAAGCATAGTTTTTACAGAGTTAGGGAAAAATGGATAAAAATTTATATCATGTCTTGGGTATTTCCAAAGATGCGACCGAAGCGGAAATAAAATCCGCCTATCGGAAGCTGGCTCGCAAGTATCATCCCGACGTTAACAAAGACAACAAGGAAGCGGCGGACAAATTCAAGGAAATTTCATGTGCCTATGACATTCTCGGCAACAAAGAGAAACGTCAGAAATATGATAACAACGAAATTGACTGCGACGGCAAGCCGACCGGTTTTGGTGCCGGAGGCTTTGGCGGCGGCACTTATGGCGGCTATCAGGGCGAAAGCCCGTTCGGTGCCGGCGGTTTTCAAGGAGGCGGAGGCAACTTTGATTTTTCCTCCATCTTCGGCGATGACATTTTCTCACAGTTTACCGGCGGGGGACGAGGTTTTGGCGGGGCATCCCGGCGGCCGCGAAAAGGCGATGATCTGGCCTATACCATGCGTCTGGATTTTCTTTCGGCCGTGCAGGGAACCGAAAAAGCAGTCATGCTGCAGGGAAAATCGATTAACGTCAAAATTCCGGCAGGAACAACCGACGGGCAGACGCTGCGCCTGAAAGGACTTGGGCAGCCGGGGCCGAATAACGGCCCGAACGGCGACGTTTTGATTACGGTTCATGTCGAACCGCATCCTTATTTTACGGCTGACGGCCTTAACATTAATCTGGAACTGCCCATCAGCATTAAAGAAGCCGTTCTGGGCGGCAAGGTTACGGTTCCGACGATTTCGGGAAAGGTTATGGTTTCTGTCCCGCCGTATGCTTCAAGCGGCGAAAAACTGCGGCTGAAGGGAAAAGGCATAAAAAATAAAAACGGCCAGGGCGATGAGATCATTACACTTAAAATCGTAGCGCCGCAAAAAGCCGATCCAGACCTTGAAAAGGCTCTTGCCGCTTTGAAAGAGGAACCGATAAGGAACTTTTGATGCTTCTTGACGTGCTGAAAGACTTTGAATGGCTCAACGAACCCCGGAAACTGGCGTACAGCGACGCCGGAATGGCCATCAGCACCGAAGCCCAGACGGATTTTTGGCAAAGCGTTCAGCATCAGGTCCGCAAAGACAACGGGCATTTCTTTTTTACGCCACGGGACGGAAACTTCACTTTAACGCTGCAATGGCAGTTTGGAGATTATTCCGGATTTCGGCAATGCGGTTTGATGCTGCGTCTGGACGAACGTAATTGGATTAAAATGGGGCTGATGGCCGCCGAGGCCGGAAAACCGCAAATCGGAACCGTTGTTACCCATCGCGGCAATTCCGACTGGGCCGTTCACGACCTCCCGGAAAGCGGAAACGTTTTATGGTTTCGGGTCCGGCGCCTGAAAGGAGACTATATATTTTTTGTTTCCGTCGACGGTGAAAAATTCCGTCAGCTGCGGCTGGTGACTTTTCACAGCGAAAGTCCGGTCATCCAGGCTGGCGCTTATGCCTGCAGCCCACAGGAACAACCTTTCGACTGTACGTTAAAAACCCTTGACTTCTGCTCCGACTGACCGTTGTGACCGACAATAATCATATCAGGCAATCTTATCCGCTTCCGCTTTTAAGGCAACGCCATATTGTTTAAATTTTGGCAGGCCTTTTATCTGCGCCGCATAATCCGCATCAATATCCGCATAGCGCTTCATGCTGCCGTCTTTTTGCAAAACTAACGGATTGACAATCCGGTTTTTGCAGTAAAGCGTTTCCAGGCAGGAGGCGGATGAATTGCAAAAGTCGGAAACCGGACGCTGCAATAAGCGGTAAAGCCGCAACAGCTCGGCATCATAGGACAAATGCCGTTCTATCTTTCCAATCACAAAAGCATCGCCGCAATTATAGAAATCGGCGAACTCGACGTATCCCTGCGCCAAAGCCCGGCGGAACATTGCTGAGGAAACGGAGAACATTACTGCGGTTGACAGTCCGGACCAGCCGATTTCATTCAGTTTACAAAAAGTATGCGCATAGAGACCGGCAGCTTTGAGATCGGCAAAAACAAAAGAGCCGTTACAGACAGCCAAGCCATTCCATATTTTTTGCACTTCATCAAAGCTTAGATAATGATAATCGTAATATCCTTGGCGGACGGCATAGTCCAAGCGGTCAGCACAAATATCGGGCAATTCGTTTTCCTTCAGGGGAAAGTTGCGGTCATCCAAAATGTCGTCCGGGTTAAATCCATGCCGCTCAAGAATTGTTTTTAGTCCGGAAGCACGGACAAAACCGTCATGAATCTTATCTTGTCCGTCATGTGTCTTTTCGCCTTCTGCATCTTTTCTTATATAGTCTATGGTATGTGAAAAAGCGGAATGGGAAACATCATGTATCAGTCCGGCAATTTGTTCGGGCAACGGCGCTCCGAATTTGCGCAGCAAAAGCAAAACGCCAATGCTGTGATTGTAACGGTTGTATTCGGGATTGCCGAATTCCGGACAGCCGGGATAATAGCCGGCCATGGAAATTCCTTTGAGCCTCTGCAATTCCGGAGCGTTCAACAATTCCTTCAAAACCGGTTCGGTAATTTCAAAACGGCCGTATATTTCATCTTCCAGCCACATTTTTATTCTCTCCAATCAAACAAAATCTTAACAGCCGTTTTATACCAAGTCAAACGCTTTCCCGATTTTGCTTGCCATCAAGAACATTGTTCGCTATGGTGGGGAAGAAATTCAGTTTTTAACGTTTAAATTATTTGACATGATGGATTTTTATGTATTCAGACACGGACAGACCGACAACAATCACAAAAGAATCTGGCAGGGCTGCCAAATCAATATTGATTTGAACCTGACCGGAATCGGACAGGCGCAGCAACTGGCACGACAGCTTAAGGAAAAAAAACTCAAAGCCGTTGTCAGCAGCCCGCTGATCCGGGCGCGGCATACCGGAAAAATCGTTGCCGAAGCCTGCGGGATTCCGCTTTTAATCCGGGAAAATCTCCATGAAGCGCATTACGGTTTGGCGGAAGGTTTGACTTTTGATGAAGTCCAGAACCGGTGGCCGGCGGTTTTTGAAAAATGGATACGTCCGGATCGGGAAAATTTTGGTATCCGTTTTGAGGGAGGGGAAAGTCAACAAGAAGTTCTAAACCGTATTTTTGCGGTTTTTGACGATTTGGCTCGCAACCGGCAATATGATTGCGTCGGAATTTCCATACACGGCGGAACAATCGCTTTGTTGTTGGCTTATTTGGGCGTGAGCTGTCCGCGAATCGAAAACGGAGGGTTTATTCATATTTGCCGTTCCGATGACGGAAAATATGCATTGCTCTGACCCGGCAAGAAAATACCTCCCCAAAGGGAGGTATTTTTGTATGCTTCAAAAACAGGCTCCGAAGATTATTTATATGACAAATCAATCACGGGAGACAAAAAATGATTACAGAAGAACTCAAAAATGTAAAAATCAAAGATTATTCCGGACAATACTACCAGGATACCGACGAAAAAGATTTTGAAATCAGAACCATCCGCGAAGAGCGGCTGATTGACCCGGCGCCCGGTCTGGACGACGAAATCGAATTTGCCGAATCGATGTATAATTACGGAGAAGCGGACAATCTGCCGGACAGCGACAAAGCCATGGAATGCGAACCGCATCGGCATTGCGTTCATAAAGGCAAATGAAAAAAATTTCGGCCGGGAGACATCTTGAAAAAAAATGGCGTCAGCGACAGGACTCGAACCTGCTACCTACGGTTTAGGAAACCGTCGCTCTATCCTGGTGAGCTACGCTGACAACCTGAAGCCTTTATAAATAAATCTTGCAAACATTTCAATAAAAAACTATTGCAAAACGAATTTGTTTACGATATAAGCATGTTCATGATTTGGATAGATGGCCGAGTGGTCGAAGGCGCACGATTGGAAATCGTGTGTACCCCCAAAGGGTACCGAGGGTTCGAATCCCTCTCTATCCGCCATTATCAGTAAGCCCCGCCTTGTGCGGGGTTTACTGATAATGATGAGGGGAGTTGGATTTGAACCCTAGGGAAGAGGGTTCGACTACCAGCGAAAGGCGGGCGGGAGAACGCCGGTGAGCGGAGTGAATGAGCGCCTGTGCAACTCAAGCGCAGCGCAGAGTAATCCCTCTCTATCCGCCATTTTGATTAAAAAGACGCTCGTTTGCAGCGTCTTTTTTCAGAGAAGACCAAGTCAGCGTTATCTTAAGCTTTTATCTAATTGGTTGTTTTGCTCCAATGTTCAATCGCCTGGCTCGCGGCCTGGATTGTTTATTTTCTCGCCGGTCTGATTTTATCAGCCTAAAACATTCACTTTTCTTCCGCAACAGCGGACGGTTCTTCTTTTTCGGACGCGTGATGCTTGTAACCGTTCAGATTTTCGAGAAACTGGCTTTCAATTTTCATATACTGGCTCAAAAGCCACCGCGACTGAGACAGCAGAAAAATTGACAATACGGCCAGCAGCAAAGTTACCCTGGTGTCTTCCGTTAAAAACTGATGGACAACCGTCACAATAAAAAAAGCAACCAAAATCAGCCGGAAACTAGTCAGGACAATCAGCGGCAAACGGTTAATTCTTCTGGCTTTCCAGAGTTTATAATACAAGGCGGCAATTCTATTGTTGGAGATAAAAAAGTCTTTTTCGTTTTCGACTTCTTCCATCACCGAACAAAAACTGATTTTTTCTTCAAGTTTTTTGATAACTGATTTTTTGACGTCTTCCCGATTTTTGGCCGGAACAATCCGGCAGAAGAAAGACGCTATCTTTCCTTTGACGAAACTGGGCAGAATCGTTTCCCAGCCGATTAACGCCTTCAAAAAAGGAGCCATCAGCAAAAGGGTTCCGAGAGTCATAATCAGCTTTCCGGGCAAACCGGGCAACAGGCGCATGACCCATGGCTGCAGAAAATAAACCGACAACCCCAGAACCGTATACAAAATCATGGCAAAAAGGCTTAAGCGCAAAAAATAACTCTTAAACAACAACTTCCAGCGCTGCTCCTCAATTTTGCTCTCCGGCGCGGCTTTACGGCTTTGTTCCACATAGCGATTCCAGGAATCGGGAAAAACCTTTTCCAACATACGATACACCGGAGCCGAAGAGCGAATCATCATCGGCGTCAGAAAAGTTGTGATTACCGAAACCGCCACAATAATCGGGTAGACCTTGGCGTCAATAACCCCCAAACCTAATCCCAGGCTGGCAATAATGAAAGCAAATTCGCCAACCTGGGCCAGCGAGAATCCGCCCTGAACCGAAGTTTTCAGCCCCTGCCCCGAAATGATGAAACCAAAGCAGGAAAAAAACACCTTTCCGGAAATAACAACCAAAGTAATCAGAAAAATCGGCCAAGCATATTTGACAAACATGGAAGGGTCAACCATCATTCCCACCGAAACAAAAAACACGGCGCCAAAAAAATCCTTTAACGGTTTAATTGTTGTTTCAATACGATGGATTAAACCGGTTTCCGCCAGAATCGAACCCATCAGGAAAGCCCCCAAAGCCGCAGAAAAACCGGAAGACGTGGCTAACAAAACCATTCCAAAACACATGCCGATAACAATAACGAGCAGCATTTCATCATTAATCAGCGGTTCGACCTTTTTTAAGAAAGTCGGAACCATATAAATTCCGATAATAAAACACAATACCAGAAAAAAAACCAACTTAGCGGTACTGACAGCCAGCTCCGTACCGTTTATCGTGCTTCCGAGGGCGATTGTCGGCAACAAAACCAGCATCAAAATTCCGACAATATCTTCAACAACCAAAACGCCAAAAACCAAATCCGTAAATTTTTGCCGCTTAACATTCAGGTCATCAAAAGCTTTGATGATAATGGTGGTTGAAGACATTGAAATCATGCTGCCGAGAAAGAAGCTGTCCATGACTGTCCAGCCCAGAAGCAGCCCGACGTTATATCCCAGAAAGAGCATAAACAAAATATTAATCATGGCGGTTATCATGGCAGCTTTGCCGACATTGAGCATTTTTTTGAAACTGAATTCCAATCCCAGCCCAAACAACAAAAAAATAACTCCGATTTCCGCCCACATGCCGAGATTTTCATTATCCGTCACGGTCGGGACAAAATTAAAATACGGACCGGCCAGAATTCCTGCTAGCAGATATCCTAAAACCATCGGCTGTTTCAGTTTTTTGAAAATCAGCGTCGTGATTCCGGCATAAATGGTTATTAGTGTCAAATCGACAATGAGGGCATGAACAGAATGCATAATGAAATATACCTCGGGGCAGAAATTTGTTTATTTGACAGTATCAATAAAATATTAAAAAAAATATAAATTCAACGATATGACATAAAAAAAGCCCCGGGAATCCCGGAGGCTTTTTTTTTGAAACAGCCGAATTTATTTTACAAAAATCTGCACTTCGGAAGAAGCAACCTCATCGCTGCTGCGTGCCGAAAGGCTGATGCGATCGGCACCGACACCCATTTCCACCATTTCCTTAAAAATGGTACCGGCATGATTTTGAGCATTTTTCTTGCTCAACTGGCTGCCGCCAACCGGCGATACGGCCACAACATTAAACCGAACCGAAGGTTTTGCCGACTGGGCTTGGCGAACAGCCTGACGCAGTCCATCATGGTAGTTTACGTTGCTTTTGTTAAATTTCGCCGTAAACAGCGGTTTTCCGGAAGCAACTGCGGACGAAACCGGGGCATAGGCGGAAGAACGGACATTGCTGACAGCAGAGAAAGGAACATTATTAACGCCGTAACTGCCGACTTTGATCGCTTCGCTCAAATCCACAATATTGTTTTTGGCGCTTTCAATATACTGGCGCTGGCGGCTGATATCGCTGTTGACCTCGTTCAACAGGCTGTTGATCAGAATAGAAGTCTGATTGGTCTCATTTTCCAAAATCCGCAACTGGCGATGATCTTCATCAACGGCTCCAGAGACGCTGTAGGCCGCCCGGATTGAATCCAGCAGATATGTCGTCATTGCAGAATCGGACGTTACCTTTGAAGACAAACGCTCCAGAGCAATGGTATTGGCATTCATGGTCTGAATGTTATTTTGGGCACTTTGCAAAAGCGTAAACATCTGGGGGTTTCCGGGGGTGGTTCCGACTTGGAGCTTAGCCTCAATGGTGCCAATGGTTTTGTGATACTGCATAGCATTATTGATGACGGAAGTCCGAACCTTTTGCAATTCTTCATTATAAGCGCGGATTGACTTTTGCAGCTGGTTTAGTTCGTTACGGAAGCCGACAACCTTTTGCCCGACAAAAGTTCCGGTATTGCTGCCTTCGGAAACTTCGACCGGTTCAAAATTTGTCGATCCAAGTTCCGGAAGCGCGGCTCCGGTGGCTTTGAAATCTCCGCTTGCGGCCATTTCCTCCTGAGAATCCGAGCCGAGCAAAGAAGGGAACAAAGCGTCCGACGTAAAGCTGCAGCCGCTCATTATCATTGCGGAGATGGCGGTTAAGGATAATCTGATTGCTGTTTTTTTCATTATACTGATTTACCTTTATAAAAAACCCGATGTTGCGTTTTGCCGATTATTGGACTTCAGCTTTTTCTTTTGTAATGTTTTTTTTACAAAAAAACAAGTGGTAAATTCAATCCGGCCTTAAATATCTTATTTGTTTTTTCAATGTTTAGCGGAAATAGTTTAAAATTCTTTTAAATTATTAAAAATTTTGCTTGCAAAAAAAAATTAAAAGGGTTATTAAAGCATCTGTGTTACGGAATATTATGCGCCCGTAGCTCAATTGGATAGAGCATCTGACTACGGATCAGAAGGTTGTGAGTTCGAATCCCGCCGGGCGCGCCATAAAAAAAGCCTCCAAACGGAGGCTTTTTTTATGGTGCGGTGCCGATTTGTTGCCAAGCGAGCTAGTGACAACGCCGCGATGCGAGGCATACAAATCAAACGACGTGAGGTTGTTAAGCCGGGAGGGAATACCGAACCGGCTGTTACATAACGAACCGCCATCAGCCTCCAAACGGAGGCTTTTTTTATGGCCGAAATATCTGCATTCGGGCTTGAAATGCCGTTTACGCTTGATTTCTCAAAATTTATGGGATAAGTATGCAATAAAAATTTGCTTTTTTGTAAATTGCGATATTGATTTATTGTAGAAAAAAAGTTAGTTTAAACTGAAATCGTGATAATGAATAATAAAAAACAGAGGTAATTGAAGTGACTAAATCTGAATTAATTGAGAAAATTGCTGCTAAAAATCCGCATCTGATGCTTAAGGACGTTGAAAGAATTGTTGCCGTTGTCTTTGACAGCATTATTTCAGCTCTGGCCAAAGGCGAAAGAGTCGAATTCAGAGGTTTTGGGGCTTTCTCTGTCCGCAACCGCAGTTCCCGCATTGCCAAAAATCCGAGAACCGGCGAACGCGTCGAAGTGGAAGAAAGAAGAATCCCGCATTTCAAAATCGGAAAGCAGTTGTTTGAACTTCTGAACAAAAAAAATTAAACATATCTGCCGAAAGGATGTAAAAGATGCCTTTGCTCAAAACGCTTATCGGTCTGCCGGTGCTGGTTGTTGTTCTTGTATTTGCTTTTGTAAATAATGATTTGGCGACTTTCAGCCTGTGGCCGTTTGCGTTTGAGGTTACGGTTTCGCTCAGCGTGGCCATTGTCTTTTTCATCGCTTTCGGCTTTTTTCTCGGAAACCTGTTTTCCTGGATGTCTTATGCCCCGGTTCGCAAGGCTTTGCGCCAGCATAAGAAACAATGCAAAAAACTGAACAAAGAACAGCAAAAGTTGGTTCGGGAGATGGAAGGCCTGCATGAAGATTTGGAAAATATCAAAGCCAAAGAGGCTCAGGCGCCAAAACCAACCTTTGGAGAAAAAATGAAAAACTGGTTTAAACCGTCTAAAGCCGCTCCGGCAGACAAAGATTAACCAATCTTTCTCCCGTTTGTTTTAACAGAAATGGTTTAAAATTATGAATTGGCTTACAGATTTCGTTCGACCGAAAGTAAAAAAAACAACGACCAAAGAAATTGCCGACAACCTTTGGACCAAGTGCCCTAATTGCGGGCAGATGCTGTTTTCCAAAGAGTTGAAAAAAAGCAGCTATGTTTGCACCAAATGCGGGCATCATTTGCGTTTGTATATTGACAAGCGCTTAAAAATGCTTTTTGACAACGGCGAATATAATGAGGTCACTCTGCCCAGAACCAAAGAAGATCCGCTTAATTTTAAGGATTCAAAAAAATATACCGACCGCCTGAAGGCTTATCGCAAAGCAACCGGAAACGAAGATGCAATCAAGGTTGCCCAAGGCGAAATCGGCGGCATTAACTGCGTTGTTGCGGCAATGGATTTTTCTTTTATGGGCGGTTCAATGGGAACCGCGGTCGGCGAAGGTATCGTCAAAGCCGCAGAAATCGCTATGAAGGGGAATTATCCGCTGATTGCGGTTACGGCTTCGGGCGGCGCCAGAATGCAGGAAGGCATTTTGTCCCTGATGCAGATGGCCCGTACGACAGCCGCCATTAATATGGTAAAAGAAAAAGGACTGCCGTTTATCTCAATTCTGACCGACCCGACGACCGGAGGGGTTTCGGCTTCGTTTGCAATGCTCGGCGACGTGCATATTGCCGAAAAAGGCTGCGTTATCGGTTTTGCCGGAGCGCGGGTGATTGAGCAAACCATTCGCGAAAAGCTGCCGGAAGGGTTTCAGCGCGCCGAATACCTTAAGGAACACGGCATGGTCGACATTGTGGTTTCCCGTTCAGAACTCAAAAACGAACTGGTCAAAGTCATCAGCATTTTAACCCATACCAAGCCGCGAATTAATACGTTGGCTATTGAACAGAAATAAAAAAAACCTCCTTCGGGAGGCTTTTTTTTGCAAAAACAATATTCCGTTGAAAAGACCTGCCGGTTTTCTCTGGAAAAAGCATTAACCAATAATAAATAAAAACATGATATTTTAAGGAAATGTAAGAAATCTTCAGGAATGGCAATGCTGACGTTAAAACATCTACCGATTAATTCTTTTAATGAAAATATTGCATATCTTCACAAAGATTGCGTTGCCTACAAACTGGAAGACATCAAATTTATGACCAAGGTAGAAATTCACGGCGGAGCAAAGCCGATATACGCCTTTTTAAATATCGTCGATGATGAAAATCTGGTCAGCCCCGAACAACTGGCGCTAAATACGGAAGCTTTCAGCCTTCTTAACCTGCCTGAAGGCTCCAACATTACCCTGGCCCTGACACCCCCGCCGCCCAGCATCAGTTCTATCAAACGCAAAATTGCCGGTAATATTCTCAGTCCGGCGGAATATGGCGGAATTATCGCCGATATTGCCAACCGCCGCTATTCCAACATGGATATTGCCTCTTTTCTGGTGGCTTCTGGTTCTTTTATGACGCCGCCGGAAGTGCTGGCGCTGACGGAAGCGTTGGTCGGAAACCAGGTTATTAACTGGGACAACGAAGGAATTGTGGTCGATCATCATTGCCTGGGCGGCATTCCCGGCAACAAAACCGATATTATCATTACCGCGATTGTAGCGGCTTACGGCCTGCCTATTCCCAAAACGGCTTCCCGGTCGCTGAGTTCCTGCGCGGGGGTGGCCGACACCATGAGCGTTTTGGCCAATGTTGATTTGGACGAGATACTGCTCAAAAAGCTTATCCGCGAAAACCGCGGCGCTCTGGTTTGCCACAGCGGACTGCAGATTGCCATGGCCAACCGGTTGATTTCTTCGGTAGAACGGCAAATCGGCATTACCCAGCAGCAGCATTTGGTTGCTTCTATCCTGGCAATTAAAATTGCCATGGGGATTACGCATTTGGTAATTGATATTCCCGTCGGCCCCAATTCGCGCATTAAAAGCACACAAGACGCCATGCGGTTGCGCAAGCTGATTGAATATGTCGGCGACCAGATGGGGATTGAGGTCGATGCGGTCATTACCGACGGCAGTGAGCCGATTGGCAACGGCATCGGAGCAGTTTTGGAAGCCCGCGACGTGATGAAAGTCTTGCGCAACAAAGATGACGCTCCGCAGGATTTGCGCGAAAAGTCGTTGTTCCTGGCCGGAAGGATTATTGATTTTGACCCCAAGCTGCGCGGCGGGCAAGGGTATTTTGTGGCAAAAGAAATTCTAAATTCCGGACGGGCGCTTGAAAGCATGAATCGGATTATTCACGCCCAGGGCAAAGCGCCGCAGCCGACGCTCGGACATCTGACCCGCGACATTGTTGCCGCAGAAAGCGGATATGTAGAGAGTATAGACAACACCAGAATTAACCGTATCGGCGTTTTGGCCGGGGCTTCGCAGAATCCGGGGGCCGGACTGGATTTGCTCAAAAAAGTCGGCGACCGGGTTGAACAAGGCGAAACGCTTTTCCGCATTCATTCCATGAATTCGACGGATTTCGGATATGCCAACAGCGCCGTGGACGGCAACAACGGCTATACGGTTGTTTCCCGCTGACATTCGCAAAATTAAAAAATTTCAAAAAAATTCTTCCAAGGCTTGCATCTAAAATTTGCCCTACCTATATAAGTGTATAGCAATAAACAACGATACACTTTTAGAAAATTGAAGAAGGGTGATAAAATATGAGCAATAAAGTAATTGGTATTGACCTTGGTACGACAAACTCCTGCTTTGCCGTTATGGAAGGCGGAGAAGCCAAGGTTCTGGAAAACACCGAAGGGGCAAGGACAACCCCGTCGATGGTGGCTTTTACGGATAATGAACGCCTGGTCGGATTTCCGGCAAAGCGTCAGGCCGTTACCAATCCGGAAAATACGCTGTTCGCAATCAAGCGTTTAATCGGGCGCCGGTATGATTCTCCGGAAGTGGCCAAGGACAAAAGCCTGGTTCCGTTTAAAATTATTCCGGGCGACAATGGCGATGCCTGGGTAGAAGTCAAGGGGCAAAAATATGCACCGTCACAGATTTCGGCAATTGTACTGCAAAAAATTAAAGAATATGCCGAGAGCTATTTGGGCGAAAAAATTGAGAAGGCCGTCATTACCGTTCCGGCTTACTTTAACGACAGCCAGCGTCAGGCAACCAAGGACGCAGGCAAAATTGCCGGACTTGACGTTTTGCGTATCATTAACGAGCCGACGGCTGCGGCTTTGGCTTACGGCATGGACAAGAAAACGTCCGGGACGATTGCCGTTTATGACCTGGGCGGCGGTACGTTTGATATCTCGATTTTGGAAATCGGCGACGGCGTTTTTGAAGTTAAGTCTACAAACGGGGATACGTTCCTCGGCGGTGAAGACTTTGACCAGAGAATCGTCAACTACTTAGCTGAAGAATTTAAAAAAGAATCCGGCATTGATCTGAAAAATGACCGTTTGGCTTTGCAGCGCCTGAAAGAAGCTGCCGAAAAGGCCAAGATTGAATTGTCTTCGACCACCCAGACCGAGGTCAACCTGCCGTTCATTACGGCTGACGCGACCGGTCCGAAACACCTGAACATCAAACTGACCCGCGCCAAACTCGAATCTTTGGTCGAAGATTTGATTGACCGCACGATTGAACCCTGCAAGAAAGCTTTGGCCGATGCCGGCTTGAAGGCCGCGGACATCAGCGAGGTCATTTTGGTCGGCGGCATGACCCGTATGCCGAAAGTTCAGGAAAAAGTTAAAGAAATCTTTGGCAAAGAACCGCATAAAGGCGTTAACCCCGATGAAGTCGTTGCCGTCGGTGCGGCTATTCAGGGCGGCGTTTTGATGGGCGACGTTAAAGACGTTTTGCTGCTGGACGTTACCCCGCTGTCTTTGGGTATTGAGACCCTGGGCGGCGTATTCACCCGGTTAATTGATCGCAACACGACAATTCCGACCCGCAAATCGCAAGTTTTCTCAACGGCCGATGACGGTCAGACTGCCGTTACCATCCGCGTTTTCCAAGGTGAGCGCGAAATGGCTGCCGACAACAAGCTGCTCGGGCAGTTTGATTTGGTTGGTATTCCGCCGGCACCGCGCGGCATGCCGCAGATTGAGGTTACTTTTGATATTGACGCCAACGGTATTGTAAACGTATCGGCCAAAGACAAGGCAACCAACAAAGAACAGGCCATTCGGATTCAGGCTTCCGGCGGTTTGTCTGACGCCGACATTGAAAAAATGGTTAAAGACGCCGAAGCCAACGCCGAAGCCGACAAGAAGAAAAAAGAGTTGGTCGAGGTTCGCAATCAGGCCGAAGCCCTGATTCACACCACCGAAAAGACCCTGAAGGAAAACGGCGATAAGATCAGCGCCGCCGACAAAGGGCAGATTGAAGAAGCCATCAAGACTTTGAAATCGGCGATGGAAGCAGATGATGCCGCCAACATCAAAGAGCGCACCGAAGCTTTGATGCAGGCTTCTCTCAAACTCGGCGAGGCAATGTATAAACAGCAGGCCGAGGCCGCGCAAGCTGCCAATGCCGCCGGTCCGGAAGCTGCCGCCAGCGAGCAGCCGAAAGACGACAAGGTGGTTGATGCTGACTTTGAAGAAGTCAAATAACAATCTTGTTTGAAAATTCAAAAACCCCGGAAATAATTTGTTTCCGGGGTTTTTTGCGGAGGCGCGTACCACTTAAAGCTGTTAATACATTTTTTTATACTTGAAAATTGTTTTTCATTTTGGTATAAAATTAACTGTCACGAGGGACAAGCGTGTTTAAAACCTGAAGATATTTTCTTCAGGTTTTTTTGTTTTTAAATTTTTTCATAATTGATGAAAGGCTAAAAAAATGTCTAATTTGATACAATATATTATTCAAGATGATCCGGAAGAAGAAAGACGCCGTCAAGAAAACAAAGACGAGTTGCTTACGGATAATGACCCTTCGGCGGACAAAACTGAAAAGAAATATAATTTCAGCAACAAGAATCTGTTGGAGAATCGGGAAAGTCTTATTAATAAAAGCTCATCAAATTCGTTATCAGCTTCTGAGAATAAACCGCAAACAAGCAATCGTCAACCGACATCAAATTTGGCTTCAAATCCCGGTGAGACAAACACCTCTTTTTTACCTAAATATCAAAAGCTGATAGATCAACACTATGATGACGCTTATAAAAGTGAGGGAAATCCCAATTATGTTTATTTTGACCCTAAATATATAAAAACTATTGGAAGGGGTGAAAATATTAATACTTTTGAAACTTTCGACAAAATAAATTTTAGAAGTAAGAAAAGCGGCAATATTGCAACCAAACAAGAAAAAATAGATAATTTTAATAAGCTAGAAAATTGGACTAAAGCAAATAAAAAAAATGCCACAGATACACATAATTATAAGGCGAGCTACTTTAGGGATTTAAGTGATTTATACATAGATTCAAAAGAAGAAAAACGTTTGCACACAGAACATGTATTAAAAGATATTCCGGTTATAAAAAATATAATAAAAAATTATGATGAATTAAATCATGAAAAACAGTTAGCAATTTTAGATATGGTATACAATCTTGGCGCTACAAAATTTGATAATCAATTCAAAAAATTCATAAATGCCGTAAATTCTAATTCCGTAGATGGAATGCTCGCGGAATATCATAGGAAAGGAATCTCTGAAGAGAGAAATAGATGGACTGCTGATTTATTAAAAAAATAATTTTAACAGAATAGGCTGGGGTAAAATACAGCCTATTCTATACCATAAATTTCACCACTTCTTCTTAAATTATTTTGTTCATATTCAATCAGTTCCACTAACCAGCGGTAGTTTGCACAATATATGTTTTCGACACATTCGGAAATTTGAAACTTATTGATACTGGTTTGCGTTTTATGGGTAACCGGATTATCAAAACGACATTTTAAAACAATATAATCTTGTTTATTTTCCTGCAAAAAACATTTTTGTATTGTCCAACCGTCTGCGTGAGTATCCCCTTTTTTATATAAAATCGAATTTGAAAACTTTAAACTTTTTGGGGTTAGATATGTTTCTCTGGCTATTGAAGAAATGGGAATTAGCGGTTTATAAAAAAGCGGATTCACAAATTTTTCTTCCTGGTTTGGCGCAAACAAACGGCAACCACCGGCCATCAGGGCAATTCCCGCAAACAATAACAAAAATTTTTTCATTCCCAAGCTCCAGACAATGAGATTATCATCAGTTTAGGCACAAAAACTGAAAAATTAATTAAAGAGTCCTATTTTGCAGGGATTAAGCATAAAAACTTGACTTTGCCGACGCAAAACCCTAAATACTAATTAACTTGCAAGAAAATAACAGAGCTGAAGAATTATGACCACCGAAAAAGACTATTACGAGCTATTGGAAGTCAGCCGAGACTGTAGCGGCGACGAACTGAAAAAATCATACCGGCGGCTGGCAATGAAATATCACCCCGACCGCAACCCCGGCAACAAAGAGGCAGAACTTCACTTCAAAGAAATTAATGAGGCTTATGAGGTTTTGAAAGACGAGCAAAAACGGGCAGCTTATGACCGGTATGGGCACGATGCATTCAAAAACGGCGGCATGGGGGGCGGAAATCCGTTTGGCGGATTTGAGTTCAATTTTGGCGCCGGCGGTTTCTCGGATATTTTCGAGAATATATTTTCCGATTTTATGGGCGGCGGGCGAGGCCAGCAGCGTTCTTATGCGCAAGCCGGGGCGGATTTGCGTTACAATATGGAAATCACGCTGGAAGAGGCGTTTTTCGGGGTAGAAAAAGAGATTAAAATTCCCTCGACCAAAGTTTGCGAAGCCTGTCACGGACATGGAACGGCCGACGGCAAAGAGCCGGAAATTTGCCCGGATTGCCACGGCAGCGGTAAAATCCGCCAACAGCAGGGCGGTTTCTTTATTGTCGAAACGACTTGTCCCAAATGCCGCGGCAAAGGGCGGATTATTAAAGAAGCCTGTAAAGAGTGCAAAGGCGCCGGGGTCATCGGCGAAGAAAAAACCATCAAAGTCAAAATACCGGCCGGAATTGAGGATAATACCCGGATGCGTATCGGCGGCGGCGGCGAGGCCGGCCTGCACGGCGGCCCGAACGGCGACTTGTATGTTTTTATCAGCGTCAGGCAGCATAAGCTTTACAGCCGCGAAGGTGCCAATTTATATGTCCAGATTCCGGTTTCGATGACTTGCGCAGCTCTCGGCGGCAAGCTCGAAATTCCGGCGGTCGACGGAGAAAAAATTGAGCTTTCGATACCGGCGGGTGCGCAAAACGATCAGCAAATCCGCCTTAAAAATCAGGGAATGACCGTGATGCGCTCCAAAAACCGCGGCGATTTGTTTGTCCGGCTGCGGGTCGAAACGCCGGTTAACCTGACTGCCCGGCAGAAAGAGCTGCTGGAGGAATTTCGCAGCATCAGCAAAGACGACAGCTGCCAACCGGAAAGCAAAGGCTTTTTGGACAAGATAAAGGATTTGTTCAAATCCGTGGCTTGAGGAGATAAAAGAACGGCAGCGGCAAATCCGACGCCGCTGTTTTTTTTAATCATTTTCCATTTTCAAAAAGCCGGAAGACTGCAAATCATAAAAACTGCTGTAAACACCTTTCTTGCGCAACAAAGCGGCATGGCTGCCCTGCTCTGTGATTTTGCCGTGTTCCATCACCACCAGCTTGTTCATTTCCTTCAGCGTTGAGAGCCGGTGAGCAATGGCAATCACGGTTTTGCCCTGCATCAGGTTGCGCAATGATTCCTGAATATAGCGCTCGCTTTCGCTGTCGAGCGCCGAGGTCGCTTCGTCCAAGATCAGAATAGGAGCATTTTTCAGAATTGCCCGGGCGATGGCTATTCGCTGCCGCTCGCCGCCGGAAAGCATTACCCCCCTTTCTCCGACCTTGCTGTCGTAACCTTTGGGCAGCGCCTTAATAAAATCATGGCAATAGGCTTTGCGGGCGGCTTCATAAACCTCTTCGTCCGAAGCTTTGAGGTTGCCGTAGCGGATATTTTCCATAATCGTCCGGTTGAACAGGCTGGGGTCTTGCGGAATCAGGGCAATCTGACGGCGGAGAGAATCCTGCGTGACCTTGGCGATATTCTGCCCGTCGATGCATATCTCGCCGGCCTGCAAATCGTAGTAACGGGAAAGAAGTTTGATCAGCGTTGATTTTCCGGAGCCGGAACGCCCGACCAGACCAACTTTTTCCCCACCGCCGATTTGCAGGTTAAAATCCGCAAACAAAGGTTCAGCCCCCTTATAATGGTAATCAATATGCGAAAAACAGATGTCGCCTTTGGTTATTTTCAATTTCGCGGCTCCGGGCATATCGACAACTTCACGCGGGCGGGACAGCAGTTTTAAGCCGTCGCGGATACCGCCGTAAAGTTTGAAAAACTGCATAAACTGCATCGAAAGCATACTGTACAGGCCGCTTAAGGTGACAATCAGGCTTTGAATCAGCACAAACTGACCGACGTTAATTTCTCCGCGATACCAATACCAAATCGGAAGGGCATAAAAAACCGCTTCCATAACCGCGCGGCAGACGCCCTGAGTCAAAAATATCTTGCCGAACTGAACGGTTTCTATCCGGTCGGCTTCGGCAGCCTTGCGCATTTCGCGAAAATAACGGCTTTTTTCGGAAGTAAAATTGCTGAAATTTTTGACCAGCGAGGCATTGGTGATACTGTCAACCAATCCGCCGTTGGCTTCGGACATCAGCCGCGAACGGGTTTCGGAATAAGGGGCAAGTTTTTTGCTCAAGGCATAAATCAGGGCAATCAACAGGCAATTCAATATCAGCATCAGCAGCCCCAGTTCCCAGTTGATGTTCCAGATAAAGGCAAAACTGATAACCAGCGCAACCAGCGGCGAGACAAACCCCCAGAGCAGATTGTAATAAATATAGTAGCTGTTATCGATAATGGTCTTGATTTTGGAGGAAATATTCCCGGCCATTTCTTCGGCAAAAAACGCTGTAGAGTGTTTATGTGCATAATTGAACAGGTCTTTGGCAACATAGGTATTGTATTTGGGCAGAAAACGGGCTTCAATAAAGATAACCGCATTAAGCAGGACCCCTTTTAAAAACAAGAAGACCGCCGTTAATCCGGCAAAGCCCAAAGCGGCTCGCAAAACCTCGTCATGCGGCTGCGAAGAAGACAACGCCTCAACAATCAAAGAGGCGTAATAAAGCGCAATCCGGACACAGGCTTCGCCGAAAATAACCGACAACAGAACGGCAAAGAACAAAAATTTCAATTTGGAAAGATATTTCCACAAAAACTTAAATACATTATCGGTCATTTTACCCGCCTTTAACACATACCGCGGCAGTATAGCAAAACCGCAAAAGGTTGTAAACGCTTTTATGCCAATATCAGAACAACGCCCCAAATGATTAAGGCAAAACACAGTATTTTTTTCAAAATATGGCGCGGATGCACGCTTTCTTTGAAACGGTCACCGTAAAAGCGATGCAGCAAGACACCAAACAGCAGCACAAAAATCGGCTGGGTTGCGTTAATGCCCTCAATCGCGACCACCGGCAACAGCGACAGGGCAAACATAGACGGAATTTCGCCGGCCTGATAGATGACTTCATTAAGCAAAAAATAACGAAAGTTTTTCCGATAAACCGGAAATGCCCGCACAATATTCCGGCGGCTGTTTTGCAGAAGCAGAAAGGCACAGCTCATCAATGTTGAAAGCACCAGGGTATAAAACACCGCCGTCACCCAGTCCAAATTCTCAATGGCGTATTTGTAGCAAACGGACTGAACCGCCAGCATAACCGATACCATCAACATCAGCCAGAAAGCGGCATTGACTTTAATCCGGCGAGGGCTGTCAATATTCAAGACGACACTGGCGGCAACAATCACCCCAAAACCGAAATACTGCGAAAGGCGGAGCCGTTCATCGACCAAAAACCAGGCCAGAACCGGTATCAGGACATTGGCCAGCGAAAACAGGGCGCTGGCGACCGAAGTGTCAATTTTGCGCAAGGCATGATAGTAGGGAAGAAGATAAAAAGTTTCGGTAGCAGCAATAATCAATAAAAAAGGAAGCAATTCCCAGCTTATCGGCTGCGGCAGGCCAAACAGCAGCAAAAAAGGAATGGCCACGACATTCGTCAGAGAATTATAAAAAATAATCGCGCTGTTGCTTTTGATGAGGTTATTGGCAAAATGAGAATCTAACAGATTGCAGCTGGAATGGAGAATTGGCGCGAGAAAAGCCATTACGACTGCAAACATAGCTTTCTCCCTTCCTTTTCCTATTTGTTTTGCTTATTCTCTTTCTGCATCTGGCGGAGTTTTGTCAGCTTATCGCTGACGACGGCGGTATCGCGGCCGGTTTTGGCCAGGCGGTCATACATTCGCTCAATTTCTTTTTCAAGATACGCACGTTCGATTTCATTAGCCAGGTCGCAACGTTCCGCCGCAGTACCATGGAGACTGAGTTCCGTCATCTCTCTGACCATTTCTTCAATATGCTTTTCGGGAGTGGCATCTTTTTGACGGATAAAATACGGCAATTCATAAATAAGCTGCCGGGTAGCGGCATAAGCCTCGGCCGTGGTATTTCCTTTTTTATAACGGCATTTGAGCAGACGGAACACAATCCCCAGCTCGTAGCTGTTATCAACGACAATAAAAGGGATGGGGTCAGCGAATCCGTTGGCGGCAATACTTTTCAAAAACTCAACCAAGTGGTGAAAATAGCCTTCAACATTGTAGAGAATAAACGGTTTTATCTGCAAAAAACCATCCTGCATGGCAACGCAGTCATAGGCCAGCTCATCCAGAGTTCCGACGCCGCCGGGCGCAAAGACCACAAAATCGGCATCAAGCAGTTTTTGTTTGCGTTCTTCCAGAGTCTGGGCAACGATAACATCTTCAATCTGACTCAGAATTTCATCGGTTTGATAAAGGCTGTAATATTCTTTGGTGGTTATGCCCTGTATCGGTGCGCCGGCGCATTGCTTTTTGTTCCAGCCGTCCAAAACGCCGCGGGCCACCGCTCCCATAATTCCGGAGCTGGAAAGTCCGAAATCGAGCCGGAAATCCATTTTGGCAATTTGGCGTCCCAGATTATAACATTCGTCAACATAAATCTTATCATTCCCGGAACGCGACCCGCCGGCGACGAACACCCGCAGTCCGGCTCCCCGGTTCTCCTGCCGGAAAGAATCGACAAACTGTTCTACGCTCTGGGTACTGCATTTTTCCATTTTATATCTCCGGGATATCGCCTTCTGCCTGCCGCTGATAAAATCCGGCGGCAAATTCCTGCAGTTTGTCTTCGGCCAAAGCCCGGCGGATTCCCTGCATCAGGCGCTGATAGTATCTTATATTGTGCCAGGTTAACAGCATAACTGCTAAAATTTCGTTACACTTTTGCAGATGATGAATATAAGCACGGGAATAGTTTTTGCAAAGGGGACAGTCACATTCTGCCTCCAAAGGCCTTGGATCCTCACGGTGGCGGGCATTGCGGATATTGACCGGGCCGCGGGCCGTAAAGGCCTGGGCCGTCCGGCCGCTGCGGGTCGGCATGACGCAGTCAAACATATCTACCCCGCGCAAAACTGCGCCGACAATATCATCGGGGCGCCCGACCCCCATCAGGTAACGCGGCTTGTCTTCCGGCAGCATGCCGGGGGCATAATCCAAAACCCGAAACATGGTTTCCTGCCCTTCGCCGACCGCAAGGCCGCCGATGGCATAGCCGTCAAAACCGACGGCTTTCAGCTTTTCGGCCGAACGTCCGCGCAAGTCTTCATAGTCGCCGCCCTGCTGGATGCCGAAAATTCCATAACCTTCGCGATCAATAAAAGCATCGCGGCTGCGGCGGGCCCAGCGCATGGACATCTCCATGGATTTTTCGACCTTATCATGCGGCGCCGGCAGTTTGACGCATTCGTCCATACACATAGTAATGTTGGAATCGAGCTTGTGTTGGATTTTGATTGATTCTTCGGGGCTCAGAAAAAACTTTTTGCCGTCAACATGGGAGCTGAAAGTTACACCTTCTTCCGTCAGCTTGCGCAAGCCGGTAAGGCTCATGACCTGGAAACCGCCGGAATCAGTCAAAATCGGCTTATCCCAATTCATAAACCTATGCAGGCCGCCCATTTTTTCGACCAAATCAGCACCGGGGCGGAGCATCAGGTGATAAGTATTGCCCAACAGAATCTGCGCGCCCGTTGCCGCCACGGATTCCGGAAGCATTGCCTTGACCGTACCACAGGTACCGACCGGCATAAAAGCCGGCGTATCAACCGTACCGTGTTTGGTATGCAGTTTGCCAAGACGGGATTTTCCCGATTTTTTTAAGATTTCAAACTTTAAAGCCATTGTCCAAATTCCTTTGCATTTGGCGGTATTCTGCCTTATATCGCACAAATTGGCAAGGAATTTTTAAATTGTTTTGCGGGCTTATTCTTCTTCATCAACCAGGTGGCTGTCCAGGGCATAGCCGGTAGCACGGACGGTGCGGATATAGTCCGGGCCAAACTCGTTTAAGGATTTGCGCAGCCGGCGGATATGAACATCAACCGTGCGGGACTCCACATAGATATTATCTCCCCATACGGTTTTGAGCAGATATTCGCGGGAAAAAACCTTACCCGGAACTTCCATCAGGGTTTTCAGCAGCCGGAACTCGGTCGGGCCGAGGTGAATATAATTATCGCCGCGGTGAACCTTTTTGGTTTCCATATCCATAACAATATCTTCAAAAGCCAATTCTTTTTCGGTCTGCGGTTCCGGCGCGCGGCGGATATTGGTTTTGACCCGGGCCATCAATTCGGGAATGGAAAAAGGCTTGGTAACATAATCGTCCGCACCCGAGGACAGGCCTTTAACCTTGTCCTCCTCCTCGCCTTTGGCGGTAAGCATGATAATCGGAATATTTTTAATATCCGGCTTGTTGCGAATCAACTTACATATCTCAACGCCGGAAAGCTCCGGAAGCATCCAGTCCAAAAGAATAACCGACGGGCGGGTCTTTTCTACCTGGGGGACGGCTTTGCTGCCGCGGGATTCCCATACGACGTTATAACCTTCTTTTTCAAGATTATATTTGAGAATCAGCGCCAAGGCCTCTTCGTCCTCAATAACCATAACCGTATGTTTCATGTCGTCCTCCCCTGTTGCTTTTCATCGTCTGAAAGCAGAATAAGGATATTGTCTTAATATTACCTTAAAGATTCAATATTCCGGGCATATTCCCCGCCGGCAAAAACTGCGGTTCCGGCTACCAGGATATCGGCTCCGGCAGAAATGCAGCGCGAAGACGTCAACGGGTTGATACCGCCGTCAACTTCAATTTCAACCGGGCGGTCACCAATCATATCCCGTATTTTGGAGATTTTGGCCAGAGAACTTTCAATAAACTTCTGGCCGCCAAAACCGGGATTAACGCTCATAACCAATACCAAATCCAGTTTATCCAGCACATATTCCAAAACATATTCCGGCGTGGCGGGGTTCAGTGAAACGCCCGCTTTCAGGCCATAGGCGCGGATTGTATGCAGGGTCTTGTCCAGATGTGGACAGGTTTCGGCATGAACGGTAATAATATCCGCCCCGGCCGCAATAAACCACGGAATCATTTCATCGGGATTATTAACCATCAAATGGACATCAAACGGCAGTCTGGTATATGGGCGCAGAGCCTTGACTATTCCGGGACCAAAAGTCAAATTCGGAACAAAATTTCCGTCCATCACGTCCAGATGGATCAGGTCGGCTCCCGATTTATCCAATTTCTCAATTTCGGACTGCAACATTCCAAAATTTGCCGAGAGAATGCTTGGTGCAATTTTTACCATGGCGCGGCTCCTTTCTGTTTTTTCAAATATATACCATTGCCGTGCAAAAATCCATTAAAATTTGCATCTTGTATTTCGGCGATTGATGATTATTTAACTTTAAGAATTGGTTTAACCCCTACTGAATGGAGAAACAAAATGGGTGAAATGGCTCAAAAAATCAGCCAGGTTGATCGCAACGAACTGCTGAACATGCTGAACGTAGCTTTTGCGGAAGAGTGGCTGGCTTATTATCAATACTGGATGGGGGCGCAGGTTGCCAAGGGGCCGATGCGCTACAATGTCATTAAGGAATTTAACGAGCATGCCGAAGAAGAGCTGAAGCACGCGGACTGGCTGGCAGAAAGGATTATCCAACTCGGCGGTACGCCGCTGCTTGATCCCGATGAGTGGAAAAAATACGCCCAATGCAAATACGACGCGCCCGCCGACGATTATACCGTCAAGCTGTTGGAACAAAACCTGATTGCCGAACGCTGCGCTGTTGCCCGCTACCAGAAAATCTGCGAGATGACAATGGGCAAGGATATTCAAACTTTTCATATTTCCCGCAAGATTTTGAGCGAGGAGCTGGAACACGAACAGGAAATCGGCGATTTTATTGATGATATTGACGCTGCCGTCGAACATCATCTGAACGGCGACAAATAGCCGCGCAAACGTTTCCATCTAGGGCAAACCCCGCTCAAGCAGCTGCCTGGCGGGGTTTTTCCTTTTTCAAATTTCCAACATCGGGTTTGGCGTTATTTGAGGCGTTTCAACTTTCCAATCCGGGCGCAGAATCCATATTTTATTTCCGATGTGTTCCTCAATTTCATAAGGGGCAATATCTTCTCCGGAAATAATTTTACGGGCATCGTCTTCCAAGATTGTTTCCAACTGCCGCAGCTGCTTTTCGGTAAGGAGCCGGCGATCCAAAATCAAAGTCAGAATCCGGTCATTAGAAAAACGAACCAGAGCCCAATCAGGCGCAATTCCCAAAACTTCGGCATCTTCGGGAACCGAAACCAGATAAACTTTGCGGTTTGTTTCCCAAGCCAGAATGATGTCATCATCACTCAGAAAGGCGCAATAGGAATCGATAAACTCATTGTTATCAAACTCAAATTTCTTAAGCAGGGTTTCTGACGGATTTTCATTCACAATCAAACACCGGTCATCGTAATCTTGCCGACAACTGCTTAACAACACTCCGATAAAAAACAAAAAAATATAAAACGGTTTCATAAAATAATTAATTAAATTATACAAATTGGCGGTGAGTATAGCATAAACCCTCCAAATGTCAATTTAACAAAAAGCCCCGCATTTTTGCGGGGCTTAGAGCGTCAAAAACCTTTTTTTTCAGATTAAAGCTCACCGTCGGCATAGCGCTTGGCCATCGACGACATCGGAATAACCTTAATCTTATCGGCATGCCCGGCAGCACCGAAAGCAACATAACGGGCTTCGCAGACTTTTTGCATTTCTTCAATTGCCGGTTTAAGATATTTGCGCGGGTCAAATTCTTTCGGATTTTCTGCAAAGAGCTTGCGGATTGCGCCGGTAATGGCCATACGGCAGTCGGTATCGACATTGACTTTGCGGACACCGGACTTGATGCCGCGGACAATTTCTTCAACCGGAACGCCAAAGGTCTGCGGAATGGCGCCGCCATAGGCATTAATCAAATCCTGCAGTTCCTGGGGAACCGAGGAAGAACCATGCATAACCATGTGCGTATTGGGCAGAACCTTATGAATTTTTTCAATAACGTCAATGGCCAAAATATCACCGGTCGGCTTGCGGGTAAATTTGTAAGCACCGTGAGAAGTTCCGACAGCAACTGCCAAAGCGTCAACATGAGTTTCTTCAACAAATTTTTTGGCTTCGTCAGGATCGGTTACCAAACGTTTCTTGTCAATAACGCCTTCAGCGCCGTGACCGTCTTCTTTATCGCCTTTGCCGGTTTCCAGAGAACCGATAACGCCGAGCTCGCCTTCAACGGAAGCGCCGACAGCGTGGGCACGGGCAACAACTTCTTTGGTGACGCGGGCATTATATTCAAAAGAAGACGGGGTTTTGCCGTCAGCTTCCAGAGAACCGTCCATCATAACCGAAGAGTAGCCGTTGACAATTGCCGACTGGCAGATGTTGACGGAAGAACCATGGTCCTGATGCAGGCAAATCGGCAGTTCGGGGAACATTTCGATTCCGGCGGCGACCATATGGCGAATCATCGGATCACCGGCAAATTTGCGGGCACCGGTCGACGTTTGCAGAATAACCGGGGCATTGACCTTTTTGGCAGCCTGCAAAACGGCAATAATCTGTTCCATATCGTTGATATTAAAGGCCGGAACACCATAATTGTTTTCGGCAGCATGGTCAAGAATCTGACGCATTGTAACTAAAGGCATATATTTATCTCCTTAGATGTTTAAGCAATTTGTTAATTGCCAATATAGTGAATTGGCGATTTATTGCAAGTTATTTTTTGTTTCTGTGCGCCATGCAGAATTAAGTTGCAAATTCCCGAAATTTTTGTATAGTGGCGGCAGAAAAATATTATAAATTCCAATTATCATGAATTACAACATTATTTTCATTTTGTCGGCTATTATAACAATTTCCGGCTGTTTGATTTATTCGGAGAGATTGTATGTTCGCGAGTTTAAGCTCAAAGGGGCGTTTTGGCTCTTGATCGGGTTGGCAGATATTGCAGGTATCGGAAAGTTTGCCGAACATCCGTATAGCGTGATGGGAATCTGTTGTGTGTTGCCGATAATTTATCTGGCATACGACATTATCCGCAATTATCGCGTTCCACGCTGCAAAATTCCCTGCTACAACTGGTGCTGCTGGCTTATGGCGGGATTACTTCTGGTAGCTTTTTATTGGAACAGCGGCGGAGATCTGGCCGGTTTTCAATGAACACACAAAAAAGCATTAACCGCTTGAATAAGGGTTAATGCTTTTTTTTGCGGACACGTTTATTTCCGGCAAATAAAAAAAGGCCCAATGCTGCAACATTGAACCTTTTTAATTACAAAATGTAAAAATTTTACTTTTGGGCTGACCGAGCGAGTTTTTCTTTTTCATGCGCTTCTGCTAATTTGTGCCGGCGGCGGAGTTCTTCTTCAACAATTTGATAATCTGTTCCTTTGTTATCAACCCCATAGTGCCATTCAATACTGCCTTTAGCACGAAAAGTATTATTCGGTTTAAATTCCTGATAAATCACAACTTCATCACCTTCAACCGCCCACACGGCCGGCTGACCGATCCCACCTTCAAAAGCATTCAGATAACAGATTTTGTTCTTACCGCCTTCTCCCGTTGTATGATCGGGAAAAATCGCAAAAAAGCAGACAAATCCGTTAAACTTCTGTTTCTCTTCACTCTTGAACTTTAAACGTCCGAGACGAACATCCTGAAGCCCAATGTTCAAACCCAAATCGCGGCGAACCGTATCTATAAACTGGCTGGCACGCAAAATTTCTGTTTTGTTCATTTCCTAATAATTTTTAAAATTGTTCATAAAATTGTGTTAATATATGAAAAGAAATATAATTACCCCTTTATGGTTTGTCAATATTTTTTACAAAAAACAAAACGCCTTCCGGAATTGGGAAGGCATTTAAGCGTTTAGGCTTTGTGCAGACATTCTTTGACGGTATCGGAAACCTCATCTGCCGTAATCCCGAAAAACCGGAACAATTCATCGGCCGGACCGGAAGCGCCGAAACTGTCCATTCCGATTACGGCACCGGTGAGCCCGACGTATTTCTCCCAGCCGAATTTGGCCGCCGCTTCTACGGCAATCCGCGGCGCATCGCCAAGAATTTTTTCCTGATAACCGACATCCTGGCGATCAAACAGCTCCATACAGGGCATTGAGACCACCGCAGTTTCAATTCCCTCCTTGCGGAGTTTCTGCTGGGCTTCTACCGCCAAAGACACTTCCGAACCGGTGGCAATCAACGTTGCCTGGCGCTTTTTGCCTTTTTTCACGTCCGAAATAACATAAGCTCCGCGGGCGCTGAGATTTTCCTTTGTCTGGGTACGCAGCATCGGCAATGCCTGGCGCGTCAGAGCCAACAGACTCGGACTGTCTTCATTTTCCAGAGCCAACTGCCAGGCTTCGGCCGTTTCGACCACATCGCAGGGGCGAAACATCAGCACATTCGGCATACTGCGAAAAGACGCCAGCTGTTCAACCGGCTGGTGGGTCGGCCCGTCTTCGCCGACACCGATTGAATCGTGGGTCAAAACATAAATGGCCCGAATGCCCATCAAAGCCCCCAAACGAATTGCCGGGCGCAAGTAATCGGAAAACACAAAGAACGTGCCGCCGTAGGGAATAACGCCGCCATGAAGCGACAAGCCGTTCATAATTGCCCCCATGGCGTGTTCGCGGATACCATAAGCAATATTATTGCCGGCGTAGTTTGCCGCCGTAATATTAACCATACCGTCCACTTTGGTGAGGTTAGAAGCGGCCAAGTCGGCAGATCCGCCAATCAGCTGCGGAACATGCGGCACGATTTTTTCCAGGCACAGCTGCGATGCCTTGCGGGTGGCAATTTTTAACCCGTCTTTAACGGCTTGCTGTTTTAAGGCATTCAATTCTTCATCCCAGCCGCGGGGAAGCTCATTATTGATATAATCGAGAAATTCGCGCCCTTTGGCTTTGGCACGCGCTTCCCAATCATAATACCCTTTTTTGTTGCGGCGGCCGGCGTCCCGCCAAGACTGCAGAATCTGCGAGGGAATTTCAAAAGGCTCCGACTGCCAATGCAGATTTTCCCGCATGGCGGCAACCTCTTCGGCGCCAAGCGGCGAACCGTGGCATTTGCAGGTACCGGCTTTGTTCGGCGCGCCGAAACCGATTTTGGTCTTGCAGGCAATCAGGGTCGGGCGAGATGATTTGCGCGCTTTGCGAATGGCCCTGTCAATCTCGGAATAATTATGACCGTCAATGGAAATCGTATTCCAGCCGTTGGCTTTAAAGCGGGCAATCTGATTGGTTGAAGAAGCGCTGTCCACCGTTCCGTCAATCGTAATATTGTTATTATCCCAAAAAACAATCAGCTTATTTAACTTCCAATGCCCGGCCAGCGAAATTGCCTCTTCGGAAATGCCTTCCATCAGGCAGCCGTCGCCATTGATGACGTAGGTATAGTGGTCGCAGACATCGCTGCCGAACTTGGCGGCAATAATCCTTTCCGCCAGAGCCATACCGACGGAAGAAGCAATCCCCTGCCCCAGCGGCCCGGTGGTTATGTCAATCCCTTCCAAGTGTCCGTATTCAGGATGCCCGGCGGTTTTTGACCCCAGCTGACGAAAATTTTTGAGATCTTCCAAATTAATATCCTTATATCCCATCAGATAAAACAAAGCATACAGCAGCGTTGACCCATGACCGGCAGAAAGCACGAAACGGTCGCGGTCAAACCAGCGGGGCGCTTTGGGGCAGACTTTGAGGTATTTGGAAAACAAAACGGCGGCAACATCGGCCATTCCCAAAGGCATGCCGGGGTGTCCGGACTTTGACTTCTCAATCATGTCTGCACAGAGAAAGCGTACGGCGTTGGCCATATCGCGCAGGTTCTCATCGTTTTTTTTCAAAAAAGCCATCTTAATGATTCTCCTCAAATCTATATTTTACATCAAAAGTCCGGTTATTATAGTTTCGCTCTTCCGGTGTCAGTTCCAAGCCGAGAAAAATTTCAAACCGTCCGTAATCCCGATTAGGAATCTTTAATTCCAGCGTTTTGCCGGAAAAAGCCATTTCGCGCCGATTGAGCGGAATGGTCACATGGCCGAAATAATGTTTTTTGCCCAGATATTCCGGCGGGCCCTTTACGGTTTCGGTAAAATATTCAAAATCAACGTCGGTTTCATCAAGCTTCTGGCGCAAGCGGCGCACTTCAAACTGCGGCGTAATGACGGCCTTGCGGCGGTTGACCCGTTTGTCAAAATAGCAATAACCGCTAAAGCCGGTAATTTCTATCCGGAAATCGTCTTTATAATTTACTTTTTGGGTAACATAGGCAACATCGCGGGGAATGATCACGGAAGGACAGTTATCCTCCGGCGCCCGGACAGTATTTTCGCTCCAAAAAAGAGAGCAGGAAGCTAAAAGGGACGCACATAGCAACAGGCCGAAGATTCTTTGTTTTTTCATCATCAAATATCCTTTGTATGATATAATAAACGGCTAAGAATTTAAAGTAAATAAGGCAACGAGTTCGCTGTGATTAGAATAGGCAAACTGGTCAACCAGAGTTGTTTCCCGCAGTTCATAGCCGCATGCCAACAGAATTCCGGCATCTTTGACAAAACTGTGCGGGTTGCAGGAAACGGCAATGATTTTCTGCGGCCGGCCAGCCGGCGGCAAAGCGGCAACAGCTTCCATCTGCGCCGCGGCACCGGCGCGCGGCGGATCAAAAACGAGAACATCGAATCCGGAAAGCTCTTTGCCTGCCAAAGGATATTTGAACAGGTTACGCTCCCAAATTTCAATATTGGCAAGCATATTCCGGTTAATCGAATTGCGGAAACCTTCCAGAAGTTCCCGGGACGAATCCACCGCCAAAATTTTATTGCCTTTTAAGGCGGCCAGCGGATATGAAAAGGTTCCGACGCCGCAAAACAAATCGGCAATTTTTCCGCGCGTGCCGCCCAGATATTGCAGAACCAGACCGGTTAAGGCCCGTTCGCCGGCAGAGGACGCCTGCAAAAAGGTTCCGGCCGGGATATACACGCAACTGCCGCCAACGGCAATTTGGGGTTTGGCTTTTTCGATTAACGGTTCCACAGCTCCAAAAGCCTTACGGCGGTGAGAGATGCGGATAACCGAACTGTTGTTTTCGCTCCATTCAAAGACAGCCATTTTATGCTCCAACCCCAATTCGGCATCAAACTCCAAAACCAAATCCAAACCGTTATCCGCAGCACAGACGGCAACATCGCCCTGCCCTATCCGGACCGGCAGATTTTTTTTATGTTTTTTGGAATTTTTGGGAAGCGGCTGCGGAATTTTGCATAATTCGGCTATCAGGCGGCGGATTTCGGGAAGGGCGGCATTAATCTCCGGCACCAGCAGCGGACAAGACGCCAAGTCGACAAGCTCTTCGCTGCGGCGGCGGTTAAACCCCAAAACCAAGTCTCCCCGACGAACCGAAAAGGCAAAGGTTGCCCGCCGACGGACACCGTCGCCGACAAAAACCGGAGGCCCGAAATTCAGGCGGCCAACCGGCAGCGTTTCTAAAATTCGCCGCAGTTCCCGCTGTTTATGTTCCCGGTAATCCGCTTCCGAATATGAGCGAAAGGTACAACCGCCGCAAACGTCTTCCCAAGGACAAGCCATTTTACGCCTACCGCAAATCGTCGTCGTCAACGCCGGGCAAAGCCATGTTGGCGGCATTTTCTTCTATTTGAACGTCATTTTCCTGAATCTGGTTGGAAGGAATCCCGTCCAGCAATGAAATTTCCTGACTGTCTTCCTTGTCAAAAATCGGATGATGGTTCAGAGTTTCGGTTTTGCGTTCTGCGGCACTAATGTCATTAAAATGCTGCAAATCGGACTGACGGAAAATCTCAACCCGGTTACGCCCGGTTTGTTTGGCACGGTACAAGGCTTCGTCGGCGGTTTTAATCAGCGTTTCGACATTGTCGGAAACTTCCGAAGAAGAAAGGCCGATACTGACCGTAAAGCGGACTTCTTCGCCTTCGTCGCTGTAGACCACGATGGCGGCCATACTTTCGCGCAGGCGTTCGGCGACAATTTTGGCCTTGTCGGCATTGACTTTGTCCAGATAAATGACAAATTCCTCACCGCCGTAACGGGCGACAATGTCGTTTTCGCGCAGCGCCTTTTCGGCAGTAGCAGCCAGTTCTATCAAGACCTTATCCCCAACTTTATGGCCGTAAGTATCGTTAACGCGTTTGAAGTGGTCGGCGTCAATCATCAAAACGCTGTAGTCTTCGCGGGCGGTTTTGGCACAGAGAATCCGGTTAAAGACCTCTTCTTCAAAATAACGGCGGTTGTACAGCGAGGTCAGCGGATCGCGGATTGCCTGGTTTTTCAGCAGCATTTCGCGATTTTTGCGGCTGGTGATATCCTGAAAGGCCGCGTACAACGCCACATCATTGTTGTAATCGATAATATTGGCGGAGGCCAGAAGCCAGAAAGGCGTATCCCCGGTCGGGGTTTTGACCAGAATTTCAAAATCCTGAACCTCACGCTCCCGTTCCAAACGTTCGGTCAGCAGACGGCGATTTTCAACATCGACAAAGAAATCGCGCAGCCGGTAGCGTTCGGCTTCCTGCGGAAGAATCCCGAACAATTTGACCGCATTGTTATTGGCCATAATGATTTTGTCATCGCTCAATTTGGAAATGATAATCGGGAAAGGCGAAGACTTGACAATTTCCTGAAGGCGCCGGTTGTTTTTTTCTATTTCAACTTTGGCTTCGGACAATTTGAAGCTCAGGAAATTAATCCGGATAATGATAAAAGAAAGGGCGAACAGAATGTTAACCAATGCCGGGACAAACCAAATATGAGCATCATCCGTAACCCAGGGCAGGCGAATCAGCCGCAGGAACAGGAAAGATGCCGAAAGGCTGGCAACTACCGCGGCAAAAATATAGCCGCTGGAAAAACGCTGATTGAACTTAGCCCAGAGGCTGGCGGCAAAATAGGCAAAACCGACCATCGGGAAAATATAGCGCATTTGGAAGACGGCATTGCCGTTCTGCGAGATAAACAAAAAATACACAATACACACGACCGCAAAGCCGGCAGCTCCGCCAATCATCATCAGGCTGGGAATCTTATTGAGCAGAATAAGCGACGCGGCAACCGCCAAGAGCAGCATTTCACCCAAAAACAGGGACAACTCGGCATAAAGCATGTAGGTATAATAAGCGCTGCCGATACTGTACATAATGGCCGCCTCGGCTTCAATCCAGCCGGCAGCAAAATCGACAACCATTGCAAAAAACAGCAGCCAAATGCCCAATTTAATCCGGCTGCCTTTTTCCGTAAAAAAGCAGGAGAGGAACAGAATCAACAAGGCGATCAGACTGATTATCATGTAAGCGCCGTTATTAAATATAGCAAAACTTCCCATACCAGAACCCTTCTAAATTTTTTTACGAATCATATATTAATGATTGCAGCTTGCAAGAATTATTTATTTCATTATACGCAATAATGTTAAAATTACCTAAATTTATTTAATTTTATAAAAAATTGGTGATTCTTTGAAAAAAATATTATAGTATTAAGGACGAAGACGGAAGAACAGAGTAGATGCAAAAGGATTTACAAAAAATGAGAGAAGAATATCCGAATCACTTTAGCCACCGGTTTGAACTCCCGGTCAACCGCCTGCCTTCCAAATGCCTGGACCGAATCCCCCTTAAAATCTTGTTTCCCGGACTGTTGCTGGGACTGGGGTTTGCGGCGTTGGGCGTTTATGACCTGTTATACGGTGCGGATATTCCGGCAGACGAAACCCTTTTGAACATCAGTCTCTTTGACCTTGTTCTGACGCTCATCGGTGCCGGCATTATCGGCAGCCTGGCCGCTTCTTATTTTCGTTATCGCAAAATTTATTTTGACGGCAAAAACATTACCGTCGTTTATCGGGCCGGCCGGGGAAAAAAATTTTCTTACAAGGAAGCCCTCAAAAAATACGAAGGGGTTCGTTTCAGAATCGAGTTTTTTATGTTCGGTTTCTTAAACCGCAACCGCTATATTGTTGAACTGTATCACAAAAACCCTAAAAAAATCATTCCCCTTTATATTTCGACAAACGACCGCAATGTCCGCCAGAAGTGGGAATATTATGCCCGCACCCTTAATCTGCCGGCAATGGTCGAAACCGACGAAGGCCTGGTTATCCGGGAGATCGACGACTTGGGAAAATCGGTCAGGGAAATGGCCGAAAAATGGAACATTAAAGAAAAGTTCGACCCCAAGGCTCCGGTACCGGGTTCACTAATCGTCAAAAACAAAGACCGAAAAACCATTATTAAAATCCGCAACCGTTTGTGGGACGCCTACAGTCTGATGGCCCTGTTCTTCCTGACGGCCGGCGCAGCGCTGGCCGGAGCCGAATTTGCCGCCACCCGCAGCTGGGAAACCGGCGGAACCGGGCTGAACAGCGTTTATGCCGCCGGCGCGCTGCTGATTGCGGCGGCCTTAGCAATGTTGTTCCGGCGCGAAAAACTGGTCATCAAAAAATACAAGATTGTCAACGTTCACAAATTTATGAACTATTCCCGCAAAAAAGACGAAATTGCCAAGACCGACATTGAGGCGGTCGACGTTGCCGTCAATCCGGCAACCGGAAGGCACTATGTGGCGATAATTTCCGGCGCCAAAACAATTATTTTCGGAAAAAAGCTGCCGATTGAGGATTTGCGCTGGCTTAAAAACTTTCTGCTTTATGAATTCAGCAAATAAAAGTTGGTAATCATTAAATTTAAGTCTTGGCTTAATTGAGGTTTTCGGATATAAGCAATATAATTACATAAAAATACGGAGAATGGTGCAATGAGAAAAAATATCGGCCAGCAAAACAAAGAAGACGCCTTTATTCAGGAAGTGAACGAGGAACTCAAAAACGAAAAGATCCGCAACATCTGGAATAATTACGGGCTGTATATTATCGCTTTCATCGTGGCGGTCCTGACGGCGGCGGTCAGCTTTGAGACATTTAAAAACTGGCACGACAAAAAGCACCAGAACATTTCCGACGTTTACGCAGTAGCGGTTGCTTTGCAGGGGCAGGGAAAATATGAAGACAGCCTGCGAATTCTTAAAGACCTTGAAAAAAAAGCAGGAAGCAGCATTTACGGGCAGCTTTCCCAGCTGCAACGCGCCAATATTCTGGCCGAGCAGGAAAAAGAAGATGAAGCGGCCGCCGTTTTGCAGGATTTCACGGTTCAAAAAGACATTAACAAATCTTTGCATGACGTTGCCGTAATAAAGCTGGCCTCTTACAAGCTGGACAATTCTTCCTATCAGGACATTGAAAAACTGCTCAAGCCCCTGATTGACGAAAACGGCAACTGGACTGCCATTGCCCAGGAAATGCTGGCAATGTCCGCCATTTATGCCAAAAATTTTGAACAAGCCAAAGAGCTTTATGCCCGGGCGGCAGAAAATCCCAATGCTCCCGACGAGCTTAAATCGCGGGCACAGGATATGTTGTTAATCCTTGACGAAGAGATTAAATAATCAGGCAACCACAAGTTAGGAAAATAAAAGAATGTTGAACCGGACAATCAGAAGCTTAGCATATAGCGCCATGGCTGTTTCTCTAGCCTCTTGCGGATTATTCACCCCCGAAAAGATTTTGCCGGAAGGGGAGCGGATTTCGGTTTTGAGTTCCGAAACGGAGATCAAACCGGACTATGCACCCGGCTACGTTAAAATCAAGCTGCCTCAGCCGCAGCCGAACAGCCGGTGGTCGCAAAGCGGCGGCAACGCCAAGCATGTGATGTCGCATTTGAAATCCGGCAATCAAATTGAGGAATACTGGACGGCCAATTTCGGAGAAGGCGCTTCCAAGCGCGATTTTCTGATTGCGGCGCCGGTTGTGGCACACCGGGTGGTTTTTGCGATTGACGCCGACGCGGTTGTAACGGCGCGCCGTTTGGACGACGGGCGGGAGATCTGGCATAAGCGCCTTAAGCCGGTTATTAAGGACGACAAGGGAATTGCCCTGAAAGGGGCCGGCATTGCCTATAACGGGCAGCGACTGTTTGCCACTACCGGTTTTGGCGGCGTGTTCGCCCTGGAAATGAAAACAGGCAAAGAAATCTGGCGTTATGATACCGAAATGCCGATCCGGATTGCTCCGACAACAGAAAATAACCGTTTGCTGGTTCAGACCATTGACAATACGCTGATTGCCCTTGATGCCTTGAGCGGAAAAGAAATCTGGAAATATAAAACCACGGCGGAAGCCACCACTTTGGTCGGCGGCGCCAGCCCGGCATACAGCAGCGAAGAAGATGTTGCCGTTGCTGCATTCAACAACGGCGAGCTGCGCGCTTTCAAGGCTTCTACCGGGACTCCCTTGTGGTCAGAGATGCTTATCAGCCCCAAAAGAACCAACTCCCTGGCCAACATTACGGCTATTAAGGCCAATCCGATTATCGACGGCGACAAGGTTTTTGCGGCTGGGCACAGCGACGTGCTGATGGCGATTGATCTCCGAACCGGCAAAAAAATCTGGGAGAGGGAAATTTCAACTTCCAATCAGCCCTGGATTGCCGGAAAGTTTATGTATGTGCTGAGCGATAATTTTGAGTTGATTGCCCTGCAAAAAGACACCGGGAAAGTCGTCTGGAACAAAAAGCTTCCGGTTCCCGAACACAACGCCGGCTTGTCGGCCATCGGTCCGGTTTTGGCCAACAACAGTCTGATTGCCGCGTTGTCGGACGGGCATGTTTTTGCAATTTCGCCTTATACCGGCGCAATCTTGGGTTTTATTAACGTAGACGACGAAATCGGGCTGTCGCCGGTGATTGCGGACGGCGTGGTTATCTTTACCACCAACGACGCCGATTTGCTGGCGTACAAATAAAAGAACAAAAGGAAACGCCATGAGTCTTAAAATTGCCATCATCGGACGGCCGAATGTCGGAAAGTCGACGTTATTCAACCGGCTGGCCGGACGCAAAATAGCGATTGTTCACGATCAGCCGGGCGTTACCCGCGACCGGCGGGAAGCTCCGGCCAAGCTTCGTGATCTTGATTTGCGGATTATTGATACGGCGGGATACGAGTACTCCAACGAAGACAATCTGGAACGCCGGATGTGGGAACAAACCAAACGGGCGATTGAGGACGCTGACGTTTGCTTGTTTTTGTTTGATGCCCGAAGCGGGCTGCAACCTTATGACGAGCATTTTGCCGACATTTTGCGCCAGTCAGGGAAGCCGGTTGTACTATTGGCCAACAAATGCGAAGGAAAAGCCCAGGAAGACGGCATTCACGAAGCATATAAGCTGGGCATGGGGCAGCCTATTCCTTTTTCGGCCGAGCACGGGCTGGGAATCAACGACCTTTACGAAGCGCTGAAGCCGTTTGACAAGAAAAAAGCGGAACAACCGGCGGAAGATGACAAAAGCGGAGAAAAAAACGAACGCCCGCTGCAGCTGGCGATTGTCGGCCGGCCGAATGTCGGAAAATCGACCTTGGTCAATGCCCTGCTCAAGGACGAGCGGATGTTGACCGGTCCGGAAGCAGGGGTTACCCGTGATGCCATTACTTCGGAATGGAGCTGGAACGGCCGCTTAATCAATTTGGTTGACACCGCCGGGCTGCGCCGCCACTCGCGAATTTCGGACTCATTGGAAAAGATGTCGGCTGCCAGCACCAAGCACGCTGCCTTTATGGCGCAGGTAGTGGTTCTGGTTCTTGATGCCGACGCCGTACTTGAAAAACAGGATTTAACCATTGCCCGGCAGGTTATTGACGAAGGGCGGGCGCTGGTTATTGCAGTCAACAAATGGGACATTGCCAACCGCAAAGAAGCGCTGGAACAGCTTAATTATAAGCTCAAGACTTCTTTAACCCAGGTTGAGGGGGTGCCGACCGTTACCATTTCGGCGCTTAAAGGCGAAGGGTTGGACAAGCTGATGCGGGCGGTATTCAAGGTTTATGACCGCTGGAACAGCCGGATTCCGACGGCACCGCTGAATCAATGGTTTGCGGATATGATTGACAATTACCCGCCGCCGCTCGGCAAAAACAAACGGCGGATTAAGCTGCGTTACATTACGCAGGCCAAATCGCGGCCGCCCTCATTTTATATTTTTTCAAGCAACCCGGAAGGGCTGCCGGATTCATATTTGCGCTATCTGGTCAACAATCTGCGTGAGACGTTTGATTTGGGCGGGATTCCCATCCGGATGACCGTGCGCAAGACTGGCAATCCGTACGCCGAAAAAGACTAATTGCAAAAGCTTTATTCCGTCTGAAAAATATGCTTCCACATCCCTGCCGGGGTGTGGGATAAATTGGAGTTTTTGCTTGGTAAATCTGATAAACTGCTGTATATTTCAGGTAATTTATCTGATATTAAAAACAAAGGAAATTAGGTTAATATGTGTGCAGAAATGACAGCTGAGGAAATCCTCAAAGAAGAAAAAGAATATGGCGCGGATTCAATCAAGGTTTTGAAGGGGTTGGATGCCGTTCGCAAACGTCCGGGCATGTATATCGGCGACACCGACGACGGCACCGGCCTGCATCATATGATTTATGAAGTTCTGGACAATGCCATTGACGAAGCTCTGGCCGGCTATTGCGACAAGACAGAAGTGATTTTGAATCCGGACGGTTCGGCGACCATTCGCGACAACGGGCGCGGCATTCCGGTCGGAATTCACAAAGAAGAGGGCGTTTCGGCGGCAGAAGTCATTATGACCCAGCTGCATTCGGGCGGTAAGTTTGACAACAACTCCTACAAAGTTTCCGGCGGATTGCACGGGGTAGGCGTTTCGGTGGTCAACGCTTTGTCGGTATGGCTGAAACTACGCATTTGGCGCGAAGGCAAAGAACACCTGGTGACATTTTCACACGGCAACGTTACCGAGCATTTGAAAGTCGTCGGCGAAGCCCCGGGCAAGCATGGCACCGAAGTTACCTTCCTGCCCTCTAAAGAAACTTTTACCATGACCGAGTTTAATTTTGATACTTTGGAACGCGCCATTCGCGAAAAGGCGTTTTTGAACTCCGGCGTTTATCTGAAACTGATTGACAACCGCGGCAGCGAACCCCGGGAAGCGGTCATGCACTACGAAGGCGGACTTAAGGCCTTTGTCAACCACATCAACAAATCCAAATCCCCGCTGCATGAGGAAGTCATTTCCATTTCGGGCGAAAAAGACGACATCTGCGTTGATGCCGCTTTGCAATGGACCAACGCCTATAATGAGAGCATGTTGTGTTTTACCAACAACATTCCGCAGAAAGACGGCGGAACGCATTTGGCCGGTTTCCGCGGCGCTTTGACCCGGACGCTGAACAACTACATTACCGAAAACGGACTGCTCAAAAAAGAAAAAGTTACACTTTCGGGCGATGATATGCGCGAAGGCCTGACCTGCGTTCTGTCGGTTAAGGTGCCGGATCCGAAATTTTCGTCCCAGACCAAGGACAAACTGGTTTCATCGGAAGTCCGTCCGGTGGTTGAAAGCGTTATCGGTGACAAGCTCAAAGAATGGCTTGACGAACATCCTGCCGAAGCCAAAATCATTGTCGGCAAGATTCTGGAAGCAGCCACGGCTCGCGAAGCAGCGCGCAAAGCCCGTGAACTGACCCGCCGCAAAAGCGTTATGGACAGCGTTGCTTCTCTGCCGGGAAAACTGGCCGACTGTTCGGAAAAAGATCCGGCTCTGTCGGAAATCTTTCTGGTTGAGGGGGATTCCGCAGGCGGCTCGGCCAAACAAGGACGCAATCGCGCCACGCAGGCAATTCTGCCCTTGCGCGGAAAGATTTTGAACGTGGAGCGCGCCCGTTTTGACAAGATGTTAAATTCGGCGGAAATCGGCAATATGATTACGGCTTTTGGAACCGGCATCGGCCGCGATGACTTTAACATTGAAAAGTGCCGTTATCACAAGATTGTTATTATGACCGATGCCGATGTTGACGGCAGCCACATCAGAACCCTGCTGCTGACCTTTTTCTATCGTCAGATGCCGGAACTGATTGAACGCGGCTATGTTTACATTGCCCAGCCGCCTTTGTATAAGGCCAAACGAGGCAACTCGGTTTTGTATCTGAAAGACGATCGCGAAATGGAAGACTATCTTATCCGCGGCGGCTGCGACGATGCGATTTTAGCCCGTCCCAGCGGCGAACAGGTCAGTGGCGCCGATCTGGTTTCGCTGGTAGAACAAAACCGCAAGGTACGCGGCTTAATCGGCGCGTTAAGCAAGATGGCGCCGGAGAAAATCATTGAACAGCTGGCAATTTTCGGGCTGTTCAGCAGTACGGTTTATAATGACCGGGAAAGACTGCAGGCCGAAGTTTCCAAAGTGGCGGCACGTCTTGACTCTCTGGAGGCAGAATATGATAAAGGCTGGAAAGCGGACGTTCGCGGCGACGGCTCAATCCTGTTCCACAGAACTTTGCGCGGCGTGGAAGAAAAACATGTGATTGACGGAATGATTTTGGAAAGTCAGGAAGCGCAGGCGCTGAACGAAATGCATGGCGAACTGGCCGAAAATTTTGCCGAGACAAATGTTTTGATTTCCAAGAGCGGTTTGGAAAAGAAAATTATCGGTCCGGTCAGTTTTGTTGACGCGATTATGGCGGCCGGCAAAAAAGGCATTACCATTCAACGCTACAAAGGGCTTGGCGAAATGAACCCTGAACAACTCTGGGAAACGACTCTGGATCCGGAAGCACGCTCGCTGCTGCAGGTTAAGATCGAGCATATGGACGACGCCGACCAGACTTTTGCTACCTTGATGGGAGACGTGGTCGAGCCGAGAAAAGAGTTTATTCAGGATAATGCGCTTAACGTTATCAACTTGGATATCTAAGCGATTTAAGCCCCTCAAACGAGGGGCTTTTTTTGTGTAAGGAGTTTTGATGCTCCGCACCCGGCTCATCCGGATGCGGAATTAGGTGTAATATAAATTGGTTAAATATTATCAGAGCGGAAAAACGGTAAGCAGGTAGCTGAACAGCGCCAAAACCGCTACCGGCAGCACTACTTTTTCAAAAGGAAAATGCGCATGGCCGCCGTTGCGCTGTTTCAACCACTGGTAAAACTTTTCCGTATAGATAAACAGCAACATACCTAAAATTGTACTAAAGAGTATCGGGTCGAGGTAGAAAACTTGCCAGATGATTTTTGGCGCATATACGACCTCATCAATATAAATAAACCCAATCATTCCTACTGAAACCAACAGCAAAAAGACGTCTCTGCCGCGAAACCGCCAGCCTTTTTTATCAAAAAATGCTATTGTCCAATAGCCGAGCAATGTCAGCAATGCGCCGGCCCACAAGCCGACGACGGAATCTTCAACCCCTAGCCGGCGAGCTACGCTCAAAGAAGCGCCGATTGCCACCGTGCAAACGGCACAGGCCGGATTGGCGAAAGACGGAAACGGATATGACAATAAAGCTAACAACAATAAAAATCTTTTCATATTTACCTCTTTTCATATATATTATTATTGTCATATATTATAAATAATATATATTCATATTGTCAACTAAAAAAAATAAATTTTTATATTGAGAGGCTACTACGAAAATCAAAGATTTTCTTATAGCAATGACGCTTTAGATTGTCGTTTCAGCCTAAAAACCCTTAGATTCGAGAAATAGCCGGAACTATGGTAAACGCCGCAGAGCGAAAGCGGTACGGCACCATAGGGGGGGCAGCCTTGAGGGTAACCGGAATGAGTCTTTTGGCAAGGGAACTAATTTGCGAATCATCTAACATTTTCTATTGAAAAAACAAGGGATAACTGTGCAAAGCGACTAACATAAGTGCTCATCAAAAGTTGAGAACATCAGGCACTTTTTCCGGCAATATCTTCGGCCGGTTGGTGTTCAATGGAGATTTTTCCGTCTTCGCCGAGCTGGATATCCTCAATCCGCTGGATACGGCGGGCGATTTTGCCCGAGGAAATCTTAATTCCGTCAATATCTTCATTGGCCTGCTTAAAGTGCCGGCTCAAGCTTTCAATCCGACCGTCCAGGCGGCCGATATCGTCAATCAAAACCCCGACCTCTTTTTGGATAACGCCGGCTTGTTCACGCATTTTGGCATCTTTCAGGATTGCGCGGACGGTATTGAGGGTTGCCATCAGGGTCGTGGGAGAAACAATCCAGACTTTGGAACGGTACGAAGCCTCAACCACATCGGGAAAATTGGCATGCAGTTCGGCATAAATCGCTTCGCTGGGCAAAAACATCAGGGCGGATTCCGCGGTTTCTCCGGCCACGATATATTTTTCGGAAATATCTTTGATATGCTTTAAAACCGAAGCTTTGAAAAAACGTTCGGCTTCAAGCTTTTCACGGTCGTTGGAAGCAACCCGCAAAGCATGATAGCTTTCCAGCGGAAACTTGGAGTCAATCACAATCAGCCCCGGCGGATTGGGCAATTTCAGCACACAATCGGCGCGTTTCTGGTTGGTTAAAACGACCTGAAACTCATAAGCGGACGGCGGCAAGGCCGAAGTAACCAGATCATTAAGCTGGATTTCGCCGAAAGCGCCGCGCGCCTGTTTATTGGACAAGACTTCCTGAAGCGACACAACCTGTTCAGACAATGCGGATATTTTTTGCTGCGCAACATCAATCTTTGCCAGGCGTTCCCGCAAATCAGCCAGGGTTTCGTTGGTTTTGACCGTATTTTGCTGCAAACCTTCACTAACATTTTTGGCAACCTGCAACAGTTTCTCATCCATAATTTTCAGAACGGAAACCCGCTGTTCGTTAATGGCCGAAGCAATAACGTCCTGCTGCTGACGAGAATATTCGGAAATCTGAGTCAGCCGGCCGGCCAGTTCAGCCTGACCGCGGAATAAGATATCCGCAACGTTACGCAATTCGGGATTTTTGCGCCGAAGCAGCAGAACCAAAAGATTAATCAGAAGCAATCCTCCGATTATTCCCAAGGCGATTATCTGCACTTCCGGCGTCAGCGGCATATTTTTTGCCCCTTATTTATGGCGGGGCTGCGGTTCACGCCCCATGGCCAAAAACTTTTCAGTACGTTCTTTTTTGAGCTGGTCGCCGCTTAAGGGCATTAAATCTTTCAGATGGCGGTGAATCGCGTTGCCGACGCGTTCGATGGTCAGCTGCGGGTCACGATGGGCACCGCCGGTCGGCTCGGGAATAACCTCATCGATAACGCCGAATTTTTTCAAATCCTGAGCCGTCAGCTTCAGCGCTTCAGTCGCCTCCTTGACCTTGTCGGCCGAACGCCACAAAATAGAGGCGCAGCCTTCCGGAGAGATAACAGAATAGATTGAATGTTCAAGCATCAGCACCCGGTTGGCGGCGGCAATGGCAATCGCCCCTCCGGAACCGCCCATGCCGATAACGACCGAAACCATGGGAACCTTAATTTGCAGGCATTTTTCAATTGAAGAGGCTATCGCTTCCGCCTGCCCGCGGGCTTCAGCCTCAACCCCAGGAAAAGCGCCGTCGGTATCGACAAAGGCGATGACCGGCATATCAAACTTGTCGGCCAAATCCATCAGGCGCTGCGCCTTGCGGTAACCTTCCGGCTTGGCCATGCCGAAATTATATTTGACCCGGCTTTCAAGGTCGTGGCCTTTTTCCTGGCCGAGGACAACAACGGAAATATTTTTGAAGCGCCCGATACCGCCAATCATCGCTTCGTCATCGGCAAAAAGCCGGTCACCGCAGAGCGGGGTAAAATCCTCAATCAGGGCATGTACATAATCCAGGCAGTGCGGACGCTGCGGATGGCGGGAGACCTGAAGCTTCTGCCACGGGGTTAAATTTGCGTAAGAAGCTTTCATCTGTTTCTCCAATTTTTGCTGCAAACGGGAAATTTCGGGCGTAATATCCACATCTTCGCCTTCAGCGAGGTGGCGCATGGCTTCTATTTTATCTTCTATCTCGACAATATTTTTTTCAAAATCCAGAACTAAGGTATTATCGCTGTTCATTATTTTCTCATCTTGTTGTTTAAACTGTTATGATGAATAGCACAATTTTTTGCAGATTTCGACTCTTATTTTGGCTTATTGTGCAAATAGTCTGCAAATCCCTTGAAATCTCGGCTGAATGTAATAGTATTATGGCAGTTTTTGAGGATTAACCCCAAAGGAGTTTGCAAATTGCTGGCGCTGTCATTTTTTACCGTGGTCTTTTCGTCTTTGCTGTGGGTCATTTATTCGATTGTTCAGGTAGCCGGAAAACTCGGCGACGGCGGATTGGCAAACGCCGGAATTCTTGACGTTTCCGTCTATGTGGCCTTTGTTCTGCTGCCGGTTTTTGCAATGTGGGTCATCTTCGGGATTATCAGCCAATATCTGCATAATCAGAATTTTAACCGCAATTTGTTTTATTTGCTCAACCAGATGAAAAAAAACCAGGATTATTCCGATTTGCTGGCACGGATTATGCTGGAAGGGGAACAGCAGATTAAGGACGGCTTTGCCATTCAGCAGTTTGATTTGTTTATTTCCGACATGAACGAACTGATTTCAGAAATTATTCAGCGCAGTTCTCTGGCTTCGCCGGAGCAAATCGACCGTTTGTGGAGCAAAGTCCGCAATGGCGGAAAATGGGCTTTCGGCAAGGTCATTATTGAAGTCAACCTGAATCAGCCGAGCTTTCAGATGCGGATTTTTGACAAGGCGATGAAAGACAAGGTTCTGGCCGGAACAATTATGGAATTTTGCGCCCGTTATCTCGGTACGGTGGATTTGTTTGAAAAACACGATCACGAGAAAATTTTTCTCGGCATTATCGAAAACGGGGTTTTGGGCAAGGTTTATTCTATTTTTTCGCCAATCTCAGACGAACTGCGGCGCAAGCGAAACACCGCCGCCAAGCAGAACCCGCAGACCGATTTTGCAACCCAGGCCAAAGCTTCTTATCAGCAGGAGCTGATTATTGACGACGAAGAAGAAAAAACACGGCCGGCAGCTGCCGATGATTTGTCTCCGCGCAGCGCCCATAAGGCCGGCAAATTTACCCTGTCCGGAAAGCTGCCGTTTTTGAAGAAGAAAAAAGAGGCGGAGGCTGACGAGGATTCAAGCGGGCAGACAGGCGAAAAAGACGTTTTATCCCTTGCTTTGGAGCGCAGTTTCGGTACTGCCACAGACAATCGGCAGGAACCGGCTTTCGGCGTTTTTGACACCGAAACACCGGTCTGCGGAACAGACAGCGGCAATGCTCCGAAATTTTCCATCAGCCTGCCGGAAACCGACAGTACATCCGACCTAATCAGCGGACCGGATGACGACAGTACGCCGGAACTGATGATCGAACCCCGGGAAACCGGAAAGACGCCGGCTAAGCGCGCTCCGTATGCCGAAATGTCAAGCACGCAGCGCACTTTGGACAATCTGCGCAAAGAATGGGAAGAGCTGAAAAAGGCCGAAGGTTCTTCTTACGGAACTTCTCCGGCAGCGGGAAAGCCTTCCGCAACCGAAAAAGAAGAGGACAGTTTTGCATATCCGTTCGGGGGCTGGACCAATGAGGAAAATTATCATAAATAAGCTTCCGTTTGTTGCGGGGCTGTTGTTTTTGATTTCCGCCGCAAACGTTCAAGCGAAAATTCTGCCTTATTTGAGCCTGTACGACGAGCCGAAATATACCGCCAGCTTTAAAAACTTTGATTATGTTAATCCCCAGGCGCCCAAAGGCGGGCGGATCGTTATGCCGGCGTATGGCGGATTTGACAGTTTCAATCCGTTTATTTTCAAGGGAGTTCCGGCTTATGAAGCGGCCGCTTTGACGCTGGACACGCTTGCCATTGTGCCGAGCGACGACACATCAACCGCTTATCCGCTGGTAGCCGAAAAATTTGACATTCCCGAAGACCGCTCATACATCGGTTTTATCCTTAACCCCAAGGCACGTTTTCATGATGGGTCGCCGGTTAGCGCCGATGACATAATTTTCAGCTTTAAGGCGCTGGTTGAAAAGGGGGCGCCGCTTTATAAAATTTACTACGGCGATGTGGCAAGGGCAGAAAAGGTCAATGACCGCCATGTCCGTTTTTATTTTAAGCCGGAGAGCCAGAACAAAGAACTGCCGCTGATTTTGGCGCAGCTGCCGGTATTGCAGGCCCGGTATTGGGAAGACAAAGATTTTGCCAAACCGGAATTGAAGCCGATGCCGGCGGGAGGCCCGTATAAAATCGTTAAATTTGAACCTGGAAAATTTATTATTCTGGAGCGGGTTAAGGATTACTGGGCCCAGAACCTGCCTACCCGCAGAGGCTTTTTCAACTTTGATAACATTCGTTACGACTATTATCAGGACACTACCGTCACTTTGCAGGCCCTGTTTGCCGGAAACATTGATTTGCGCGAAGAATATATTGCCAAGATTTGGGTTACCGGTTATGACAATGAACAGGTTAAAAAAGGAAAAATAAAAAAAGAAGAAATCGGACATAACAATACCGCCATTTTGCAGAGTTTCGTCTTTAATCTGCGACGCCCGCAATTCGCCGACAAGCGTGTACGACAAGCCATCAGCCTGGCGTTTAATTTTGAATGGGCAAACGAGAAACTGTTTTATAACCAATACCGCCGTCTGGACAGCTATTTTTCCAACAGCGACATGGCTGCGACCGGAAAACCACAGGGAAAAGAATTGGATATTTTGCGCAAATTGGCAAGAGAGCTGCCGCCGGAAGTATTCGGTTCTTTGCCCGAAATACCCAGACATACGGACTATCGTCGAACCAGAGAATACCTGAAACGGGCGGCGGCACTTTTAGAGGAAGCCGGATATGGTTTCCAAGACGGGAAAATGGTTAATACAACGACCGGAGAACCTTTGGAAATTGAGGTTTTGAGCAACACGGCAAACGGGGCCGCCTTTACGCGGGTTATGCTGCCATTTATTAAAAACTTGGAGAAAATCGGCGTTAAAATGACCTTTCGGAACGTTGAACTCAATATTTTCAAAAACCGGATGGACAATTTTGATTTTGACATGGCAATCCTTTCTTTTCCGATGAGTCAGATGCCGGGAAACGAGCAAAAAGAAATGTGGGGAAGCACTGCCGCCGGCAATAAGGGCAGCATGAACCTGGCCGGAACTAAAAATCCGACGGCCGACAAGCTTATTGACGGCTTTATCCAGGCCCAAAACAAACCGGACTATCTTGCTTATCTTCGCGCTTTTGACCGGGTCATGCGACATGAATATTATTTGATTCCGCAATGGTACGCCCCTTATCAGCGAGTTGCCTACCGTGATAAATTTGAACATCCGAAAACAGGGCTGAAGGTAGGATTACAACCTATGACCTGGTGGATTAAGGCAGGTGCAAAATGAGAAATTACATTCTGAAACGCCTTTTGCTGATTCCGTTGACGTTGCTGGGGATTTTGCTGGTCAATTTTGTAATTATCCAGTTTGCGCCGGGCGGTCCGGTTGAACAGACGCTGGCAAAATACCGCGGACTGGGAGCGGGCGGCGAAGCGGCAGCGGCGGTTTCATCGCAACTCAGTTCCGGAAAATATCAGGGGTCGCAGGGGGTGCCGGAAGATTTGATCAAAGAGCTTGAGAAACAGTTCGGATTCGACAAGCCTGCGTATGTTCGCTTTTTTAAAATGCTTAAGGATTACACCTGTTTTGATTTCGGCAAGAGCTTTTACAAAGACAAAACCGTTTTGCAGCTGATTGGCGAGCGACTGCCGGTTTCAATTTCGCTCGGGTTGTGGACAACTCTGATTATTTATCTGATTGCCATTCCGCTCGGCATAAAAAAGGCGGTTTGCGACGGCTCCAAATTTGACATTTGGACGTCTTTTGCCGTGATTATCGGTTCGGCCATTCCGGTCTTTTTGTTTGCGGTTTTTTTAATCGTCTTTTTTGCCGGCGGAACTTATTTCAGCTGGTTTCCGCTGCGGGGGCTGACTTCCGACAACTGGGCAGACTTGTCCTGGGGTGCTAAAATCATCGATTATTTCCGGCATATTACCCTTCCGGTCATTGCCATGGTTATCGGCGGATTTGCCAGCCTGACCATGCTGACCAAAAATTCTTTTCTGGACGAGCTGGGCAAGCAATATGTGCTGACAGCCCGCGCCAAAGGGCTGAGCGAACGGCAGGTTCTTTACGGGCACGTTTTCCGCAACGCCATGCTGCTGGTAATTGCCGGCTTTCCGTCAATGCTGATTAAAATGCTGTTTACCGGTGCGCTGTTGATTGAAATTATATTTTCGCTCAACGGTTTGGGGCTGCTCGGCTATGAGGCAATTTTGACTCGCGATTATCCGGTTATTTTCGGTACATTGTACATTTCTGCCCTGCTCGGGCTGGTTCTCAAGCTGATTTCGGACATTACCTATTCGCTGGTAGATCCGCGGATTAATTTTGAAGCGCGTTAGGCCTTATTGCGGCTTGGACGAGTGCGAAGCCGGATCATTGATGCTCAAATACCCCAGGCTCCAATACATCAGCAACTCCTCTTCTCCGGTATTGCGGTCGATTTCAGACATCAGAATTTTGAAACCATGGCGTCGATAAAAACCCACCGCGCGCAGATTTTTGGCATAAACGCGAAGGCTCAAAATCGGCCAAATCTGCTGCAAAGTTAAAATCAGGGCGCTGCCGATCCCCTTTCCCTGCAAGGCCGGGTCAACAAAAATCCCGCCGATGTACGTCTTGTCCAACAAGGATACAAAACCGGCCACCTGCCCTTTTTCTTCCCAGAGAATCGTATTAGACCGGGGCAGGTATTTATCGCGGACAGCCTGCAAATTGCGGCGCCAATAGGCCTCGTCAATAAAAGCGTGCGATTTCAGCGTTGCGGCAAGCCAGATTTCCATGACACGGTCAATGTCGGCGGCGGTCATATTACGAATCATTACGGCTCCTTTACGTCAGGCGGTCAGATATCCAAATCGTCAACAAATTTGGCGCGTTCTATAATGAATTTGAAGCGCAGTTCCGGGTTTTTGCCCATCAGACGCTCAACCTGGCGGCGGGTTTCAAAGGCTTCTTCCTTGCCTTCTTCGGTGGCGGCCGAAGGCACCAGAACCTTCAAGAGCATACGGTTCTTTTTATCCATTGTGGTTTCTTTGAGCTGCTGGGCACTCATTTCGCCCAAGCCTTTGAAGCGGCTGATATCGGGTTTTTGGTTGCCTTTGACAACTTTCTTAAGAATCCGGTCTTTGTCTTCATCGTCCAGGGCATAATAGTTGTTGCCGCCGACAACAATCTTATACAACGGCGGGGTGGCGATATACAAATGCCCGTTTTCAATCAGCTTGGGCATCTGCTGGTAGAAGAAAGTCATCAGCAGCGAAGCGATATGGGCACCGTCGACATCGGCATCGGTCATGATGATGATTTTTTCGTAACGCAGGTTATCTTCGTTATAATGTTCCTTAATGCCGCAGCCCAATGCCTCAATCATATCCTTGATTTCCTGGTTTTGGGTAATTTTATCCAGGCTGGCGGAGGCGACGTTCAAAATTTTGCCGCGCAGGGGCAAAATCGCCTGGGTTACCCGGTCACGCCCCATCTTGGCGGAACCACCCGCAGAATCTCCCTCTACGATAAAAATTTCGGTATTTTCGGCGGCGGCTTGCGAACAATCGGCCAATTTTCCGGGCAGGCGCAGTTTTTTGGTCGGAGTTTTGCGGGTTTGTGCCTTTTCTTCCTTTTTCTTGCGGCGGCTTTCGGCACGTTCAATCACATATTCGAGCAAAGCCGAAGCATTTTCGACATCGGAAGTCAGCCAATGGTCAAAAGAATCCTTAACGGCCTGTTCAACCAGACGGACTGCTTTGGCGGAGGTCAGCTTATCTTTGGTCTGCCCCTGAAACTGCGGATCGCGAATAAAGACCGAAAGCATGATGCAGGCATCGCTCAAAAAATCTTCGGCAGTGATGCCGGCGGCTTTTTTGACATTGGCCATTTCGCCGTATTCCTTCAATCCGCGAATCAGGGCCGATTTGAAGCCCATTTCATGCGTTCCGCCCTGCGGAGTGATAACGGTGTTGCAATAAGAATAGCAAAAGCCGTTCTCATCTTCCGGCCAGGTAATTGCCCATTCGACCCGTCCTTCGTCATTCGCCAGATCGGCATCGCCGGCAAAAGACTTGCGATTAATCGTTCCCCGGGCGCCAACCTGATAATTGAGAAAATCGCTCAGGCCGTTAGGGAAAATCAGTTCGGCCTCGGTGGGGGTGGTATCGCCTTCCGAAAGAACTTCCGGCGCGCATTTCCACATAATTTTAATCCCCTTAAACAGGAAAGCCTTGGAACGCGCCATACGGTAAATTTTGTTAGGGTTAAAGGTTGAGTTAGCTCCAAAAATTTCACTGTCGGGATGGAAAGTTATTGAGGTGCCGCGACGGTTGGGAGCATTGCCGATCTGCTCCAAGGCAGTCAGCGGTTTGCCTTTGGAATATTCCTGGCGATAGAGTTTTTTGTCACGGGCAATTTCAACGACCAGACGATCGGACAAGGCATTGACAACCGACAGCCCCACGCCGTGCAATCCGCCGGAAACCTTATAAGCGCCGCCGCCGAACTTGCCGCCGGAGTGGAGAATGGTCATAATGACTTCCAGAGCCGATTTTCCGGGATACTTAGGGTGCGGATCAACCGGTATGCCGCGTCCGTTATCAGTAATGGTTACCGAACCGTCGGCATTTACGCGAACCTCAATGTGATTGGCAAAACCGGCAACCGCTTCGTCCATGGAGTTGTCCAATATCTCGGCCACCAGATGATGCAGCGCCTGTTCGTCAACGCCGCCGATATACATGCCGGGGCGGTGGCGAACCGGCTCCAATCCTTCTAAAACCTCAATATCCTGCGCCGAATACTCTTTAATGACCGGCGCCGTACTTTCAAACAAATCGCTCATTATATCCTCAATCAAATTCAATTTAGGCCTAAAATACAGCAACACTCCCGAATTTACAAGGGCTAAACGTCAGCCGTAAACAGTTTTATCAATGATTTTTTGCAAAAAATGCTTGCAAATTCGGCAAATAGTGATAAAAGAAAGCGTCGGGAACGGATGGTCCGTTCCCCTGATTTCACACGCAGACAGGCGGGAAACGGCGCAACAGGCGCCGGGGACTCGCTCCGGTGCCGTATTTTGACGGCCGAAAATCTGCGGAGGTTTAACCGGAAAAAAAGGATATTTTAAAATGACACTTCCTACTTTTACTATGCGCCAAATGGTTGAGGCCGGCGTTCATTTCGGACATCATGCCCGTCGTTGGAACCCGAAAATGGCTCCTTACATCTTTGGCAAAAAAGACAACATCCACATCATTGACCTGCAACAGACATACCCGATGCTGTATACGGCTTTGGCAACTGCCAGAGACATTGCGGCTCAGGGAGGCAAGGTTTTGTTTGTCGGAACCAAAAGACAGGCTCAAGACATTATTAAAGAAAATGCCGAAAGATGCGGACAGTATTATGTCAACCACCGTTGGCTCGGCGGTATGATGACCAACTGGAAAACCGTTTACAAATCAATTTCCCGTTTGGTCAAGCTCAAAGAAATGGCCGAAAAGAACGCTTATGAAGGCTATACCAAAAAAGAAATGCAGAACCTGAAAAAAGAACAGGAAAAGCTGGAACTTGAGCTCGGCGGAATTATGAACATGGGCGGCCAACCCGACCTGCTGTTCGTTATCGATACGCCGAAAGAATCTTTGGCAATCAAAGAAGCCAAGAAGCTTGGCATTCCGGTTATCGGCATTTGCGATACCAACGCCGATCCTGAAGCCGTTGATTTCCCGGTTCCGGGCAACGACGATGCCATCCGCGCCATTCAGTTCTATTCTGAACTGGTTTCCGGAGCCGTCTTGGACGGTATGCAGGCCGAAATTGCAGCCCAGGGCGTTAAGGTTGAGGAAATGGTTGAAGGCGAAGCCAAACCGGCTAAAAAAAGAGCTTCCAAAAAAGCTGCTGCCGAGGCTGAAGCCAGCGCCGAATAGTTCTGAAATTTAGAGCTGTTATGTTCTGTGGCGGTATTTTTATAAGTATCGCCACATTTTAAATCAATTAAAGGGATATAAAAATGACAAATATTACTGCCGCTATGGTTAAAGAACTCAGAGAAACAACAAGCGCCGGCATGCTGGATTGCAAAAAAGCATTGACCGAAACAGACGGCGATATGGAAAAAGCCGTTGACTGGCTGCGCAAAAAAGGTTTAGCTTCCGCTGCCAAAAAAGCCAGCCGCATTGCCGCAGAAGGTTTGGTTGCCGTTGCCGTTGAAGGAAACAAAGGCGCCGTGGTCGAGGTTAACTCCGAAACCGATTTTGTCGCCAAAAACGAAATCTTTCAGGAATATGTCCAAGACGCCGCTTTGGTTGCCCTGATGAGCTCTGGCGAAGTTTGCAACATGAAAACTTTTCAGTGCCCGAAAGTTCACAAGTCTTTTGAAGAGCGCCTGACCGACATGATTGCCAAGATTGGCGAGAATATGAATCTGCGCCGCGCCAAAATGATTGAAGTCAGCGACGGCGTTATTGCCGCTTATGTCCACAATGCCGTTAAACCCGGCCTGGGCAAAATCGGCGTATTGGTTGCACTCGAATCCAAAGGCGACAAAGAAAAGCTGGCCGAGCTGGGTAAGCATATTGCCATGCATATTGCCGCTTCCAACCCGTTGTTCCAGGATATTGCCTCTGTTGATCCGGCGGCGGTTGAACACGAAAAATCTATTTTTGCCGAACAGGCCAAAGCTTCCGGCAAACCGGAAAACATCATTGAAAAAATGGTTGAAGGCCGCGTTCGCAAATATTATGAAGAAGTTGTTCTTGAAGAACAGGCTTATATTATGGATCCGGACAAAAAGGTTAAGCAGGTTATTGCCGATGCCGCCAAAGAATTGGGCACCGACATTAAACTGAAAGAATATGTCTGCTTCCGTCTGGGTGAAGGCCTGCAGAAAAAAGAAGAAGATTTTGCTGCAGAAGTTGCTGCTCAACTGGCAAAATAGTCTTTGACAAACTTGATTAAAGAAAGCTCCGTTTTTTACGGAGCTTTTTTGTATGGATTTTCATTCCCTAGCTTTGCTATCAATTAGATTTGGTCGCATATATTGCAAAGAAGAAGATTTTGTATTTTTAAATAATGAGTGAAATATTTGTTCTGAGACATTGCCATTGATAGTTTTGCTACGCAAATCATTTATTGTGGTTGCAATTTTATTTGTATTAAGCTGATTTTTATTATCATCTCTCAACGATGCCGGTATAGAATTAATATAGTCATTAGCCGCTCCAAAAACATCTGGAAAATAGCTTGCTTTAAGCCACTGAAAACAATCTGGATGGTTGTAGTCGACTTGAGCTTGTGCATCTATTTTTTCCATTTGTTGCTGACCAAAATCTTGTAAAACCGCATTGAAAACATGGCGAGCGCAGGCATATTGCATTTGTTGTGCCTTGGGAGTGTACTTACCATCTTTGGTCGCAAACATTTCTGCGCGCAAAGAAGCTGGGATAGCAGACAATTGGTGTTCTGAGGATAAACGACAATTATACGTTTGGTTCACCCATTTAATTGTTTCATCATCAGGATTTAAGGCCAAAAAACCGACATAACTTTGAGCCATTACTCCCGCTTCGGCAATGACTTCCTCGCTACGGCCAATAATCTGTTGTTCGCGACTAAGCGTTGAACCATTCCTCTTACCTTCTTGCAAAAACCGAACAAAAAATTCTTCTTTTTGAGTCAGATTATCGCCAAAATCAGAAAAGCTAGCTTGTTTATGCTGTGAAACTCCATTATTCATCTGATTGGCGTGAGAACACTCATGTATAACTGTGTTTGATAAGTAATCTGAGCTTAGGTGCAAAAATTGTTTACGAAAAGCAGAATTGTGCTGATAAGCTAAACGAATTTTATCTTTAATATTGTAATAGTGCCAAACTGTGTCCATTTGTTTTAGAGTAGCAGGAGCATTACTTTTACCTTGGGCTATAAATATTTCATACATCTCCTGGTAATTCATAAATTTTTTTTCTGAAGATGTTGGACGGGGCGGAATTTTTTCTGCCAATATTTTTTGAGCAACCTGATTGCCTTGTTTATCCATAGCGTGAAGAACCCCCATACAAATCTCTTTAATAAGGTTCTCACTAATATAAACAGCATCGCGAGATGGGCTTTGTTCGTTATCATCAACTTTTTCTTTAGTGCAGTGTCCATTGGGGCCATAACTCCCGTGCCCAACATAAATGCGCTCTAAATAAAATTCGTTCAAAGTAAAATAATCTGGGCGTTTGGGCGTATAATAGTTGGCCCGCTCCAAAATTTTGCGGCAATACAAATTGGACTCCAGTTTGCGAACTGTTTCGGCAAGTATGTCTTTTAAAATAGTGTCTTCAACTTCTCTATTTTTAAGGAGCTGTTCTTGTTCTTCCTCTTTCACGACTTCTTTCACCAAAATGATTAATTTGCACTTATATTGTAGCAAAATTACGCTTGTGCGTCAAGTTTGCCAGATAAAACTCTGAAATATGCAAAAACACATAGACTTAAAAAAGGCTTGCATTTTGGCAGTATTGTTTTAAGCAACTTTTGCAGCTTAGAGATATCGGCACATAAAGCTTCTAATTTGCTTGTGGCTTCTATTATTATGAGTTCAATCTCAAAAGCTTTTAAGTACTCGTATAGCAGCACTATTCCTTGTTAAGTATTGTTAAATTGAGCATATTTTTGAGGGATGGATAAAAATATCCAACTTCTTCTCACAAACATCTATACTTACATAATTTTTTTTCTATGTGAAAGAATTTCATATTGATACAATCCGCCAGCAATCGGACACGAGCTAATGCTGACACGCTGGCAGAAAAGTATCACCCAAAAGCAACTGGCTGATAAATTCAATATTCCACCCAAATTTATTGACCGCACCAAGATTGGTCGCCATACCCATCTGAGCTTGATTAAAAAGCAGTTCATCTTTTACAACAAAGAAATCAGAATCGAACTCATCGACCGCAAAAAATCTAACAACCTCTAGTGAGCCTCAGTCCAGTTATGCCCGGTACCGACTTCGGCCACAAAGGGAACGGCAAAATCAACAACATGTTCCATAGTGTCTTTGATGATGGCCGCGGCTTTTTCCACCTCGTGTTCCGGCGCTTCAAAGACCAATTCATCATGAACCTGGAGCAGCATTCGGGTTTCCAGACCGGCTTCTTTCAGCCGCTGCGGCATGCGTACCATTGCCAGTTTGATAATATCGGCTGCTCCGCCCTGAATCGGCGCATTGATTGCGGCCCGTTCGGCATTAGCCGCTATCCGCTTGTTTTTGTCATTAATTCCCAGAATGGAACATTTGCGTCCAAAAGGCGTCAGAACATAGCCATGCTTGCGGGCAAAAGCAATGGTCTTTTCCATAAAGCCTTTGATTTCCGGCATTTGGGCGAAATAGGCGTCAATATAGGCTTTGGCTTCTTCCGGACGGACATCAATCTGTTTGGCCAAGCCATATTGGGAAATGCCATAAACAATTCCAAAATTGATAGCTTTGGCATGGCGGCGAAGATTGGCGTCAACCTGTTCGTAGGGCACGCCGAAAACCTTGGAAGCCGTTGCGGCATGAATATCCACGCCGGCGGCAAACGCCTGTTTAAGCCCCCGAACATCGGCGACACAGGCCAAAAGACGCAGTTCGACCTGGCTGTAATCGGAAGCAATCAACTTATATCCGGGGCGGGCAACAAAGCATTCACGAATTTTGCGCCCCTCTTCGGTACGAATGGGAATATTTTGCAAATTCGGGTTATTGGAAGCCAAACGCCCGGTATTGACAACCGTTTGGTTATAGGTGGTATGTATTCGTGAATTTTTATCAAGCAAATCCAGCAAGGCATCGGTATAAGTTGATTTGAGTTTGGAAAAGCCGCGCCATTCCAGAATTTTGGCGGCCAAATCATTTCCTTCATCAGCCAGCTGTTCAAGGACATCGGCCCCGGTTTGCCAGGCGCCTCCGGCAGTTTTTTTGCCTTTAAGGCCTTTTTTGGTGAATAAAATGTCACCGATTTGTTTGGGAGAACCAATATTAAATTCCTCTCCGGCCAACCGGTAAATTTCCTGCTCATAACCGCGGAGTTTTTGTTCAAATTCCCCTTTCAGGCGGGTCAAAGCCGGAGCGTCGACCATAATCCCGGCAGCTTCCATATCTTTTAGAACCGTTATCAGCGGCCGGTCGAAGCTTTCATAAACATCAACCATTTTTTCTGCCAAAAGCCGGGGTTTGAAAAAATGATACAAGCGCAAGGTAACATCGGCATCTTCGGCAGCATAGTCCAAGGCCTTGTCCAAAGCCACCTGGTCAAAGCTAATCTTGTCCCGGCCGCTGCCGCAGACCTCCTCATAACGAATAGTTTTATACCCCAAATAAAGTTCGGCCAGTTCATCCATGCCATGCCCGTGAGAAGAACTGTTGAGGTCATAAGACAAAACCGCAGTATCTTCAATCGGGAAAATCTCGGCATCAGCCCCAAAAACCTGAGTCATAAAATGCATGTCAAATTTGACATTATGGCCGATTTTTAAAATCGACTTATCCGCAAACAACGGCTTAAGAACAGCAGAAACTGTTTCCGGCGGCAGCTGTGGGATTTCGTTCTCCGGCGCAGAGGAAAACAAATCGGCCTTGCGAGCGCTGACATGGCACAGCGGAATATAGCAGGCCTCGCCGGGGGCAACCGCCAGAGACAAACCGACAATTTTATCAAAAACCGGATTTAAGCCGGTAGTTTCGGTATCAAAAGCAAACAGCCCGGCATTTTTGATTTTGGCGGCCCAATTTTCCAGCGCCTTTTGATCGGTTATCAGCTCGTATTTTTTTTCAAGCGATTTAAATACAGTGTTTTGCTGCTGATTTTCATCTCCCTCCGCAAAACGCGAACACCGTTCAGACAACCATTTTTCGGCTCTGGCGCGCAGAGAATTCATCCCATAGCGGTCAATAAAGGCCGTCAGTTTTTCTTTTTCGGGGCAGCGGCAGGAAAAGGCCTCAACCTCGTCTTCAACCGGCACATCATTTTTTAAGGTTACCAACTGCAGGGAAATAAGTGCGTTTTCACGATTATCAACCAGGGTTTGACGCCGTTTTTCCTGTTTGATTTCACCGGTACGGTCAAGAACCTGCTGCAGCGACCCATATTCGTTAATCAGCTGCGCCGCGGTTTTAAGGCCGATACCGGGAACGCCCGGAACATTATCAATGGAGTCTCCGGCCAGAGCCTGAACATCAACCACCCGTTCGGGATAGACGCCGAATTTTTCCTTAACGTCTTCGGGAGTGAAAAATTTGTCTTTCATCGGATCAAAGAACTCAACGCCGGGGCGAATCAGCTGCATCAGGTCTTTGTCGGCCGAAACGACCACAACTTCATAACCTTTTCCCAGCGCCTGCGCGGCGTAAGTTGCAATCAAATCGTCCGCCTCATAGCCTTCCATTTCCAAATGATTGAGGTTGAGCGCATCGGTGGCCTCACGGATAATCGGAAACTGCGGAATCAGTTCTTCGGGCGCTTCTTTGCGGGTTCCTTTATAATCGGCAAAAATCTGATTGCGATAGTTTTCACGCTTGGCATCAAACAGCACCAGGCAATAATCGCAGGCAATTTTCTGCGTCAGGCGCATAAACATATTGGTAAAGCCGAGCACCGCATTTACCGGCACGCCGTCCGGGCTGGTCAGCGGCGGCAAGGCATAAAAGGCGCGAAAGATATATCCTGAACCGTCAACAAGGCAAACTTTTTTGGTCATCATTACTCTCTTTGCTAGATTTGTTTGTTTTTAATATAAACGATTAAAGTGGCTTTAGCAATGTTTATGCTCCATTCACCCCATGATTTTATATTGGACAAATTTCCTTAGAGTAGGCTAATTAATTATTGCAATTTTCTGAAAATTATTTTACTATAATCATCATAAACAGCAACAAATAACGGAGTCCTACACAGAACATTCAATTTCAATATTTTGTCTAATAATTACACTATCGGAGAAAGCTTATGTTTATATTACCCTTGTTAAAGCCCCTTCCCTGGGCAACCGGTGCAGTACTTTTGAGCCAGACGGCACTGGCGGCGATTTGTTTTTTGCCTGACTGCAATACGGAAACGTCGGATAAAAATTTTAATGCCGACAGCTTGCGCTGCCAGCAAGACGGTTATGCCTTCTATGCTTCCGGATCTTGTCCGCCGTACACCGAGCAGGATACCTGCGAATTTAATCCCAATTATCTCAAATGCAACAAAGAACTCTGGTGCAAAAACAACTCCTATACCATAACCTCTTGTCGTAAACCGCAATATCCGGCAGACATTTGCCCCAACAGTCTGGAATATTACAAAAGCTGCAAAACCGACTTCAAACGGGCCTGTCAAGAAGAGAACGCTTCGTTTACGGACACTTGCCCAAGCGGCTGGCAGGTTGATCCGAACAAAGCCTGTTCTTACAGTTCCGACTTCGGCATCTGCTGCAATACATGCAGCGCTTATACCGCCGTCAGCAATACGCCGCCGCGCGGCTACAAAATTGACGGAGAATGCGACAGTTGCAACGGAAAGCGTTATAAACTGACGGTTCTGGATTGTCCGTCGGGATATACGGCCGGTCTCACTTCCTGCAGCGGCAACGGCTATTCTTATTCTTCCAGCGGTTATTCCGGAAACAACATTTGCGGCAAATGCACCGCTACGGCATGTCCGGCAGGATACAGCGCCAGCGTCACATCCTGCGGAAGCGGTTACAGCTTTTCAACCAGCGGGTATTCGGGGGGCAAAGCCTGCGGCAAATGCACTTATGTGGCCAACGGATGCCCCAGCGGATATGTAAATTATAACGAAAAAAACATTCCTTACCGGAACCGTGCGGATTTGGCTGTTGTGACCAGCGACAAAGTCTGCATTCCTTCATCTGCCGTATATTATAACGCTTCTACCGCAAATTTAAAAAACGGAACCGGCTACGTATATTCCAGCGGTACTTATACGCTGAACGATATTCCGATCATAGACACCCAGACCTCCGGAACCCTTACAATCAACGGAAGCATAGGCATCGTCAACGTCTTTATGTGGAGCAGCGGCAGAATAAACGTCAACGGCGATTTTTACAATCTGGGAGCCGTTTGGCTGGCAAATGGCGCCAAACTTTGCATCAGCGGCAAAACCTTTGACAAAACGCCCAAGCCTCCGTTTTCCCATCACAGTTCATGGTGTACCCGAAACTGGACAGGGTGGGGAAATGACGGTGACGGCCCGTGTTATTTTGACGGCAACTGTTATTACTGAGTCAGCTGACAAATATTATTATGTTTTTTCTTTCTCTAAAGATACCCCGGAAACAGCGTTCGCATTTCCGGGGTATTTGCTTTAGGGGCGGATAATGTTGTCCAACAACCGCCGGCAAGCCGCTTCAATCATTTCAAAAACATAATCAAAACCGTTATGATAATACGGATCGGGAACGTTTTCGCCGTATTCGGGAGCATATTCCAAAATTTTACGGACAACGGCTTTTTGATAGCGAGGATCTCCGTAAGGGCGTTTTTGTTCCAGATTCCAGACATTTTGTTCGTCCATGGCCAATATCAGGTCAAACTCGGCAAAATCTTCGGCCCGTACCGGACGCGACCGCAGGCTGCGCAGATCCAACCCATGGCGGGCGGCACATTCAATGCTTCGGGCATCGGGGCAGTCGCCGCTGTGATATCCGGAAGTTCCGGCAGAATCAACAAAGATTTCATGTTCTCTTCCCGCGGTTTTGACCAAGCGGCGCATGATTGCTTCCGCCGTCGGCGAACGGCAGATGTTTCCGGTACAGACAAACAAAAGCTTATACAATCAGCACCTCAGGCAGCCATGAGTTTCTTTGGCAAAGCGGACGTAGCACTTATAATAATGCTCCAGCCCTTTTTGAACCTCATAATTAACCGTCCCTTTGGGGAATTTGCCGTTTTTGTCGGCAGCACCGGCTTTGACGCCGGTCAGAATTTCAATTCCGTCGTCAACCGTATCGATAGCGTAAATATGGAATTTTCCTTCTTCCACCGCACTTATCACATCATCACGGAGCATCAGGTTTTTGACATTCGTCCGCGGGATAATCACGCCTTGGGTTCCGGTCAAACCGCGGTGTTTGCAGACATCGAAAAAGCCTTCGATTTTTTCGTTTACGCCGCCAATCGGCTGGACCTCACCAAACTGGTTAATTGAACCGGTAACGGCAATGTCCTGGCGAATCGGCAGGTTGGAAATGGCCGAAAGCAGACAGTAATACTCCGTAGAAGAGGCGCTGTCACCGTCAACGCCGCCGTAAGACTGTTCAAAAACGATGGAAGCGTTCAGCGAAAGCGGCGCTTCCTTGGCAAAACGGTTGGCAAGCAAGCTCTGCAAAATCAAAACGCCCTTGGTATGAATGGGCCCGCTCATTTCAATTTCGCGTTCAATATTCAGAAATTCGCCGCTGCCCATGCGGACCTGGGTTGTAATTCTGGCCGGCTTGCCGAAAGAATAACGAGAAAAGTTATAGACAACCAGTCCGTTGATAACTCCGACACGTTTGCCTTCAACGTCCAAAAGGATAGTGCCCTCATCAATCTGTTCGAGCATTTCCTGTTTTATCCGGTCGCAGCGATAGGTTTGAGCTTCTATTGCCTGTTCGATATGGTTTTTGCCGATCTGGTTGGATTTAGAGTGGCGTGCCCAATAGTCGGCTTCGCGCAGCAAATCGCCGATGGAGGCGATATGTGCGGTCAGTTTTTCGGAATCTTCGGCCAGACGCGAGGAATATTCAATAATTTTGGCAACCGCCTGTTTATTCAGCGAACGCAAACGTTTCTTTTTGGACAATGAGCCGATCAGTTTGGCGTATTCAACTTCATTATCGTGGTTGCGGTCCATGATGACGCCAAAATCGGCTTCGACCTTGAAAAAGTCATTAAAATCAGGATCGCGTTCAGACAACATGTCATAGAGTTCGGAATCTCCGGTCAAAATAACTTTCACATCCAGGGGAATCGGCTCCGGATCCAACGAAATAGTGGTAAAGCTGGTTTCGTCGCTGGGAGCTTCAATTTTGATTTTTTTGGAAGCCAAAGCCCGTTTGAGCGAATCCCAGGCAAAGGGCTGGAGCAACAGCTTGTGAGCGTCTATCAGCAGAAAACCGCCGTTGGCCTGATGTAATGCGCCGGCCTTAATCAACGTAAAGTCCGTCAGCAAGGCACCGTACTGTTGCAGCCGTTCGACCCGTCCGACCAGATTGGCCTGGGTGGGGTGGTCGAGGTGAACGATTGGCGCCCCGGAATTTTTTTCGTTTTTGACAACAACGTTAACCTTAAATTTGGCAAACTTGTCTTCTTCCTGTTTGTTCATCCGGCTCAGCAAAGCGCTCAGGGCGTCTTCGCCGCCTTCTCCCGATGCTCCTTCGTTGCTGTCGGGCATAAATTCTTCAATATTTTCGGTAATGTATTTTTGAATGCTTTTCAAAAACTCAGTAGCACCGCGGTGGCCTTTATATTTTTGGCGCAGGGTATCAATCGGCTTTTTGACGGCAATTCTGATAAATTTTTCGCGCAGGGCATGGGTTTCCTTGCGTTGTTTGTCCTCCCATTCCGGCAAATCCTGAGCAGCGTTTTCTATTTCCTCCTGCATGGCATTGAGGTCGTTTATCAGCTCTTTTTTTTCTTCTTCGGGCAATTCGTCAAAAACGTCGGGGCTCAGGACTTCGCCGTTTTTGACCGGAGCAACGACCAGGCCGACCGGCATATGCAGCAGCGAAACGCTTTTGCCTTTGGCTTTTTTTTGCAGCAGGCGGATATATTCTTCTTTGCGCTGCTTGTATTTTTCCTTAATGATGCTCAATCCGGCCTTGTATTCGTCGCTGTCGACCAATGCCGGAAGAGAGACGGAGAAATCTTCAATCAGCTTGTCAATATCCTTGGCAAACTCACTGGCTTTTGAGGGCGGAAAACTAATGGCTATCGGCTTGTGGGGTTCTTCAAAATTATAAACATAGGCCCAGTCGTCCGGCGTGGGGCGGGTTTTGGCTTCCTGACAGAGGACGCGTTTGACCAAGCTGGTTTTTCCGGTTCCTTCCGGCCCGAGGCAAAACAGATTATAACCTTTTGACTTAATATTAATCCCAAGCTCCACCGCGCTCAAGGCACGGTCCTGCCCCAGAGCCGAAAGGCGTTCCTCCAGTTCGGCGGTTGACGCAAAGTCAAACTTTTTGGGATCGCACTTGGTATACAGCTGGCTTGGTTTTAATTTGGTTATGCTCATAATAAAAAATCCCCTATACTTATATTTTCTAAATGTTATTTTGGATTATATAAAACCAATAACTAACATAGCGTAAAGATTTGATGAAATATTCCATCTACATAATCATTTTTTCGGCAATCGGCGTTTCGCTTTTTCTGTGGCTCTCTTATTTCAGAAGACTTAAGCGGGATATGCTTTTCAAGCTGGCAGCAAGACAGCTGGCAGCCGGATTGACGGGCGGAGAAAACGGCTTTTTTTTCTCAACACCAGGTTTGAGGGAAATTCTCCGCCGGCTGATGCGGCAAAAAAATCATCGGGCCATAAGCCAGCTGCTGGCCGGCCAAACCGCAGCGGCGGAGCAGTTTTTGAAGAAAAAGAAGGCGGCTTATCCCCTTGCTGCCTTAAAGGCCTTCATTTCTCCCTGCCGCGCTGAAAAAGACTTTGTCCGGCTATGCGCCGATTTTCCGGACAATGACTTATACCGGGCCGAACTTGCCAAGGTTTATTTTATGGGCGGACAAAACGGCAAAGCGATGGAAACGGCAGAAAGGATTTCAGAAAAATCCGGCTGCCGTTATGCCCGGGCAATAAAATATTACCTGCAGAGCCTGGAGACGACCCAGGCCGGAGAAATGCAGGAAGCCTCACAATATGCTTCCGCCGCCGTCAAAATATTCAACCGGGAAAAGGCATTTTTCGAATCCGGAACCGTTTATTTGCAGTTAGGGACAATCTATCGGGTTTCCGCAGTCAGCGACGTTGCGCAGACAATGTTTGAAAGCGCGGCGGAAATTTTCAGAAAAATGAAAATTCCGGCGGCCGAAGCCGAAGCTTTGGGCAATTTGGGCATGTTAACGGCGGCCCAAAACCGTTTTGAAGAAGCGGAAAGCTATTTTGAACAGGCGTTGAAGCTGAATCTTGAAGCGAATCGAAAGCGCGGGCAAGCTGAAATTCTCAACCAACAGGCACTTTTGGAAATTATGCAGCAGAAGCATACGGCAGCACGCAAGCTGGCGCAAAAAGCACTGAAACTTCATGTCCAGGAAAAAAACTGCCAGGGGCAGGCTTTCTGTTGGGATATTTTAAGCTATATCAATCTGGCGCAGAAGAAATATGACGATCTGCTGGCTTCAACAAGCAAAGCGCTGCAATTATACGATCCGCAAAAAAACCTGTCCGCCGTTTTGGAAATGACCTACATGCAGGCCAGCGCCCATTTTGCCAAAGGCGACAGCAACAAAGCCGAAAATCTGCTGCGACAGATTACCCGGACTGCCGCCGAGCGGGACAGCTGTTTTCATGTTGCCAATGCCTACAATCTTCTGGGGTTGATTTTTTTGCAGAAAAAAGACTTCAAACGTGCCAAAGGTCTTTTTCAACAGGCGGTCAGTTTTGAAGAACGCAATGACCGTCTGAACTGCGCAGCGGTAGATTATGCCAATATTGCCCTGATTGAGCAAAAATGCGGCAACCTGTCCCAAGCCCGCAAAACCCTGCAGCTGGCTTTGGATTATGCCGAAAGCTTCGGAGCCGGCGATCTGGCAGCGGAAATTAGAAAGCAGCTTGACAGCACCGGTTAATTGTATTCAAGCTCAAAATCTATCTGCAACGGAAGACCGGCCGCTTCGTCCCGGGAATAAAAGGAAATATTTTTTATGCCGACGTTTTTATAGGCCAGCAGGTTAATTGAAGGGACGGCAAAGGGATTAAATATATGTTTTCCGTCAGTAGGCAAAATCCGGTTTTTGACTTCCAGCGAAGTCCGGTGCAGAAAAGTTTTAAATGCCGGCGCCCAAGCGGGAATTCCAAAATCCCCGACTAAAATCAACGGTTCATCCTGGCTAAGGACAAATTCGGCCAGATTGTTGTATACGGTGGCGACTTCCGACGGCAACAAGCCGTTAAAGTCGGCATTGACAACCGTAAAGCGGCGGCGATTTTTTCGAAAGGTTACAAAAATAACTTCACGGCCGGGCGCCAGGCGAACCGTTCCCATCCGTTTGGTCGGGGCGCCGATGGCCGATACAATGTCAGGGAAGCCGGTTTTTCCCTGATGATACTGCAGACGCATCGTTTCCTCACCTTTTACCAATACATTAAAAAACAGGTTAGTGCTGGAGGATATAATCGTATAGTTAAACAGCAATAAACATAATGCCATAATGGCAAACATTGTTTTGCGGCAGAAAAGCGCATATATCATAACAACAATCGTAAAAAGGTAAATCTGGAAACGGCAGCCGTCAACCCATACGGAAAAAGCCGTTTCCGGGATTAACAACGCCAGAAAAAGCAAGATGGCAACAAGGCTCAAACTGGCTGCCAAGAAAACGTTAATCCTTTTTTGCTTCTTTTTCTGACCGAAATAACTCATTTTTTAACTATTTATTGTTTTTTTATGATTAAACGATATAATATCTTTAGTTAAATTAATACTAATGGCCAAAAAATATTTTGTAAATGGTGTTAAAAACAAATATGCTCGAACGGATGATAACCATATTTTCACTCGAAAGCGTAATGACGGCAATCAGCGGCAAGGTTGACATTTTGACCGGCGCAATGGACAGTTATCTGTCCAACAGCGGCAATTTGCGGACTTTGTCAATTATCCTGATGATGCTGGCAATCGTCCTGTTCCTGTTTTTAATTGCGGTTTTATACGTGAAATCGCTTTCTTCTTTTCTGCGAGCCGAACAAAACCGCCGCAAAGAAGATGAAAAACAATCGAAGTCTTTTTTTGAGAGCATGGACGATGACATTGATGCCGCAGAGCTGGAAAAAATCCGGCAGGAAGAGCTGGAAAAAGAACTGGAGCGCGAATTAGAAAAGGCGGTTGCCGAAAAAGCCGCGCGCGAAGAAAAAGAAAAGGCTCAAGCCGCACAAAAGAAAAAGCAAAAGGAAGAAGAAAAAATCCTGGCGGTTGAAGAAAAAATGCCGGAACTGAAAAAACGCATGGTCGCCCGCAATGACAACGTTCTGGACTTTGATTGGAAGAAAGGCAAGCTTAAAGATATGGAAAATTTGCCGGAGCCTCCGGACATGCCTCTACAATATCAGCAAAGCCAGAAAAAACTTTCGGAACTGTTGGGGCTGATTATTGATATGCTGGGGCGAAATGTCGACGATTTGAAAATCGCCCAGACGGTCATGTTCCGGGACATGAATCAGGATTCAGAAGAAAATATTTTGCAAACGATTGATGCCGTCAAAGATTTTATCGCCCTGTGCATCAACGGCAAGTTTACGCCGCTGCGGGGAACCAAAACGCTGCCCGACGAAGAAAAGGCCCTTTACAACCTGGCGATGGGCGACAGCTCTCCGGCGCTGTCTTTGCTGGAGGCCCTGATGGACGACCATATTGACCGGGCCGCCGTATTGCCGGCCGGCGGAAAACGGGACGAAATGTTTGCCATAACATCAAATTATGCGGTAACATTCGGAACATTGGCGGCCGTTGCCGACGTTCATTTGGCAACCGGGGCATTTGAACTGGCGATTGAGCTGCATCCGCAAAATATAAACGCCTGGAACCGCATCGGCGATATGTATAAGCTGGCAGAAAACGAAACACAGGCGACAAAAGCTTATCAAAATGTTTTGAACCTGGCCGACGGAGAGATGAACCAACGGCAAATTGCCAATGCCGAAAAAATGCTTTCGCAATATTATTACGCTCAGGGGGACAGCCTGCAGGCAGCCAAACTGCATAACAGTTCCAAGGGATATTATGATTCCATCGGCATCAACCGCCGTTTGGACCGTCAGGAAGTTGAGATTGTAGAAATTATCGAATCTCATCAACAGGAAGAACTGGAAGAAACCATCGGCAAAATCCTGGCCAATCAGAACCTTAAACAATACAGCTTTGCTTAACAAAACCAATAACCAATGCAGCCACGTGGGGAACTGTTACGGGTTGACGGCCGTTAGCGCATGGTGGGCGATGACGGAATTTTTTGCTGGCGCACGCAGGAGACGCATACGCGGCCGGGGGCGCTAACGCCACCCCCGGTTTCAGAAAGAAATTGCATAACATAATAATATTTCTGAGACAGAACTTGTCAGATTAAAACTGCATAATACAGCGGAAATGCTGGGTATCTCTATTAGTGGAATTTCCGTTTATGATTGCTCCGGTTGACAAGTTTACCAACACGCCGGCATTTCCCGTTGTATGCGAGTGGTAGTTGCCGGTTTTCAGGGCTTCGCCAACACCGGTAATGGTGGCCAGTTTTTTGTTTAAGACATTGAATTTGTCATCTCCTATCTTATTCCAGCTTTGCTTTCCCATCGGAATTAACTCTTGTAAATCAGGCAGCCGCCAATCCCCTACTTTGGTATTTAAGGTTGTAAAATTTTGGCAATAGTCACTGGCCTGAGCCCAGGTATCATCGACGGGCTGATTCAAGGCCATAACATAACCATGATCTTTGGAAGGGTAGGTCCAATAAACCAAACCAATCGGCATTTTGGCGCTGGAAGCGCCAATATAGGTAGCGGTAAAAGTACGATCGTGATACATAATGTCACCGACTTCCACAGCTTGTACCGGAGAAGCAATCAGGTTTAATAAGAACAGAGCAAATACATTTTTTTTCATTTTTCTTCTCCTTAAAAAGTCATAACGCAGCGGAAATGGTAGTAATCGTTTTTTCCTTTTTGATAAACATTGTTAACGCTATTTAATATATGAGTATAGGCAGCACTAGAATTTCCTGCCGGCGCATCATTGGTGCTCCAATATTCCCATCCTTTGTAGGTTGCGTTGCTTGCACCATACAATGTACCGTTGGGGGATCCTGAATTAACGTTATAACCCCAATTTGATGAAAAATAGAGCGGATCTGCCCACCGAATTAGAGCCAGTTTGGAATTAATGCTATCATAAGGAAAATACTGTTTTCCTAACGAATATGTTGATCCCATCCACATCAATTCCATGATATTAGGCAAGCGCCAGTCGCCGACATTGGTTCCCTTGACCGAATAATTATTGCAGTATTCAATCGCCTCGGCATAGGTTCCCACAATCGGTTGTTCGCGGGACATAATAATGCCATGCTTATTGCCGCTTTTGGGATATATGTAAGCAACAATGCCGATAGGTGTTTTATTGGCGTTATAACTATAAGACGCTGAAGTGCTGCCGTCATGGTAAACAACGTTATAAAGCGCGGTCGGCACCTGCAGCTGAAAATTATAAGCGGTGGTATTTTTGAGGCAGAACATGAGGTTGCTGTTGAACGGGCATTTTACTCCGCCGCTCGGACATTCGGCCGCGGTTTTGCTGTATCCCAGGCTTGCACAATCCGGCGTTGCCGTACAGGTTATGTCTGCGGAGGCCGAAAATGGCAGCATGGCGGCCAATGCTCCTCCCAATAATATTTTCCAGTTATTTTCTACCATTTCTTTTCTCCTTTAATTGCAATAGACCAAATCCGGATTATAGGGGCATCTGATGATTTCTCTGCCAATGCATTCGGTGTTGACAAAGCGATATCCCAAAGCGTCACAATCGGTTTCCGGCAGCGCGCAGTAATATTTATAATTGGTTTTGCAGGACACCGGGCATTGTGTTTTGGAACAGGGTTCCTCAATACAGTTGGTTCCTTCGGGACAAACCTCATAACTGCAGGCATCGGCGCATTCTTTGCATTGTTTGTATTTGGTAACCGTGCCGCTGAGGCAAGTTCCGGCCGTCGTATCGCCCCCGAATTCGCAGTCTTCGTCAAGGTAATCGAATCCGGTGCAGGGATTTGCTTCGGCTTGATAATAGGTTTTGCCGCAACAGTTTTTTTCTGCGGTTTTTATAAATCCGGAAGGAATTGACGTATACGGATATTCATTGCAATAGTACTCGCAACTGACGTTTTCGACCGGGTTGCAATATACCTTATTGGTATCATACGGACAATGCAGGACAGTTACGCCGGCGGCGCATTCGCTGCCGATCATGGTGTAGCCGAGTTCTTCGCAATCGGTAATCGGAGTGGTGCAATAATTTTGGTATTTCGCGGCACAACCGGTGACACAGTATGTTTGGGAACAGGTATCTTGTTTACAGACAGAGCCTTCGGGGCAGACTTTAAATTCGCAGGCATTGGGACAGTCTTTGCATTTATGCAGGACAGTATCTCCGGTTTGGCAGGTTTGACCGGAAGATCCGTATTGGCAGTTTTCCAGTTTTTCATATCCGGTACAATCCCTTTTTTCTATCGTATGCATTTCTTTACCGCAACAGTAGCAGGTTCCGGCCGAAACATAGCCGGCAGGAATATCTTCGGCCTTGTATTTAAATTCCAAACATAAAACATTGCAGCAATCGCCATTATCGGGAATGCAATAGACCTTTTCTTTGTCAAACGGACAGGCAACCATTCCCATTCCGTCGCAGGCATTCATATTGGTGGTATAGCCCAATGCGCCGCAATCGGTTGTTTCCGGAAGCGTGCACAGATAAGTATAACCGACTTTACATCCGGTCGGGTCGCAGTAGCGCCAGGTACAAGCCTCATATTCGCAAACGGCGCCTTCAGGGCAGGTTTCGTTCTGGCACTTGGCCTCGCAGCGTTTGCACTTGTCGCACTTGGTAACGCCGAAAGAAACGCAGGTCTTGGCGTCGGGCGCGCAGCCGTCCTGACAGTCCCAGTAACCCTCGCAGGAATTGTAACCGTCGGTGGCGGCAATGTACTTTTTGCCGTCGCAGCTGTCGCAGGACGCTACCGGCGTCTTGCCTGCAGCCTCAATTTCTTCTTTGGTGGTAAATCCCGGGCAGGTGTTGCAGCAATGCCCGAACTCGTCTGAGAACGAGCAATGGTCGTTGGGGTCAATCACCCAGCCGGCCGGACAGGTATCGGTATAAGTCTTATCCTCTTCCAGACAGGCGTCTTCCATGTTCATTTTG
>ERZ1027194.24-NODE-24-length-68691-cov-13.164549_pt1 | contig 68691 bp, 65 predicted proteins | sample MGYA00519246_ERZ1027194 | MGnify/ENA primary metagenome ERZ1027194 (study PRJEB26926, sample SAMN06164505) | human gut metagenome | biome: ENVO:00009003; feature: ENVO:2100002; material: ENVO:00002003 | host: Homo sapiens | place: USA | collected 2012 ...
GTATTGATATCACCTACGCCCGGATAACTTATAGAAGTTTGTAGATTCTCAACATAAGATAACCACCAAAGCCCCTCGGAAACAACTGTTTGAGAGCCTTTTTCCGCCTCAAATTCTATTTCATGTTTCGATAGTTTAATACTATCCTCCCACTCACCGTCCTTGCCATTAAGACTATTATCGTCCCGAACGCAACTTGCTAATGTAAGTGATAACAAACAAATTACTACGAATCGATACTTCATTCTACTTATTTATTTCAGTTTCTTATAATAGACGAAATCTTCCTCTACGAGTTCGGGGTGGAATATCTTCACCAGATCGCGCAGCACCAGGTCGGGATGCACGACGCCCGATTCCCAGTAGTCGTTGCCACCGGCGGCATTGGTGCGGGCGTTGTTGTTGTAGACATCGCCGTTGCGCAGGCAGCGCGTGTCGGCGAATTTCGGGCAGGCCCTTTTCAGCTCGTCGAGCGTATTCGTCGCGCCGACGTTCAGCCACACATCGGCCGCCGAAGCGAGCAGGTAGGCCTCCTCCATGTCGATGGCCGTCGAGGAGTTGCCCGTGCTCTTCTTGTAAATGTAGTCGCCGCCCGCGTCCTGTATGAGCCGCACGGCATAGCTCTCGGCCGAGGGCATGAACCACGAATCGCCGTAGGGCGTGTTGAGCATCGCGGAGGGAGCGTCGAGGACGGTATCGGCTACTTTTTGTTTCAGTGCATTGTATCGGACGGGAATATCCGCGAAGACCTTTTCGCCCGTTTCGCGCTTTCCGACCGCCTCCGAGAGCGCCACTAACCACTCGGCCTTGCCCAGCGGCGACTCTTCGAGGTAATCGCCGACATAGAGGAACGGGATGCCCAGCTCGCGCAGCTTTGGTTCCATGCCGCTGGCACCGTTCACGCCGTAGAGCAGCACGAGGTCGGCATCGAGCGAGAGCAGCAGCTCGTAGTTGATATTCCCCTCGTAGCCCACGTCGCCGATGCGGTCGCGGTGCGACCGAATGTAGGGATTGGAGATGTAGTCGATTCCCGAAACGCCGACCACGCGCCCGACCTCGCCGATGGCGTCGAGCATGGCCACATGGGTCGACGACATCGCCACGATGCGCCGTGCCTCCCCGTCGACCACCTGCCCGTCGAAGCCCTCGGGAGCCGCCTCCCCGTCGCGGGCGATGAACAACCGCGCGGTAACGCTGTCCGCGCCCTGCCACGGGTTCGTGGCGGTAAGCAGTACGCTTTGCCTGCCCTCGGCGCCCTGAATGTCGAAGCCCGAAGCGTATTCGGGCGCATAAAGCGGTGTATTGAAATCGGCGAGTTCGGAACTCTTGCCGCGGCAGCCCGCTAACGCCAGCGTAAGCAGCAACAGCAGGCTCAGGTTCTTGAATATTCTCATATCGTTACCTATTTACGTTTACATGATTTTTCTTGTTTTTCCCGAATTTCGGGGTGATGCCGATGAACAGTTCGAAGTTGATGCCCGGCATGGGGCGCGACAGCACCGAGAGATAATCCTCGTCGAAGAGATTATTGACGGCGAATTTCAACTGCACGTCCAGCGGTTTGAACGACAGCATTTTCTCTAACGAGACATTGCTCATGAAATAGGGCGGCAGGTGTCCCGTCAGCGTGTAGTCGTTGCTCGACATGGTGAAGCGTTGCGAGTAGTAGGCCCATTTGTAGAGGAACGCCCACGTGCGCCACGACAGACGGCCTGTCAGCGAAGCGGAATGCTTCGGGACGTAAGGCAACTGTTTTCCTACCGACTGGTCGGCGGGCGACATCTTTTCGCCTTCGTTGATAGAGGGTGTCCACGAGTAGGAGCCGTTCAGGTCGAGCAGCCAATCTTTTGCCGGCCGCACGGCGAGGTCGCCCTTCACCTCGACACCGTAGGCTCGGACTTTTTTCACGTTGCGCGGCGAGAAAAATCCTTTGGTCGTCGGCAGCCAGATAATCCAATCGTCGATGTAGGAGTCGAACCAGCTTGCGCTGCCGCTCAGTTTATAGACACCCTTTTTGCCGACATCGAAACTCGCTCCGGCATCGTAGCTGAAGCCGTGTTCGTTTTTCAGATTGGGATTGCCGCCGGGCAGGAAGTAAAGGTCGTTCAGAGTCGGGAAACGGTAGTTGCGCGACACGGAGGCCTTTACCATCACGTTCCCTTTGCGCGAGAGCAGTCCGTCGATGAAGAATGCCGGAATGAGCGGTGCCCATTTGTCGCCCGACATCTCCTCGCGCAAGACCAGCGAAAGGCCTATCGGCTCGACCGGCTGCCATTTGGCCGATACCGAACCGGAGAACTCCACGCGCCCCTTGTCGTAGCCCACGATGGCCTTACCGCCGTCCTGTAAGATGATGTTCTTGTCTTCGCTGCGTACCAAGTGTTGGTACACGGATACGTTCGAGGTGAAGAACCATTTCCTGTTCGGCGAGTATTCTCCCTCCGCCTGTCCGTAGAACGTGTTTATCTTGCTGCGCGAGCGGGTCATGGAAGCCCAGTTGCCGGGTGCGACCTCCCGCTTGTAATCATAGGCCATCCACGTGTGGATATAACCGCCTTTCACGCCGACCTTCCAGTTGCTTTTGATATGGTCCCACGACAAAACGCCCCGGAAGGTCTGTTCCCGCTGGCGGTTCTCGAAGTCGGTCGCGTCGCCGTAGTCGGTGGTCAGCATCGGCAGTTCCCGGTTGGAATGGATGTACCAGGCGTTCAGTCCCAGCTTGTCGCCTTTCCGCGTGTCGTAATACACCTCCTGAAGCAGATGCAGGTCTTTGAACGCGCCCGAGCGGTTGCGCTCCTCGGGATGATACTGTCCGACGATGTTCTTCTCCTCGTCGTAGATGTTTATCTTCTTGTCGTGGTTGATGTACTTGTAGTCGTTGGGCGACGACGAATAGACCGCGCGGGTGGAGACGTGCCAGCGGTCGCTGCCGTAGGTGAAGCGGGCGAACTCGTCGAACGTGCGGAACGAACCGATGCCCTGCACGTACTGGGCATGGAAGCCCTCGCCGACCTGCGGTGCCGTACCGAGCTTGACAAGACCGCCCAGTCCGCCGCCCGTCTCGTTCACCGAAGAGGTGCCGTGAAGCAGCGACGCATTGTCGATGAAGTAGGACGGTATGGTCGAGAAGTCGGTCATGCCCAGCATGGGGTTGTTGATGCGCATGCCGTTCCACGTCACCTGCGTGTGCGAGGGCGACGTACCGCGAAAGGCGACCGTCGAGAGCGTGGCGCGGCCGTAGCTCTTGACGAACACCGATGAATTGAACGTCAGGATGTCCGCCATCGACAGAGCGATGTTCTCTTTCAGCGCGAGCGAATCGAACTTCGTCTTCTGCACGCCGATCTCCTTCATGGGGCGTTTGCCCCATACCGTCACCTCGTCTATCAGATAGACGCGCCGTGTGATGTCCTGTGCGAACATCACGGACGGGCAGACGAGCAGGAGCGACAAGAGTAGATATTTCGTATGGGTCATGTGTTACCGTTTTTAGTGTTACTACTTCCAGCAGAACGCGCCGGGAATAATCCCGACATAAAATTCATCGATCAGTTCCCCCTCGGGCGAATAACGGTAGATGATGCCCTGCTGCTGGTAGTCGATGGCATCGGCGATATAGACCTCTCCGTTGGCGGGGTTCACCGTCAGACCGTAGTAAATCGTGCCGCTGTATTCGAGGAACGGACGCACCGGCACACGGTTGGCGGTTACATCCATGCACCAGATGTCCTTGTTGATCCAGTAGAGCTTGTCCCGCTCGCCGTTGAGCTGGACCTCGCTCGGCCAGTCGCCCAATTTGAACTTGAACTGCTTCTCCACCGTGAATGTCTCGGCGTCGATGCGGTACAGCGACGGGGCTTCGTAACCGTAGGGGCTGCCTTCATAACCTCCGTCGGTCACCGTCCACATCTTGTTGTTGCAGTCCATCACCAGCGACGTGGGTTGGATGCCGATTTTCAGTTCGTCCACCACCCGGTCCGTTTCGGTGTCGATTTTGATGATGCGGTTCTGGTACGACCAGCAGTTGCAGTAGACGTATTTGCCGTACTGCACCATCTGCTCGGTGGAGCCGCTCTCCATCGTCATGTCCGGCACCTTGATATAGCCGGTGATTTCGTATTTCTTCGGGTTGACGATAAAAATGCGGTTGTCCCACAGTTGGGTGACATAGGCCTTTTCGTCGCTCAGGAAATGGATGTAGCGCGGCGAGGTCAGGTTCTCGATGCGTCCCACCTCTTTGAAGGTATTGAGGTCGATGGCGAAAATCGCGTGGGAGTTGTTCACCACCACCCAGCCTTTGTTGTCGTGGATGCACATCGACTGCGCCACGTCGCCCAGCTTCATGCTGTTGGCCCGGAAGAACACTTCGTTCTGCACCTGTTTGGTCTCCGGGTCGTAGTACGACAGCGTGGCGTTGCCGTATTGGAAATTGCCCTCGTTGGTGATGAACAGGCCGGAGCCGGAGGCATTGAACTCCTCCACCGTATCGCCATAGTCCCATTCCATGCAGGAGGCGAGAGTGAGCGACACACCGGCAACTACGCTCCACAACAGGCATTTCAGTTTGTGACAGGTCATATCGTTATTGTTACGGTGAATCCCCGGCATGTTTACCTTACGGTATCCATACCGAGAGGATTGGCAGAAAATTTATTGTTGCACTACTGTCTATTCAGCAGGTTTGTACCGCCCTTCTTTCATGTCCTGATAGGTGGGGTTGTAACCACATTCTCCTACAGTCCATTGAGACTCTTTCGTAAAGACGTTATTTTCAAACAGATATTTGAAAGAGCTAAAGTCGTTGACATCTTCCTGGCCGCTTATGCTAATACTCTTTACCGATTTGAGACCGGAAAAATCTATGGATTCTATGCCGTTTGGACCGAAATCAGAGTACGGGCATGTTATTGAAAGAGCTCCGTAAATTAATTCTATAGTAGAATAAGATAGATTATCCGCTGTCATGCCAAACATCAAGGAACCTGTAATAACATTGAAGTTCCCATGTATTGTTTTTAATTTGGGACATGAAATATTAGTTCCATCAAGACTAAATGCCACGTCTATCTCTGTTTCATCCACTCCAATGCTTTCCAAATTGGGAAATTCAATGTCGTTCTTGAGAGATTGTGTTTTAATTGAGCATGAGCCAAGAATTCTCTTCAATGAAGGAAATTCAATTTTATTTGCATTCGCATTTTTTTCTAATGTTAAAGTACCTCCTATTTCCTGCAATGTAGGAAATTCGATTTCCACTCCTGTATCAACAGAACCGGTATTCGAAGCGATAGTAACATCTCCTGCCACATTGACAAATGGCATTATGAAACTTTTTACATAAAAATAATTTTCACATTTGAAGGCTCCCTGTATATTCGAGATTCCCTCAAGAGTAAATTCTGTCAATCGACAGTTTTTAGGAAGCAACAGCAGACTACCGTTAAATGTTTCCGGTCCTACGATTTTGTTTAATCGGTTGCATTGCAGGGTAAGTGTATTTCCGTTAAAATTTGTCTGAGGCAAATCCAGTTCTTCGATGAGCAGATTGCTCAAAGTCATGTCTCCAAATACGTCCCTTAAAGCGGATATATTGAGTTTATTGACTTTGTTTGCATCCACACTGAACTCTCCACAGGATGTAAGGCCGGGGAGCTCGATGGTGGATATTTCTTTGCAATTCTTTATAGTCAAACCTCCTACCGAACATAATTCAGTCATTGCAATGCTCCCGATTGAGGACATATCGCTAAATGAGGCAGTTCCTGTTATTCTCTCTAATGCCGGCAGATAAATACCTTGCAATTGGGGGAAATACTGTATTGCAAGTTCGTTTCCTATCTGTTTGAGTGCCGAGAAAACAATGGCTTCGGTTGCTGCTGATTCTTTTTGTTTTACCGAACCTCTGACAATCAAGGAAGAACCGACATACTCGACCGCATTCGCATCCAAATCGAGCAAAGCATCGGATGCCACATACATATCCTCTCCGATGGTTCCGACTTTAGGTATGGATATTTTTTCTACGGTGGAACAATTTATAACGAAATCTCCAGTAATATCAAGCAAGGAAGGGAAATTAACCGTTTTGAGTGTCGTATTTTTGCTGATAGAAGTTGTCGAGCCCAATTTGAAACTGCCGAGTTGTTTCAGATTGTCCAGTCCTGATAAATCGGCACCCTTGTAGGAGGGATTGAGAATAAGGGTGTTACTTATCTGTTTCAAATTGGCAAGCCCTTCCAGATTGGTGATTTCTTCCCCGTCGACCGTTCCGATGGTCAGGTTTCCGTCGATTTTGTTTATTCCGGTCTGGGCAAAATTATCCACTTCGGCTTGCGTGGCAAGTACTACGCTGCCACTTTGCTCGATGTCGGTGTATCGGTAAGTATAGGAATATACTTTGCTCTCCTGCATTTTGGAAGTGACTACGAATTTCCATTCATTCCCCCAATCCTGTATGTTCGATGGGTTGGGGTTGATGGAGGCTCCTTCACAAAGGGCATATTCTACGGTAGCACCCTCCAAACTGACGTTATAAGGTATTTCAACGGTAATCATATCCCCGGCGATCGTAGCCTGATAGGTAATGCCGTCAACGGTCAGGGCAAAATCGGAAATGAAATGATCCTTGCCCTCTATTCCGCTAAATTCCGGATCGTCATCATTGCACGCAGTAAAGCAGAGTGCAGTGAAGCAGAATAGGATGAAATAATATATCTTGTTCATGATGGAATCTTATTTGTCATTATTGTTATTTTCGTCACAGAACTTGAATACTTCCGTGGAATTTTCACCCAACCAACCGGCTTTTACATTGACTCCGGTCTGTACCTTGATAAAGTCGATATGGGTCAAATTCGCCGAGGTACCGTCAATATTGACTGCATCGGAAATCTTAAAGAAATTGCCGATTGCGGCCGCACCGGGATTATCCTTGTTGGGCATATCATCGCCGATATTGTCGGCATATCCCCAGCCGAACGGATTATTGGACCACATTCCTGTTGTAGGACTTTGTTCCGTGCGTGCCTTTAAGCAAGTGCCGTACAAGGTGTAAGACTCCGCTTCAATCCATAGAGGGTAATAAAATTCTTGCGGGTGATAGTTGCCGAGACGGTCAATCGCACCATTATTGCCCTTGTTGTCCTGCCAAGGAGTATCCATGTTGGGACCGGGACGGAAATAGGTCACGGCATAATCCTGAATGGTTTCGGGCTTTCCGTATTCCGAGCCTTTCAATTCATACCACTCATCGTTGGGCAATCCGTCTCCATTGACATCCTGCATAACCCAGACGATACCCGGTTCATTCGACGAATCGAAAGCATTCCCCTTGATTGAAAAATCATATCCGCCTTTATTCTCGATGCTGTGGTCGAAGCCGACTACGATATATCCGCCCCAACCGCCGAGAGAGACGTATTTTTCATTATCGAGGCGTTTTTGGGCATAAACACAAGCGGCTTCGTGTGTGTTTTCTCCGTTGAATCCTGCTGTATTCGTTTCGTTTACAAATTGTCCGGGAGCAGGGATAAATTCATATACCTTATTGCTGTAAATGGAATTTCCGGCAGCAAATGCTTTTTTTTCAGCGGCTTCACAACATTTTACCGGAATATCGACACTGACTTCATCTACGCCGGATACCGAAATATTCCGGGTAAGAACGGCAGCCTTTGAACCTGGGTTCTCGTACTTCACCGTAAACGTAAGTGTATATTCTCCGGTTTGGGCAGGTTTGAATCCGTATATCAACGCATTGGCTCCGTCGATTTTCTGTCCGTCCAAACTCCACTGGTAGGAAGGTTCGGCACTGACCGACACGTAGGGACGAATAAATAGTGTGCGACCCAATTCCACATATTTGGTGTCGTCTTCGGCAAAATACAAAGATGACGGAATATCTATTCCGATCGGAAGTTTATCGACCACCTCGATTGAGATTGTCTTTTCCGTTTTGCCGTCCTCATTCGTGACGGTCAATGTCAGTTCATAAGTTCCCAATTCATCCTGCTTGAATATATAGGTGTTTTCCGTGCCGACCTCTTTGCCGTCAAGCGTCCATAAGTAAGTAGCCCCCTCTGCATTTTGAATGTCGGGAGTAAGGATGTACTCACGCCCTGCAACAACTTTCAGTCCCGTCGAGGGCGTTACCAATGAAATGACAGGAGGTGCCAATTCATTGACATCCACACGGATTTCCTCTTCCGCGCTGGCATCTCTCGTATCCACTCGCAGTGTAACGTAATACGAGCCGCATTCGTCGAAAGTGTATTTCAGTTGCGGCTCATCGCAAATAATGCGGCCGTTGCATTTCCATGAATAAACGGCATAATCGACATTTTGATAGGTCGGCTCGATAACGACCTCTTTTCCTATCTTTACCACGTAAATACCGTCCTCGCTGTCCAACTCGATGACAGGGGGCACAGTTACGTTTTGCGATATTTCCTCGTCCTTGTTACAAGAAAATAAAAATACCGCTATGGAGAATAAAAGCAAATACTTCTTCATGTTGATAATTTTAATCGATAAAACCCCTTGAAGAAAGTATCTTGTTTCAATCTCCTGCGGGGATATAAAAAGGGACAAATACTCTATTTGTGATTAAAAAGCATTTGCCCCCGATTCATATTAGTTTACAGTTACATCTATATCGTCTATGGCAACATAAGCCGGAGTATTCAGACCGTATGCACTTGAATCACTTCCTTCGAAGTTAATCGCGACGGTACATACACTGTCTCCCAAACCGCTTAAATCCACTTGATTCCAACCGGTACGGATTTTATTGGTCAAGCCTGATTCCGTATTTTTGCTTGAGTCAAAATTTGCCAGATAGTATTCAACTTTCTTACCTGTAGACTTACCCGTTGCATCCAAAGCGACGAATACCACCTTGAACCAGCCGTTTTGTGTTTGCAAAGAACCTTGGGTAAAGGAGTTGCCATTCTTCATAACAAGGTATGCGTAAGTTGTATTACAAACCCATACGCTGTTGAACTTACCATATCTCGGTGTTCCTTTGACTGGGGTATTTTCAGTCTTGACTTTGTATCCGTTCGCATCGGTCAGATATATTTTAGCGCATTTGTCATAGGTTGTTTGTGAATCATTATACGAGTCGCTATAACCGAAAGCTACGGCAAAATTACTACCGCTATGGCCACCATTGGGCCAGTACACGCTACATTGATTCTGATAATCACCCTGCGTCATGTTATGGAAGTTAGAGATGGCAAAACCTCCATTCCAAAATTCATATTCCCAAGGCTGTCCAGATACCCACTCTTGCTTCAGATAGTTGATAGGGAACTGAATGTACGTACCGGAATCACCTATTTGAGTGAGGTAGCCAGTAGTTACTTGATTTTTGTCTGCGGATGCTGTATAGAGGTTGGCTCCATACTGGTCGGATGCCATCACATCTGCCGACACATTATCGAAGTCGATAATTGCATTGGTCGCATTCGTAGCGCGGGTTTGAATCGCACTCTCTTCATACGGAGAAAGGAAATCATCGTCGGATGAACATCCTGTAAACACTGTGGCGGCCATTGCTACAACGGCCATTGTCATGATTTTGTAAAAGTTTCTCATATTCAATCGTTTAGTGAAACATGTATATACAAAAAAATCCGTTTGTCACGATGGGTAATCGTATCAAACGGATGCAGTGTCTGTATCAATTTCTGGAGAGTCGGCCTAACGCCGGAAGCCCACAGCCAATCATGCTGTAATTGAACAAACGCCAGATCCCTGTGGCGGTTATCTCATCGTGTTTGCAGCAGGTCTTCTGACTTATTCCGGATTACCACGCCTTCCCAGTCTATCAACCAGTGGCAGGTTGCGGTAACCTTTTGTTGGAACTTACAGCAGCAAGGTCTGTCCCGGATTCGCACCGGATTCCCTTTTCATCCTATCGGGTCTTTCGACCGTTAAGGAACTACAACGGCACAAAAGTAACAAAAGTGTTTCAAATCTCATTCTATGATTCCGAATTATTTTTCCCTCACGGCCAACTTTTTTTGAAACATTTAGATTATCAGGAAATTCACAAGTTGTCGTTTTCATGAGATAGTTGCATCAGATAAACTCTTTATCCGGGCTTCGGCTACTCTTTATAAAACGGCGATATGGAAGAACCGAACAGAAGGAATATGCAGGACAACAACCGGCTGATGATACAGGAGGCGATCCGCAAAATCGCGTTGGGGCGCAGTATCGAGCGTATCGAGATGGCTCCGGGCGGCATGGGTGGCGTGGGTACCGCCCGCATGATTCACGGCTATGTCGCCAAGATACATGACGACCCCAGCGATGAAGAGTTCGCCGACTACGGCGGCACGGTGGACGTAGGCGAATATCCCGACGAGACGGCCTCGGCGGGCGGTATCATCCACAAAGGCGTGTTGCTGGCTGCCGCCCGGAACAACGAGGGAGGTTTTCTCATCGTGCCGACCCTTTTTTCGGAGGTGACCATCGTACTGGACGCCGCCACCCGCCATGCTTATATCGTCAATTACTCCCATGCCGAGACCATCCGCATGGAGGCACATTCGGAGGTCCGTATCGGCATGACGGAAACCGAGGCTCTCGATCCCGACAGCGACTCTTCGCCCGACTACGACGAGTTGGAACCGACCGGAAACGAAGCCCACACTATCTACACGGCCGAAGGTATCACGGCAACGGTCAGGAACGACAGCGGCAAAGAGTCGTCGGTCGTGCAGGGCGCGGAAGAGATTGCGCAGACCGTCGATAAGTCGGAAGTCAAACAGACCGCTGACAAAATCGTGCAGAAAGTAAATTCCACGACCGTCGCCGTAGCAGATAACAAAGTGACGCTCGGCGACGAGAACGCCACCGAACCGCTGGTTTTGGGTAACGAGCTGGCGCAGCTCATGCTGGACTTCTTGACGGAGTGCAGCAAAATCATGACGCCTACGCTGATGGGAACCATGCAGCCGCTGAACTTTCCCAACTTCCTCTCGCTGACCTCCAAGATTCAGAAATTCCTATCCAAAACCTCCTATACCAAATGAGCGTCACCCTTCATCCCGGCATCGGCGGTCTGGATCCGCAGAGTTTGTGTTACAGCCTTTACCGCCAGTTATACCAGACCTTCTTCAACGCCCAGGAGCGCAAAAGCGAGAACAATCCTTACGGCGTGGAGGAGGGCGACGACACGTCCATCCGTCTGCACAACACGGCTTATGGGTTTGCCGAGGCGATTTCGTCCGGCGTTTCCGGAGATGGCGGCGGTTCCGGTAGCTGGGCCGGCTATCTGCCCAGAAGCGGCGGCGACATGCAGGGACCGTTATGCGCCGACTACGGCTTTACCGCCGGCATCGACAACCGTCGTCTGCTGAAAACGTACCGCACCCCACAGGCTGATGATGCGGGAAACATCATCGGTTACACCTACGGTATCCGTCTAACGGGCGACGTACATATTGGCGGGAACCAACTCTTTGTGGGCGGCATGCAGCCGCTCCGTTGCGAGCAGGCTACCGGCACGATTTACCTGAGCGGGAAACGGGTCGATTTCGCCGATGCTCACCTTTTCCTGACCGGAAGTGTTCTGTTGGGCGAGACCAAAGAAAACGGAGTGCTCCTGACTTCGGACAGCCTGTTCATTCATGGACGGGAAGTCTATCATGGCGGTAATGCCAACCTTGCTACTGTGGACTGGTCGATGCACGACGCTACCGTTGCCGGCTCCCTCGAAGTCACGGGAGCGGCGATACTCTCCGGGAGGCTACGGGCCTTGCAGGGCGTGGAGTTGGGCGACGGCGGGCGGATGTTCTTCTCCATCCTCGGGGAGACCGTATCTTGTTTGAGCGACCTTACCTTTTCAGCCGGATGCGGTGTGCGAATCAGCGGAGTTACCGTACTCAAAGGTTCCGGAGCGCGCGACATTCGGTTGGAGGGTGCCGACGGCGACCTGCTCGCGGGCGGCGACCATACGGTTAAAATCCGGTTGATGTCGAACCTTACGGACATCGACGGCGAGCATGTCCTGCTTTCCCCATACGGGGCGGCGTACTTTCCCGACTCCCTTCGGGTACGGCACAACTACGGCGGGGAGTTGCTCTCCTCGTACCGCACCGACAGCGAGGACGAAGGCATCGTCATCCATAAGCGGCTGCGATTCGGGAGCACGGGCGGCTGTTGTTTAAGCGGAAACGAAGACAGGCTGGCTTTCGTTTCCCGTAGCGACCATACCCAAGCTCCCGGCGGCCAATACGAACAGGTTGCGACACTGCTATTCCATGCACCTTCCACCAGTCGTTACGCTCCGCAAAGCCGAACTTCGGACTCCCTGCGCATCGGTACATCCGGGGACTTTATCGTCGCCCTGAATCCCGTCGAGGTCACGGGACACATCGGTATCGACGGGAGCTTCACCCGTCTTACGGCGGAGGGGCTATTCTTTACCGACGACATCTGCCTCAGACAGGCTGGGGACGGCATCCGTCACGGCGGTAACACTTATTTCGACGGTAGTCTCTCCTCGGAGCGATTCACCTCGGGAATGGCCGGTACCGGTTGGGCGATCCTGCGCAGCCGGACGACGGGAAGCATCTCGGCGACCTTCGACGAACTGACCGTCCGGAAACGGATACGGCTTTACGAATTAGAGGTGCAGCGTTCCTCGGCGACCAACGGAGCCTTGTGGGTGACCGATACCTGTTCGGGGGACAGTGTCGAGAAACTGTAAATCCGACTATGGCCCTAAACGAATATTCCCGATTCAAGATACGCATCGACCCCGGTTCCAAGAAACGGCAGGGATTGCACACCGGAGACGTCGTGCGCCGCCAGTACGTGGACGGCGCACAGACCTTTTACAGTCTGATGGTCGTACTGGCCACCGGCGAGGACTCCGTGCTGTTGCCTGACGGGAAGGAGGCGTCGTCGCCGTATTTCATCGGTGCGCTCATCGAGGGTGACGAACCCCGTGACGGAGAGCTGCTGGATTTCGTCCGCCTCACGAGCCTGACCGATGAACGGCGCAGCGGTGCCATGTACCTAACCGCCTCGGACGAGGAAGCCCCGTACATGGATGTCATCGACGGCATGGGTACGGAGCGTTCCTTGTGCCGGCCGGCATCGCTCGCCGCGTTCGGTTGCAGTGACAATGCGACATGGAGCTATCGTTATCTTCCCTCGGAAGGTCCGGCCAGCCGGATTATCCGAATCACTCGTTCTGCCGATCAGACGGCCGCTTCGGGCGGTTTGGAGATTCCGTTTCGCCGGTCCGTCTCCCACCCCCAGCGTTTAGTCATTTCCTTCCGCATCCGTGCTTCCAAAGAGTTGTCCGCCGTACCGCTGCGCTTCGGGTATGCCGACGACACGGAGACGGACGGACAGGACATTGTGGATGTCACGACCGAGTGGCAATACCGGTTGAGCCTGATTACGGTGGACTTTCCTGCGGAATATGCCCGCATGCTGGCTTTCGACCTTTCGGGGCATCTCAATCCGGGCGACTGGTGCGAGGTCGGCGACCTGAATGTCTGCCTGTCAGAATACCTTTCCTCCTTTGCCGAAGCCGCCAAAATCCGTATCGGGCGTATTACGGGAATCGCAGACCCGCTGTTCGGCATGCTGCAAGGCTACGGGGCTTATTTCCAGCGTCTCTACGCCACGCGGGACGTTCATGTGGCCGGTACGCTGACTGCCGGAGACGAGGGCGGCTTCGGCAGCACCTTCTACGCCGGGCGCATCCACAAGAACTGCATCCTCAATTCATTGAACGGCAATTTCACCACGACGGTCGTCCGCCTTTCGTCCGCCACGCCGACCGGTATTGGGAAAAACATCTTGCTTCCCGTTACGGGCGGGACATTGCTCTGCCAAAAGGAAGCATGGGTCGAGAAACACGCGGGCGAGCGTTACAGCCTCTCGTTCTGGTGTTATTGCCCCTCCAAACAAGGGACCTCATTCGATATTCTTCACCGTGGGAAAGTGCTTACCAGCCTTATGATGCCCCAATCCTGGCAGCGGATACATGTCGCTTTCGACATCGAGCACGTGCCTGGCAACGACCTTTGCATCGATTTCCGTACCGAGAACCGGGTGGTCTGGTTTTTCAGTTCCCCGCAACTCGAAAAAGGAAACGTGCCGACGCTGTACCAGCCCACGGACGACACTCTGAACGAAACCGACGAATACGGGGCATGGTTTTGCCGTGGCGGCGTGGGCGGCACGATCCAGCACCCGCTGCTGCGGTTGGAGCCGGACGGTTCCATCCGTGCCGGCAACGATTCGTTCGTCATCAACCCCGATGGCAGCGGCTACTTCTCCGGCGGTCGTTTCCGCTGGAACAAAGACACCATTATCTTGCAGGATGTCACCATCCGCTGGGAAGATCTGGATGAGGAGATACAGGAACAGATAAAACCACGTTTCGTCACCGTCGAGGGCGGTACGGTGTTTCATTATCAGGATGCCGTCTCCGGCAATCCCTGCGACCCGGCGGAAATTCTCCTGACCGGTACGGCACAGAACCAGGCAGCGGATTCCTGCCGTTGGGAATACCTCGCCGCGGACGGCAGTTGGAAAGACGCCGGCGGGAACTCGTCCGTTTACGCGCTTACTCCGGACTTTCCCGGTTGGGAAGGGCGGAACGTGCTGACACTCCGCTTCGTCGTTCACTTCTCCGGCACGTCGTATCATGCCACCCATACCGTTTTCAAACAATACGACGGCGGTGACAGCTATTCTTTGCATGTGGAGTCCGATTCGGGTACCGTATTTCGCAACCACATGGTCGAGACGATACTCCGCGCCCGCCTTTACAAAGCCGGGACGGAGATTACGGACCAGATACCCGATGAGCATTTCCTCTGGAGCCGTATCAGCGACGATGCCGAGAGCGATGCCCTCTGGAATGCGGAGGAACATCGGGGCCGCACGCTGCGGATTACCGGGGAAGATGTGTGGCGTAAGGCGGTATTCAACTGTGAAGTGTTCAAATAGTAACCGCGTTACGGGTGAAATTCCAAAAAAAATCGTATCTTTGACACCGAAAATAAAAAGCATTGAATTGATATGAAAGAACTTGTAGAAAAAATCAACGGACTGATGGAGTCTTTCTCAAAAGATGCCAAGGCTCAGATCGAAGCCGGAAACAAAGCTGCCGGCACCCGTGCCCGCAAAGCATCATTGGAACTGGAAAAAGCACTGAAAGAATTCCGTAAGGTTTCCATCGAGGCTTCGAAGTAAGCCCGTTCAACAACATCGAAAAAGAAGCATGGTCAGATGATCATGCTTCTTTTGTTTTTTTGCTGTTCTCGTCTATAAACTCATTGCCCACCCATACGGCTATTCTTATACAAACAAAACGTATGAGCAGCCGACAAGTTATCGCCCGTGGGCAAACCACAATATCCATACAGAAGGATTCCTACACGATCAGCCAGTCGCTGGGGGAATACGTCTTTCCCACAGACCATTCGGGGAAGGTGCTCTCTGCCGTTACTCTGACCTCGACCATCAAGGTCATATTGGGCGATTTGGAATACAAGGACTTTACCATCGGTGCGATTGCCAAGCCAGCGGGTTTTTCCTCCATTACGGTGGACAACAGCCGGAAAACGGTAACTTACACGGTGGCCGCCGCAACGACAACTCTTGCCGACCACGGTTCTTTGGATATTCCTGTTACCATTGCGGGGGAGGTTTACCGCCTGTCATTCGTCTGGTCGAAAGCAAAAGCCGGAGCACCGGGCACAGCCGGTGCCGATGCCAACCTGCTGGACTGGGTAAGAGAATGGAATACGGGGAAAACGCTCATCGACAGTCATACCGTCATCACGCCGAAACTCTTTGCCGGTGTGAAGAACACGGACGGAACCATTACAGGGACTGCCATCGGCCGTTTTTCCTTCAGTACGAAAACTGCTTCGGGCAGTATTGCCACCGAGACCATCGACGGGATCTGCGGGTTCAGGAACGGATACAAAACTTTTCTTTTGGATAACGGTGGCAACGTCCAGCTCGGTTATGGCGACCAGTTTGTCCGCTATGATGCTTTAACCGGCAAAATCACGTTCGGTGCGGGTGTCAGCCTGAACTGGACCAATGCCATCCAGCAAGCCAAAACGGAAACCCTGAATGCTGCCGCCGCTACTGCCCAGAGCAAAGCGGACGCCGCATTGGGCAGCGCCAAGAGCTATGCCGATACCAAGAAAAGCGAAGCCGTCACGCAAGCCGGCAAAGACACTGACGGTAAAATCTCGGCACTGACCACTACGCTGAACACCTCCATCGCCGATGCCAAGAAAGCCGGTACGGATGCCCGTGTCGTGGCGGATGCCATCACCTCGAAAGCCAATACGGAGGGTTGGTCGAACAAACTGACCTACATCGATGCGAATGGCATATTTACGGGGAAACTATCCGCCAATACCGTCAGTGCCATCAACATCAACGCCTCGCAGATTACGGCCGGAACTATCGCTACCGCCCGCCTGAATGCTGCGGAAATCCGCTCGAACATCATCAATGCAGCCTACATCAACGGTCTGACATGCGTCTTCGTTCGGGGTACCATCGGCGGCTGGACTATCGGTGCAACCGCGTTATCCAACAGCCACATCGTATTGGACAGCGGCAACAAACGGGTGGTTGTTTACGGGGAGAACTCCGGTGTCGCCAACGGAAAACGCGTGCAGATTTACTACAATTCCGATACGGATTTCGGTTTTTATGCCACGGATGCCGCCGGCACGGGTGTCGCCCGTTTCGGTTCGGTCAACCAGATTGCCGGCTGGAACATCGATGGGAGCCGTATCTACAAGAACAACATCGCATTGGGCGCGGACGGCTCCATCACGAACGGCAGCAAGTGGACACTCAACAACGACGGTTCCGGCAGCATCGCTTCGGGGAACATCTCATGGAATGCGGCCGGTGCAGTGACCTTTTCGGCGGCGGTATCGTTGAACTGGACCAATGCGGCCAATTCGGCATTGGCGTCCGCCAAAACGTATGCGGATACCAAGAAGACGGAAGCCGTCAATGCAGCGGCGGCAGATGCCACCAGCAAGTCCGATGCTGCCAAAGAACTGGCACGGGCGATGGCGTTCGGTAAAATGCTCTACCGAGACCCGACTTTTCGAAGCGGTAACAATGGTATCATTGTCTATAACAATGCCCAAAACGGCACGGTGACCGTGACCCGAACCGGCGCATCGGCTCCCAATGACAGCGGTTATGTATTGGAAATCAAAACTACCGGGAGTGCCTCTCCCGGATTCGGCGGATTCACTTTCAGTACCCCAACCGGATATAAAAAGATATTCATTGTCCGTATCATCGCCAAAATTCCGGCCGACCGACAAATTGCCTGGGCGACAAACAGTATCGGTTCGGGAGGTACCAGCAAATGGCTGACTCCGACAGCCGGTACGGGAGACTGGTGCGAGTACATCTACAAAGTCGTGTGCGGTACGGCATCCTTTTCCTCGACCAACTTCTTTTATCTGACAGGTGGTGCGGCTGCCACAGCCGAAGCACCGGTTATATGGCAGGTGGCATACGCGACCGTGTTCGATGTCACTTCATCGGAACGGTACACCACAACCATCGATGCCAACGGTATCTATACCGGCACGCTGAGTGCGTCGCAGGTCAATGCCGTCGCCATAGACGCGGGCAGCATCCGCACGGGTACGCTCAGTGCCGACCGCATTGCTGCGGGGAGTATCAACTCTTCCAAGCTCGACGCGGCCAGCATCAAAGCCAATATCATCAACACGGACTATATCAACGGTCTGACCTGTACATTCGTGCGAGGCAAGATCGGTGGGTGGACCATCGGGGCGGACAACATCACGGCCGGCAATGTCGGTGCCGTCGGAGCCATGCCGATTCAAATCCGTTCGGCGGCCAGCGGTTCGGGTTACTGGTACACCGGTGCCTACAAACCGCAAGGTATCGTGATGACCTGGTGTCAAAGCAGCAATGCCGGACATGTGGTCTTCGGGCAGATCGCTGCTTCGGGCAATACGGTCAAGACGGGCTTTCTCGGCATCCAGATGATGACCTGGGACCACGTGGAATATTTCTGCCTCTCGGCCAACTACACGAAATCGGGAGCCAAAGAGATATACAACCGCATTGCCGGCTGGGCTTTCGACAACAGCCGCATCTGGAAAAACAACGTCTCGTTGGGTGCCGATGGCTCCATCACCAACGGTACGCGCTGGAAGCTCAGCAACGACGGCTCCGCCTCGTTCGGTTCCGGCCGGAGTATCTTCAACACGGACGGTTCGGGGCAGGTGGCTAACGGCAAATTCAAGTGGGATGCCGCCGGCAACATCATCGCACAAGGCGGTAAATTCAAGGACGTGACCATACAGGGCACCATCCGCAGTGCCTTCGTCCAAAACGACCCTTCCATCTGGATTACGGTCGGCGGCGGCACGACCACCGAGATACAGACCGACCCTGTGCATTACGACAACGTGGTATGTACACAATCCGGAGGCTGGAACGAAAACATCAACCTGCAATGGACGTTGGAAAACTCCGGACGTCGGATTTGTCTGGTCAATTACAAGTGGGGTTCGACCGTCTCGACGGGTTACATGTCCATCACGGCACCCAGCGGCAAATACTTTTTCGAGGACGGCATCTCGAAAACGACGCTCAAATTCTCCCGCGAGGTCATCGAGATGATCGGTTACGGGGATGATACGACTTTCTTCGGCTGGATCGTACTCAACCGCCGTGACCTGATGACTACGGGCAAATACGGGAAATACTTGCAGGTATTGGCTTCCGGCATCGTGACAGGAACCACCTCCAGCGCCTCCATTCGGTACAACACTTTCGACGGATCGACGGCTGTTTCCGTCAGCCGTCTGGGGCGGGGACAGTATCGGGTTTATCTGCCATCCGCATGGGGACTGGCCAGCAAGTACATGGTGGTGGCAACCGGAATCTATTCCACCGCGGAAGACACGCCTATCTATCCCACGGTTAAGGCTATTTACTCTTATTACTTCGATATTTATACACAAGACGATGCGTCCCGTAACGACGGTTCCTTCAATTTTATGGTCATCAGTACCAATAACTGGGATCATTAGCAAACCATCGGCCGCTCCTGCCGCTATTCTTATACAAAACGATAACGCATTATGGACATCATCCGCATCACGACTACCAAGACAGCGCAGGAACGCACGGACCGTGCCTTCTACAATCTGGACTTTACCATCACCGACAGCGCATTGGAGCGGGTGGTGGCGACTGTTTACACCCCGGAAAGCCGTCCCAACAGCGACACGCCTCCGACGTTCATCGGTACCATCACCTACGAAAACGGGCAAATCTTCTGTTCTCTGCCCAAAGAGGCGGCCATTGCCGGCATGATGGCCGACTTCGAGAACTTTATGGTACAGATTCAGTCCGCAGTTACCGCCGAGACAGCAACCGAATAATACGAAAACCAATTATCAGCCATATGGAATTAAACATCAAGGACCGGCTCTACATCCCGGTCATCCTGCCCAAAGACGGCACATTCAAGGAGTTCAACACCAAGAAAGAGATTCTGCGCAAAATCGAAATCTCCGCCGAGGAGCGTGAAGCGGTGGGTCTGCACGAGAACGAAGAGAACGGGCGCATCGAGTGGGACACCGAGAAAGACACGCCACTGGCCATCGACTTCTCGACCGACGAACTGGCCTACCTGAAACAGGCGTGCGAGAAAATCTCGGATGAGAAGCTGCCGGACGACATGTGGATGGTCGTGGAGAAGATTTACGATGCCGCCGTTTCCCAGTAAGGCTCAGAACCATTTTATCGTTCGGGCGCAAATCTTTTGAAAAGAAAGCCCGGTTGCACTCCACGAGTACGACCGGGCTTTCCCGTTTTATAATCTTCCCTATGCGCGTTCAGAGTATCGCCACAGCTTTGCGGATTCGTTCCAATACGGCTATCAGCCCTTTGTCGCATCGGGCTGTCTGCATATTGTACGAAGCCTGCATATTCAGCCAGATATATGCTTTTATACCCGTTGCCGCCTCGATTTTCAAGGCATATTCCGTGGTCACGGGTCGCTTTCCGTTGATTACTTCGTTCAAGACGGAATAAGAGACATCGATCAGGGAAGCGAACTTCCTCTGCGATATATTCCGGGCCTGCAATTCGTCCTTGAGCATCTCTCCGGGGTGGATCGGTTCCGAAGGCATCAGTTCATGAGGGGCGTATGTTTTTTTTGTTGCTTCCATATATCGTCATTATTTATAATGGTTACTAATATCCAGTAGTCTGCAAACCGTTATTATCTGTTCATTCATTACGTCCCTGACCGTGAATTCAAGGCGGTATTTCCGGTTGATACGTACCGAAGAGATACCGATTTTATCGCCTTGTAACGCTTCGTAATTCAAGGCATTGTTACGGAACAGGTCCGTAATGCAATTTGCTGCCAAAAGAGCGAATACCGCTTTCTGGTAACCGCGTATCACTTCCGGCTGATACCGATGGCGCTTATCGTCCGTGCATCCCCGTTCATAAAGTTCACGCAGGTATTCCTTATCGAATTCAATATACATCTCATCCTATTTCTCGATACAAATATAGTGCTTATTTCGAGTATTCGCAAAAAATCGAACGCTTTTTCAGGTCTCTTAAACCTACAGTGATGCTATAAACTATTCTTTAATAAAGCGAATATGGCACGCATGGACATCACGATGAATCCCTCTTTGGGAGAGGTAAACACCTCGGTCGGTCTGGCCGGCAAGGTGTTCTATCCGTTTCGTCTGTCGGGAGAGCAGGACGAGAAGCGGGCGCGCGGGGAGGTTATCGTCCCGGCGGACTTCGCCGTGCGTCGCCGTGGCGAACAGGGCTTTCACGTGCAAATCCCTTACACGCCGCTCTACAAGGAGCTGCTCGTGCGCCTTTGCAAGGACAACGGAACGGGGCATCCCGAATATGTCATCAACTCCACGGACAACACCGTCTGGTTTCCCGTGTATTTGCAGGATAGCGAAGGTGTGACGCGGGCCATCCGGCTCTCCGAATACGAAACCGTCAACGAAGAAGGTCGTTACCATCTTGTCCTTCGGGACGGCTACCTGCTGCTCTATTCCGGTGACGACACCGATCTGGAAATCGGTGCCGCCAAATACCAGAACGAGGTGTTCCTGCTGAAAGCCTTTCCGGGCAACCTGTACCAGTATCCCACCACCGGTGTCGGTCTGATCGACTTCCTGCACGGCAACTTCGAGAACAACAACCTCGCGGCCAGGCTGCAAGCCGAATTCAAGGGCGACAACATGGTCATCATCAACGCCTACATGGACTCCGCGACCGGAGAGCTCCTGTTGGAAACCGAAGAAAAGGAGGAACAGCATGGGTAAATATACCGTTACCGAAGGTCAGAACCTGTATGATGTAGCCCTGCACCTGACCGGTTCCATCGAGGGCATCGTGGACCTGCTGATTTGCAATCCCGCGCTCTCTTTGGCCGATACGCTCCGCAGCGGGGACGAACTCTTCTACACGGACGATTTCGTCATCAACGCCGATGTGGTCGCCCGATACCGACGGGAGCAAATCGTCCCTGCCGGCGGTGAACGGAACGTCTATCCCAAGTATCCGTCGGGCAGCCGCCGTCTGTGGTTTACGCTGGAAGCCGCACACATCGCTACGGCATTCGCCCTTTCCGGTAGCGGTACCGCCGAAATCGACTGGGGCGACAACTCCGCATTGGAACCCATAGTATTGAGTTCTTCCGTGCGGCTTATCGAGCACCGTTTCGACAACACGGTCGCCGCGCCCCGGCAGGTACGCCTTTACGGCGATTTCACCCTTCAAAGTCTCGATTTGAGCGCGAGCGGTGCTCGTCGCATCCGTCTGTCCGAGCCGCTTCACTGCGAGCGGTTTTCGCTTTGCAGTGGTTCATGCCCGTTGGACTTCGTACCTCTGCTGGACGGTGTCTTCCGGATGGACCTCAGCCGTCATAGTTGCGGGACGCTGCTGCCGTTGGCGGAATGCCGGCAACTGATGACGCTCGATCTGACGGATGCCGACGTAAGCCGTGCCGCCGTCGATGAATACCTGATCCGGCTGGTTACCCATCATTACGGCCGCCGCAACTGCGACCTCACACTGCCCGTCGTTCCCTCTGGTACTTATGCGGAACCCGAACGAAATCCGACAGGTGCCTGTGTCCCCGCCACCGGCATGGAGGCTGTCTGGCTGCTCACTCATGAGGAGAGCTGGAACGAAGGCGGTGTCTGGGTCATCCGTACCCCTGAAAAATGCTATCGTTACACCCCCAATCAACCTTGAATCCATGAGCCGAACTCTGAAAGAAATATACGACGAAGCCGTCCGGGAGCGCAACAGACGCATGGAACTGAATGAATTTTCCAGCGACTCGAAGCTCTCCATCCTGAACGGCATCGCATGGACGGTCGCTGCCGTCATCCACAGCTTCGAGACCTTGCTCGACGTCTTCGCCTATGACATCTCCGAAACCATCAACCGGCGTATCAACGGCACTCCGGACTACTACGCCCGTGCCTTGCTCCAGTACCAGAAAGGCGACGAACTGACGGTCCGCGAAGACGGTCTGGCTTTCGGATACGCCTCCGTGGACGAAAGCAAGCATATCATCACGCAAGTGTCGTATGACGAAAGCAGCGACGACGTAAACCTCGACAGCAAATTAGTCCTGAAGGTCGCCACCGGCGACAAGGGCAACCTGTCCGCCGTGGATGAGGAGGAGCTGGTGCAGATCCGCGCTTACCTCGGCAAGATCAAATTCGCCGGTACCCGCGTCGAGGTAACCTCCCTGCCTGGCGACCTGCTGGTACCCCGGCTCTCCGTCTTTTGGGACGGCGCCGTCTCCGAGGCGGAGGTGTTCGACAACATCGAAGAGAAGCTGAAGGAGTACATGATGAACATCGAGTTCAACGCCGTCGTCTATGTCTCCAAGGTCATGGACGCCATCCGTTCGGCCGCGCATGTGACCGACGTGTGGATCGACGAGGAGGCCACGCCCCGGCAGGGTGTCTTTTTGGCCTGCCACAACAGCGACGGGACCCTGATGCCGATGGAGCGTATCGCCCGAATGCGGCACACCGCCTCCGGATACCTTCGCCAGTCCTCCGGGAAGGGTGATGAAGAGCAGATACCCAATTTCCGACAAGCCCTAAAACTCAGCGTCGATGGACAATAACAGATACCGATTGCCGACCGACAGGCTCATCAACCGCCTGACCCCTCATTATTTGTCGGGACGGCGTTACATCCTGCTGTTGCAGAGCCTCGTGTGGCCGCTGCAAAGCCTGAACGACCGTTTCTGCGCGTGGGCGCGGGAGCGGCAGATCGAGGCGCGCATGACCTCGCAGGTGATGTGGTTCGAGTGGTGGCTGAACTACCGGTTCCGCCGCTACTTCCGCGACGCATCCGACACCATCCACATCTCCGACAGCACGCCGCTCGGCGTGGACCTCTACCACGAGGGCGCGACGGTCGGCCGGCCGTTTACGGTGTGGTATGAGGGCGAGCAGATCTCGACGGACCGCGACGATGAAAATCCCCGTCCGTTCCATTTGCTCATGGAAGAGAAAGCCATTGCGAAAGTCAGCTTCATGGTGTGCGTGCCGTCCATCACCATCCCTACGCAAGAGTTCGTCTACATGCTCTCCTACGCGGTGAATACCTACCGCACGGCAGGCAAGACCTATCTGATCAAAATAGACGGCGAAGAGCTTAAACCCAATAAAACGAAATCATGAAAGAATTCATCGCGGAACCCGGCGGCCGTTACACCTACGCCGACGATATCATCAACTTGCAGGACATGGTGCTGGCCGTCGGCAGCCTGCTGGACGGCTGTTCCAACTTCATCATCTCCGGCTGCCGGTGCCAAGGCGCCGTCATTACTCCCGGATACGTCTGGTTGGGCGGCAAGATCCGCCGTTTCGAGGGGTGTGCCGACGCTTCGTATCCGTACTACATCTACGAGAAAAACAGCAACGAGTCGGTTACCTATGCCAACGAAGTCAACAAACGCGGCCGTGCCTGCTATTTAGCTTCGGGCGGTCGCTCCGTACCCGATACGGCCGATCCCGTAACAGGAGCCATGCCGCAGTTCATCGAGGTGACCGCCGATTACGCGCCCTGCCTGGTCGATCAATTCTTCGGCCGCTACGCCCTGATGACCGACAGTCCTTTTACCCGGCAGACCGTCCGCAAAGACCTCCTGCTGACCGGCACTGTGACTGTCGAGAAAGGTATCGAGAGCAAACACTCGCTGCTGGTTTCGCCGACAGGCAGCAAAAAGATTCTGCGGGGCTACTTCCCCGAAGCCTCCGTCGCCCGCCTCGAAGCCGGCACGAATGCGGCTCCCGTCGCCGCTGTTGTATTCGACCTTCTCAAAGGCAGCGTTACCGTCGAAAGCAAAGGCATTGTCGCGGCCAGCTTTACGGAGCGGCTCTGCACCTTGTCCGACCTGCGCAGCGACACGGTGCGTGCCGGTTCGCTTTACTTTACGGGGAACCAGCTGAAAAACATCGCCGAGCGCAGCGACAAAGGCACCGTCCGCGTCAACTACGACGGCTACGAGGGAGGCACGGCCTACTTCCGGAACTTCGAGGTGTACGACGGCAAGCGATGCGCAATTCCGCTGTTGCAGGTCTGCGGCGCCGACAAACGGGTGGCGGTACATGCCGTGCTGGCCGTCGATTCGGCGCATGGCATCACGCTCTCCGACACAGACCATGCCCTGACGGATGCTGCATTCGGCGGTACGATACGCTGGTGCGACCAGTTGGGGGCGGAAGCCGCCGTTGTGGGCTATGTCGCAGACAAACATCCTCATTTTTCCATCGCCAACACGGTCGGCGGTATTCTGCTCGTCCCCAAAAACTTCGTCGATGTGCAGGGCGATTTGCAGGTGAACGGCATCTCCATCGCCAAAACCTATGCCACACAGCGAGCCCTGACCGAGGGGTTGAACCGGAAAGTGGATGCCGTCGAGGGCAAAGGACTATCGACGAAAGACTTCACCCAAGAGCTCTACGACAAGCTGAACGCCATCGCCAGCGGCAGCTTCGCCGGGGAGGACACGCCCCAGAGCGAGGGATACGTCACCACGACGCAGGTTGCTGCCGAACTCCGTAAAAAAGCCGACCGTCTGTTAGGAGGACTCAATGAGGGTGAGCAGCAGACCGCCGCCGGGAATCTCGGTGTCCATTCCAAGGAAGAGGCGGACGGCCGTTTCGGCCGTCTTGCAGAGCTGTTTCAGGACTACATCGCCTATTTGGTCGGTCAGGGGAAAAGTACGACCGCTGCCCAGCAGATACTTCGGGACAAGTTGGCCGCCGCCGGCAGCAAAGAACTTGTTACCAACTATATGCGCAAAGACGGGAAACTCTCGGACCTTATTTTGCCCGATGACAACGCCCGTAAGTCGGCCTGCAAGACGCTCGGTGCCGCATACGCCGCCGACTACCAGCCCAAGTTGCTCGATACCGGCTGGCTCCAGATGTCGAACAGCGGTTCGGGAACCGACACCAGCAAGCTGTTCGTGCGCCAGATCGGCAGCATCGTCTGCATTCAGGGCCGTATCAACACCGCCCGGCGCGACGGCAGCAACGAGGGCGGCATCATCGCCGTTATTCCCAACAAGGTCGAGCCGCCCAAATACGGTTTGCGCACTACGATGGCGCACTGGAACGACGACCACAAATACAACCGGGGATCGTCCTTTACCATCGATGCCGGAAGCCGCTACGTCCGTATCTACGAACGGGGCATGTACAACACCGAAATCAATATCCACTTTTCATACATGACGTAACATGAAAAAGCTCAACATCCAGCGCGACCTGAACAGCCGCGCCGCCATCAGCGAGAAACGCCGCCGCGCGACACCGGTCGCCGAGGCATCTGTCGAACCCGTAAAACCCGAAACTCATGGCACAAGCGAAGAAACACCGGGGCGTGAGGATCACCCGCAAAGCGGAGCAGAACCCCGCAAAGCGTCCCGGAAAATCCGGAAGGCCGAAGGGGACGTATAAGCGTTACCTTTTCGAGGAGACCAAATTGGGGTTCTTTCTCAAATACGAGGTTCCCGAAGTGTTCCAGCTCATCATGCAGTCCTTGCCGGCGGGCAGGCACCGGGCTCCGCCCTTGCCGCTGATCCGCATCGTCTGCTCGGCATCCAAAGACCCGTCGCTCAGGAAGCCCAAGTTCCGGCGTTACCTGGAGCTCTACGAACGGGACGGCCTCTACTGCCGCCGCGCTACCGTGATGACCCCGGCGAAGAAACCTTTCTACGACGAGATGCGGCGGCGCAAGTTGGAGAAATTCATCTGCCGGAATCGGAAACTCATCTCCGCCATCCGCCGCCAGATGGTCGAAGATGCCTCGAAGGTGGACACGTCGAGCCTCTATCCGGTGGAGCGCCTGCGCCTTCCGTGGCAGAACTCCACAACGGGAAAAACCTGAAACAATTATTTGTGGGGTAAAATAAACCGTTTGAAAACAATGTATTATCTACTTTTTCGGCAAACATTCAACCGTTTATTTTGCCTGCTCGCAAAAGGAGGCTATTTTTGCAGATATTCAGTTGAATCCGCCCGTTCGGGCGGCGCATAGGGAAAGTGATAAACGGACCGGTATCGTCCGGCTTTCCATCCAGTTTCTAAACTGAAGAGCGGCGGTGCATCCGAACCCGTCCCTCGTAGTCTTTTAGATTCTTCGGCATTAGTAATTTTATCACTTTCAACACTATGCAAGACGAAAATCTTGAAAGAGAAAATCCGGTTTCCGTAGAGGACCTTTTCCTTGCCTCACAGGAGACATACGCCCAGGCACAACAGCGGGCGCAGGAAGAAAATCGGGCATTCGCCCGCACGGAGTTTTTCCGCATGGACAAGTTAGGCGTGTACCGCCTGCGCGTGCTGCCCATTGCACCGACCGCCGACGGCGTCCTTGCCCGTCCGGGCTATGAATTCCCCGTCCACCAACTGCTGCTCGAACTGGAGAAACCCTCCACGGGCGGCAAAGCCTCGTACCTGTACGTGACTGTTCCGCGAGCCACCGATGCCGGTTATCCGCTGGACCTGATCGACATCTACCGCAAGGCTGCTGTGGCGGAAGCCAAGGCGCAGGGAGACGACAAACTGGCCGAGAAAATCGGGGGCGGCAGCTTCGGCGGCGGCCTCAAGTACAGCTACGGCCACGCGCTCTACGTCCTCGACCTCGATGAACGGGCCAAAGGGCTCCAGCTTCTCACGCTCTCGCACAGCCAGTTCAAAGAGCTCGACGAGCGGAAGTTCAAACTCTGGCAGAAGAAACTGGCCAAGAACCCCAATTATCCTTGCCCCGTGTGCTCTGTGCACGATGCCTATCCGGTAGAAATCGAGAAGAAAAAGAACGGCGGCAAGACCGAATACCTCGTGAGCATCGACAACGAAAGCGACACCGACGTGCTCTCGAAGGAGGAGTTGTCGGCCCTGCTCTCCGCGCCCCGCATTCCCGACATCATCTACCGCTACTCGCGCTATCAGGCCGAGGCGACCGTCGAGTACCTCAAACAGTGCGATGCCCGTTACGGCATGGCCGTCATGGAGACGGACGAGATGAAGGAGGCCGTCGAAACCCTCATGGCCGCCCTCCCGAAGGAGGATACCAGCTCCTTCTCGTTCGACAAACGCACGAAAGACAACAAGGACAACCCGGCGGCCGGTGCCGCCACCCTCGACGACCTGTTCGAGCGGTTCGACAGCTTGCAGGAGCAGGGATTGGGCGACCGCACCGAGCAGGGGCAGGAACTGCGCGGGCTTATCCGCGCCTACATCGAGCAGGAAGGTCTCCAGATCCGCGTGACCCGTTCGACCTCGAACAAGGACCTGCTGGATATGATCGAGGAGGCGATGCAGGGTCCCGTTCCTTCCGAAGAGGAGGAAGCGCCCGAACCGCCGGCCGAGGAGGAACCCCGTCGCCGTCGCAGATAACCAGACACATAGAGTTATTCATTTCAGGGAAGGAGCAGCCTTGTGCTGCGCTTCCCTTTCCTACATCACATGCTTATGCCAAAGGAAAAGAATTATCCGTGTCTGTTGTTACTGAATGACATACACGTATCCAAAGACAACATACCCGAATTTGCGGCCAACTGGCGGGAGGCATTGGACATCTGCCGGAAGATGGACATCCGGGACATCGCCCTCGGCGGCGACCTCTTCCTAAGCCGTGCCGCGCAGACCCTCGACGTGCTGCTGGCCGTTCACGACGCCCTGCTGCTGGCTGCCGAGTACGGTATGCGCGTCACGATGATCAACGGCAACCACGACAAGGTAAACCCAGAATCGCCACGCGGCTACTGCCACATCTACGACCAACACGACAACGTGCTGGTCGCGGACGACTACATCGCCTTGCCCTGTCCCGACGGGCAGCGGTTCATCCTGCACATGGTCGCCTACTTCCCGGAGAACGGCAGCTTCCCGAAGAAATTGGAGCGGGTGCGTCTCGACCCCGAACGGTTGAACTACCTGTACATCCACGAAGGCATCAACGGGGCACTGTCCCAGCCGTCCGACAACGAACTGCCCGTACACCTATTCGAGGCGTTCGACAAAGTGTTCGTCGGTCACTACCACAACCGGTGCATCATCCCGAAAACCCGTATCGAGTATATCGGTTCCTCACGCCAGCACAACTTCGGCGAGGACGAGGAGAAGGGTTACACGGTCATCTATACAGACGGCACGCACGAGTTCATTCAAAACAAAGTGAACACGCGCTACAAGGTGCTGGATGTATCGGTCGAACGGGCGGACCTGCACCTCATGGACGAGCTCCGGGAGATCGATGCCGACGGACGCTACAAGGTCAAGGTGCGGGTCCATGCCTCGCAGGCAGCCATGAAGTCGGTGGACAAGGCGGCGCTCCTGGAAGCCGGTGCCACGAAGGTGGAACTTATCGCTGACGATGAAGAGATGCTCGACGCCTCGTCCTCGTCGCTCTTCGAGAAATTCGACAGTCGCCGTATCCGCGAGACCTACGAGGAGTTCTGCCGAGAGAAGCAGATCGACGAGGTGGCTGTCGGATTAGAATACTTATCTAAAATCGAGAACAGACCATGTGGAAACTGAAAACCATAGAGGCGGAAAACCTATGCGCTTTCCGCCGTTTGTCGTACACCTTGCAGCAAGGCGTCACGACCCTGATATTCGGCGAAAACCGCGACAACGACTCGCAGCAGTCGAACGGTGCCGGGAAATCCGCTCTTCTGGAGTGCATCGCCATCGGCATCACGGGCAGTCCGCTGCGTAAGATACGTTCGGAAGAGATCATCAACGATACTGCCGAGGAGTGCCGTATCAACCTGCATCTGGCAAACGACGCTTCCAATGAGGAACTCGTCGTTTCACGTTGCATTCCCCGCAAAGGGACATCGGCGGTCGCCTGCACGCTTCGGCGCGGCGGCCGAAAAGTAGAGACGGACGAGGCTGTACAGCCCTCGGTCGATGCCTACAACCGCTACATCCTCGACAAATTAGGTGTCACGCGCGACGAGTTGCTCAGCAACTTCATCCTCTCGAAATACCGTTACGAGGACTTCTTATCGTCTTCCGACAAGGAGAAGAAGGAGATCATCAACCGCTTCTCGAACGGCATTCTCGTGGACGAAGCCATCGCCCGCGTCGAAGAGGACATCGAACCGCTCGGCAGCGAGCAGCAGCGGATAAACCTCGAACTGGCCGGTATCGACGGCCGTATCGAGATGTTGCAGGAGCAGATCGAGCGCGAGACGGCGGCGGGCGAAGAGCGCGGGCGTACCCGTGCGACCCGCATTGCGGAGCTCGAAGCGTCCATCGCCGCCAAACGGGAGCAGATACGTGCCCGAAAAGAGACGGCGGACGAGATCGACGGGATGATAGCGAACGTCCGGCAGGCGGACGAAGCGTTGCAGGAGCTGGAATCTTCGGACACCTCGCTGGAAGAGTGCCTGAAAGCCATCGAAGCGTTTATGCCGCTCTTCCCGAACGCACGACGCACGGACTGGAGCAGGACGCTGAAACTCAAAAAGGAGGATTTAACGATTGCGCAGGCATCGCTTGCCAACCTCGACGCGGCGGTCAAGCACGCCGAAGGGACGCTGGCGGAGAAACGTGCGGCGTGGGAGCGGTTCAAAAAGGATTACGTCGGTTTCTGCTCGCAGTACGAGGAACAAACGGCGGATTTCCAGACGCGGTTGCAGGAGATAGACAGCCGGTTGCGCGACCTTGCCGGACGTTTGGACGAACTGCGCCGCAAGCGTCGCACCATTTCGGCTGGTATCGACGAGCTCTCCAACAAGCTGGCCGGTTCGATTGTCTGTCCCGCCTGCGGTCACGAGTTTCTGGTAGCTCATCCCGGATTCGACATCGAGGCGGGAACGAAGGAGTTGCGTCTTCGCCAGCAGCAGCTCTCCGAGGTGAACGGTCGCATAGAGAGCGAAGAGCAGCAATCCGAAGAGGTCGAGCTGCGGCAGAGCCGTATCCGTACAGAACGCCGCAACATGGAGAACGAGCATCGGGACTGGGACCAGAAGCTGTCGGAACACGAGCGTGCGGTGCGCAGTGCCACAAGCAGTGTCGAAGATGCGGAGCATAACCGTAAGCGCACCCAAGCCGGGATTGCTGCCATGCAGGAGGAGATCGACGGCATCCGCCGCAAGGTATTCGACGAGGTGTTCGGCTTCATCGACGAGCGGGGTGCCGCCCTCGGTCGGGAGAAGCGTAAGGCCGAGGAAGACATCCGCTCGGCGGAGTGCGCCGTGGACACCCTCAAAGAGACCATCCGCGAGGTCAACGAGGCTGCCACGACCGACCTGACCCAGTCGCTCCGCGCCACGCTGAAGCAGGAGAAGCAACGCTCGATGGAGATTGCCAAGCGCAAGTTCGATGTGGACGACAAAGTGCGGGCATTGGAGATACAGCGCGAGCGTTTCGTGCAGTTCAAGACCTACTTGGCCAACACCAAAATCGAGGCCCTCAGCCGCATTACCAACGAGTTCCTCGTCGGTATCGGCAGCGACATCCGCATCCGTTTCGATGGTTACACGGTGCTCAAAAGCGGCAAGGTGCGCGAGAAAATCTCCATCTCGCTGCTGCGAGACGGCGTGGACTGCGGCTCTTTCGGCAAGTTCTCGGCAGGCGAAGCCGCCCGCGTGAATCTGGCGACCATCCTTGCGATGCAGAAACTCGTCAACGCCCACTGCGACGACGAAAAAGGGCTGGACCTGCTCGTTCTCGACGAGATACTGGAGGCGGTGGACGAAGCGGGCCTGGCGTCCATGTTCGAGGCGTTGAACGCCCTCGGCGGGACCGTATTAGTCGTCTCGCACGGCAACGTGGCCGAGAGTTATCCCCATAAATTAGTTATCGTCAAGGAAAATGGAGAGTCGCGCATCGGATAACATCACCCGCGAGCAGGTGCTGGCGCTGGACATCGCCACGCACACGGGATATTTCTCGCTGCATGAGGCGGGAGTATGGAACTTCACGGAGTCGAAACGCCGCAACGGCAACAAGATGCACGGCGCGTTCCGCACGATGCTTCTGGTCTACGTGCGCCGTTACGGCATCCGTCAGGTCGTAGCCGAGGACGTGGCCGTAAACCGCCACTTCTACGACCTGCGCCGTTTGGCGGAGCTGCGGGGCATCCTCTTGGAGGTCTGCGATGAATTGGATCTGCCGGAACCGGAGTTTATCAATCCTGCGACGCTGAAAAAATGGGCGACGGGGGACGGACACGCCACCAAGGCGCAGATGATAGCCGCCTGCAAAAGCAAGTATGGCATCGTACCGGTGGACGACAACGCCGCCGACGCCTGCCATCTTTATCATTACTATATCCGCAAATATCGTATTTAAGAAGTTATGACAAACATTTATCAAATTGACGCACATAGGATTGCTGACAGATTGAGATTCAGATTGAACCATCAATCCGTCGGCCTATGGAGCAACAGGGAAAGCCTCTCCCGGAAGAGGAGTTAAAAAATATCGAACTGCGTACCGAGCTGTTCAACCGCTACATCCTGCCCAACAAAAATCTGGTGTACCGGCTCTGCATCCGTTACACCTACTTGCAGGAGAACATTGCAGACAATTACAGCGAGGCTCTGGTGAACTTTTTCAAGTACATCACCACCTACGATCCCACGCGGAGCATTCTCAACTGGATACACATCGTGACCAAACGTTTCGTCATGGAGCAGAACCGCCGTCACGGCCGCCTGCCCGTTTCGGAAAACGTGAACGTCCATTCGTTAGCCTCGTCGCTGAGCGATGAAGATGAGACGCACGGCAACGCTATGGGGATGGAGAACTACCGGGAGTTTTACAACGACGACATTCTCCGTGCCCTCGACTCGCTCAAACCCATCTACCGGGAAGCCCTCCTGCTCCAACAGGCGGGATACAAGTTGGAAGAGATCGTCGAGATTTCATACCGCAACGGCAACATGAAAAGCCGGAGCCTCGACACGATGAAGAGCCGGATTTTTTTGGCGAAACAGCAGATGCGCAAACTCATTACGCCCGATGGAGAGAAACGATAAAACCCGCGCGACGGTGTCGCTGTTCGAGATGCTCGTGCGTCGGCTCATCGACGCCTCGTTCCGCTTCCCCAGAGGAGAGTCGGGGCAGCGGGCGGTGGCGGCCTGCCTGGATATGCTGCGCACCCGCAGCGGCGGGGAACTCTCCGACGAGCGTATCGCCGACTTCTGCATCTGTCAGGTACATGCCATCAGCCGGTTTGACGGGAATTACCTGTCGTGCCGATGGATGCCGTCGCACTCCTTCGGTCCCAAAGCCAGAGAGCGTTTCGCCGCCACCACACCGGTACGCCGTTACCACGAGGACCGCTGGCTTCAGGAGGCCGGGCTCAGCCGCGCCGCCTTGCCGCTGCTGCTCAAAGACCGGCGGGAACATCCCCTGTGGCAGTTCCTCGACCCGGCATATGAGGAGGCGACCAAGCAGCGGGTGGTAAACACGCCTGTGGGCTACTACGTCTGCGGCATTTCGACCCTGCTGTGGAATCCGTTCTCGGCCGCCTGCCGGAAATGCTCCCGCGCCGAACTCTGCCGCAAGCGTACCGCCGCCCGTTATCCGGAACTCTACCGCTTGCGCCGTGAAGAAGCCGAAAGGAGGAGCCGCCCATGAAAACCGCACCCGTCAATCCGTTGTCGGCGGAGTTTCTCTACGAGCTCTATGCCGCCGCCCTGCGCTACGACACCCTGTGCGGCGTGGTGGCGGAGAACATGCGCAGGGAGTACCTGCCGGACCGTAGCTTCCAGAAGATGCAGGAGGTCATCGCCAACCACTACCGCACCTACAAGTCCCCGCCGACGTATGCCACGCTCACGCAGACCTTTCAGGGCGACTACGATGCCATCGAGCTACTGGAGACCTTTCGCGAATACGAGGAGGAGAACACCAACACGGAATCCCTCACCGACATGCTCGAAGGCTACATCAAAGGCGTGCGGTTGCAGAAAGTCTATACCGAGGTCGGCAAGCTCTACAACCAGAACCGTCCCGACAAGGCCGAGGCGCTGCTCGCCGAATATGCCGGGTGGCTCTCGTCGTTCACGCTCCGCACCACGGCGTTCGTGGACGTGGCGAAAACCTTCCGGGAGCGCTTCGAGCACAACCGCCGCCGCGAAGCCGAGAGCCGCGAAAACCGCCTGCCGCAGGTGTGCCGCTTCTACATCCCGTACCTCGACGCCCTGAACGGCGGCCGGAACCTCCGGGGGCAACTGACCTGTTTCCTTGCATCGACGGGTGTGGGCAAATCGCACCTTGCCAAGCACATCGGCATCCGCGCCGACATCGATGACGGCCTACATGTGCTGCACTACCAGTTGGAAGGTTCCGAGCAGGAGGCGCTGGACGCCTATTCGGGCGGGATGATCTCCCGCAATGCCTACTACTTCGAGCAGGGGAAGATTTCCGACCGAGAGTTCAAGCACTTCGAAGAACTGGTGATGAGCTACGCCGGCAGTATCACGGTGCGTTCGTTCCCGCGGTTCGCTGCCCGCATCTCGACGATGGACATCAAGAACGGCATTGCCGAATACCGCAAAATCAACGGCTACTCGCCCGATGTGGTCATCGTGGACTCGATGGACCTGCTGACCGACGCCACGCGCCGACAGTGGGGAGCCGAGCACGAACGTTCCAAGCGCATCGCCGTGGCGAACGACCTCAAAGACTTAGCGGCGGACGAGAACGTGTGGATGGTGGTAACCTACCAAAGTACCATCGAAGACCGGGACTGGCTCAACAACGAGCGGAACGTACTTACGGAATACAACTGTTCGGAGGCGAAGGGCCTGGCACGCCCCTGCACGCACCTTATATCGCTCAACCAGTCGTCGGCCGAGCGGAAAGAGTGCCTGATGCGCCTGCATGTGGCCAAGAGCCGCTTCTTCCGGAAGGGGGACACCATCAAAATCGCCACCGACTACGACAATGAGGTGTTCTATGATCCGCAGCGGTCGATGGCGTTGCAGCAGATGGAAGATATCTAAAAAATGATAAAGGCTCCGAATGGGGAGCCTTTTGTCATCTAATAGTTGAATCCGAAATGCCAAAGCGGTATCGTATTACCGGAAGCGAACTCGATGTCGTCTTTGACGACGAAGGCATTCGGAACTCCTTCGATCTGTTTTTTCCCTTTCTTACGCCCGCCGACCTCGAACGTATAGTTGTCGATCATAAAATCGGAAACGGAAGAGGTGATGATGTCGTAGTTCACCCGCATCTGATTGAAGAAGAAGGTTTCCCGGACATTTCCGATTTCGGCTTTATCCCCTCCGAGATTATAGATGAGGTTTGTATTGTCCAGATAAATCTTGTCCACCTTACCCAGCCCCCGAATCCCTCCAGTATCATCCCGAAGCTGAGCGATAAGCCCCGCCTCCTCGATATAGAGACAATAATCGGCTACGCTGTTCCGGCTCACGTTAAGCGCCGTGGCGATGCTGCTGATGTTTGGCTTGAAGGGTACGCTTTTGGCTATGATGGCCAGCAATTGTTTTAGCTTCCGTCCGGTGGAGACATTCATGCCTGCGTATTGCGGTATATCCGATTCAAGGGCGAGGTTCACGATCTGCTGGATGTGTATGCCCTGATTTTCCAGCGAAAACGGATAATATCCCTGTCTGAGATAATCGGGGAAAAATTGAAGCGGATGGAACTGCGACGGAATCTCCACTTTGCGTTGCAGGACATCATCCAGCGTATATACGGGGAACTTCACATCATGGAAAAACAGCAGGTACTCCCGGAACGAGAGCCCCTGCATGTGGTACATGACTGCCCGACGGCTTAAATCCGCAACGCCTTTGTTGATGTCGAGTACGGACGAACCGGTAAATACGACTTGCAATTCGGGATGATAGTCGTACATGAGTTTCAACTCCTTCGACCAGTCTTTGTACCGGTGAATCTCGTCGATGAAAAGGTGTTTGCCTCCATGCTTGACGAAATCGTCGGCCAGTTCCAACAGGCGATGGTCGGCAAAGTAGAAATCTTCGGCCGTGACATACAGTGAAGTATCGGTGGGAAGATTCTCCTTGATATATTGCAAAACAAGCGTCGTCTTGCCCACACCGCGCGGCCCTGTCAGTCCGATCATGCGGCTGTTCCAGTTGATGCGGTCGTACATATAGCGGTGGAAACGGGTATCCGTCTCCAGCAACAACTTGTTGTATCTATCCTGTAATTGATTCATAATCAAAATATTTTCTGCAAAGATATAAAATTTGCTCATAAGTTGAGCAAAAATACACATAAAATCGCTCAATTGGTGAGCAATTTTCGTGCATCGACAGTCGGGAGAGCGAAATCCGCCATTGCGTTTGTCGGAAAACGCAAAATGTTTCGTCGGCAATTTGTCGAGAAATAGGGAATCTCGCCCGAAAGAGAAATAAAAGACGGTTTTTGCCACCCATCGCCACTGCGGCGGACTATTTCTTTATATGTACGTTACAGGGAAAGAATATGACTTGCTTGTGGCCGAGCTACGGGCGGAACTCGGAGCGCGGACGGACGGCGGCGGGAAGAACCTTATCGCGCGGTGTCCGTTCTGCGGCAAAGAAGGGAAGTTCGGGGTCTATATCGGCAGGGAGACCGCCCGCAAGAAGCCTTTCATGGCGCACTGCTTCTCGTGCGGCCGTTCGACCACGACTTTGGGGAAGCTGCTCGAAAGCCTCGGCCGGATGGACCTGCTGCCGACGGAAACGGTGGCTTTCGACGAGCCGCTTCCCAATGTGCTGTTCCCGTTAGAGGATGCAGAGGAAGAAGTGGACGACGAATTGGGCATCGTGTCGCTTCCGGAATACTGGCGGCGCACCTTCACCCATCCTTATCTGCAAAGCCGGGGATTCACCTATGACGATTATGACCATTTTCCGGTGGGCACCACCTGCCGGCTGAACCGCCGTTGGGACGACTATGTAATCTTTTCCGTCATCGACGCGGGCGACACGGTGGGCTACGTGGCCCGCCATACGTGGAGCAAGGCGGAAATCGACCTCCATAACCGTCGTGCCGCCCGCAACGGGAATTACAAGATGCTGCGCTGGCGCAACTCCACCGAGAACGACTTCGTGAAGCTGCTCTATCATTACGACGGTATCATAGAGGGCGAAACCGACACGGTCATCCTGACCGAAGGCATTTTCGATGTGGTGGCCCTGACCCGCAAGTTGGACCTGTACGACAACCGCCGTATCGTGGCCGTCGCCACCTTCGGAAAGAAAATCTCCCGCACCCAAATCTACAAACTCCAGACGAAAGGCGTCCGCACGGTGGTCATCGGTTACGACGGCGATGCTGTGGAAGCCGTCAAGCATACCGCCTCGGAACTCTCCGCCTATTTCGAGGTCTTCGTGGCGGACATTCCCGATCCGGGGAAAGACTGGGAGGAGCTCACGGCGGAAGAGATTTACCGTGTTTTCGCCTACGGGTTGAAAACGCCCATCGAATATCAACTTACCAAAATACAACAGAAATAGCATGAACGAATTACATGAATGGTTAGAAGCGCACCGCATCGCTTACCGGCCCATAGACTGTGAAGTGGTCGAAATCCAGGGTCTCGGCAAGCTGTTTCTTGCGGACTTTTCCGGGGTGGAATCGATTTTCCGGGTCAAAGGCGCGGAGGTGGAATTCAACCTGATGGAACGTCCGGAGGTGCTGCTGGCCGAAGGTATCGAATACGTCGCCTTCCCGTTCGGGGACAACTGGTACTACTACTCCCTCCGGGAGGGCTTCGCGCTGAACATCCTCAAATACGTGGGTCGGCGAGTGCCTTGCAAGCGGCGAACCCCGTTCGTGAATCTGGGCATACACACGCCTTACGAATTACTTAACGCTTCGGGCGACGTGTCGCTGTGGGTGCGCAAAGCCGTCTGGATGGGCCATACTGCCCTCGGCATCTGCGACCGGAATACGATGGGTGCCACGCTGGCGTTGCAGAAAGCCTGCGGCAAGGCCGGCATCCGTTCCGTCATCGGATATACCTGTACGCTGGCGCACGAAGGTAAAAAGGTAGAGGTGAAAATCTACTGTCAGAGCCAACGAGGACTCAGGAACCTGCTGCGCATCCAGAAAGCCGTCATGGTGGACGCTGCGGACGCGACCGTTTCGCTTCCCGAACTGCTCCGCCGGGGCGAAGGGAACGTATTGGTATTCGGCAAACTCGCGCCGCGCTGGATGGAAAAGAACCTCCATGCGGTGAAAGCCCTGCGGGAGACCTTCGACAACGTATTCTACCAAGTGGACCTGTCAGAGTACAAGGCCGAGCGGCTGGATGCCGAGGTGCTGAAGGCGACCGCCCATTTCTTCCACGCCTTCTACGACGAGCGGAACGACAGCTTTTTGGTCGAGCCGATACTCATTGCCGACTGCTACTACCCGGACAAGGACGATGCCCGCACGAAAATCGTGCTCAACAAAATCGCCACAGGTGCCGCCCATGCCCAGAGCAACGACCAATACTTCAAGGACATCGACGAGCACTATGCCGCCGTGTGTGCGCTCTTCGACGGCAAGCGATGGGACACGGACGCACTCTTCGAGCGGATGTGCCGCCACACGGTCGAGATCGCTGAGGGTGCCGAAGCCCGTTACCAAACCGAACGGAACTACATGCCCCGCTACGACATGACGGCGGAGGAGCGGCGGCGTTACGGCGATACGCATACGATGTTCCTTTCCCTACTCGAAGAGGGGTTTTCCAAACTGGTACCCGCCGAACAAAAGGACAAGTACAGGAAGCGACTCGATAAAGAGATCTACATTCTCGAATCTACAGACAACATCGACTACATGCTCGTGCAGTACGATACGGTAAACTGGGCACGTCGCAACGGTATTCTCGTGGGCTGCGGGCGCGGTTCGGCAGGAGGTTGTCTGGCTTTGTACCTGTTGGGCATCACGCTTATCGACCCCATCCGGTACAACCTGCTCTTCGAGCGTTTCCTGCTGCCCGAGCGTGCCGGTCTCTATCCGGCCAAAGCGACCAAACTTGTCGGAACGATTGCATCTACGAGCTACGTGAAACTATGTTTGAGTAATGGTCAGACAGTGCTTTTTGACCGCGATGCCCGGTTGGCGGTACGCCGTGACGAAAAACAGATCGAGGTCTATGCCGATGAACTTTGGGAGGGGGATGATATCCTGTTCGACAATCGGGATTTACTATTTGAAATCAACAAAGATATGCGATATGGAAGATGAAATATGGAAAGATATACCCGGTTACGAAAAGTGTTATCAAGTCAGTAATTTCGGGCAAGTACGAAGCCTGGACAGGATAGTGCTCGTGCAGAATAGAAAAGAACGTCTGCTCAAAGGCCACATCCTGGCTCCCGCTCAAGGCAGAACATCTCCTTATTTTCAAGTACAATTAAGTACACGAAACAACACCAGACACTTTCTGATTCACCGGCTTGTCGCCAGTGCTTTTTTACCGGATTGGAATTCAGCCCTGGAAGTCAATCATAAAGACGGTAATAAACTGAACAACAGAGCCGATAATCTCGAAATGTGCACGCGGAAAGAAAATTATCGACATGCCATAGAACAGAATCTGAAAAGAGATTACGGTGAGAACCATGCCCACGCGAAATTAACAAACGAGGAGGCTTGTCAAATTCGGTTATTACACTATCTGTGGGGGATCCGCCAAGTCGAACTGGCCGGTATGTTCGGCGTGTGCAAACAGGCAATATGCAACATCGTGAACAATAAAACCTACGTCCGATGAAAATAGAAACAATAACGAAGATTGAATCCCGGCACGTTGTAAAAGCGTATGATTGTGAGGTCGGTGACGGTTATCTTCAAGGTTCCGGTAAAACCATGAGCGACGTGGACATCGACTTCCAGTCCGACCGCCGTCAGGAGGTCAAGGAGTATCTGGAGCGGCGGTACAACACCGACGGTCGGCAGCAGGTCTTCTCTGCCGGTACGCTCACCACATTGAAGATGAAAGCCGTGCTGAAAGACGTCAGCCGCGTACACCGGGTGCCGGTCAGCGTGGTGAACTACATCACGGCCATCTTCGGGGACGACAACATGACCTGGACCGACCTGTTCAAGCTGGCCGCCACCAACAAGAAGGTCCGGGACTTCATCCTACGGTATCCGAAGGTCATCGAGGACATCCGCCCGCTTATGGGTCAGCCGCGTTCCGGTTCCGTGCATGCCTCGGCCATCATCATCACGCCCAAACAGCAGGACGGCGAGCCGATGGAATGCTTCGACTACACGCCCATCAAGAAAGTGGACGACCTGCTCATCTCCGAGCTGGACGGATACTCCATCGACGAGGTCGGGTTGCTGAAAAACGACTGTTTGGGTATCAAGGAGCTGTCGAAGATACAGGCCGTCATCGACATCTGCAACCGGGAATACGGTGCGGGGCTCTCCTTCGAGGGCATCGTGCGCAGCGGATTGGACGACGAGAAGACTTACCGTATCCTGTCGGAGGGCTACACGCAGAACGTCTTCCAGTTCTCGTCGCCGGGCATGACCCGCTTCCTGCAAGACATGCGGCCGCAATGTATCGGCGATTTGATTGCCGCCGGTGCCCTGTACCGCCCGGCGACGCTCGATTCGGGCTCGGCAGAGAAATACCTGCTCTGCCGCCGTGAGGAGGTGGCGCCCGTTTACCTGTGGGGCACTTACGATGCCCTGAAAAATACATACGGCGTACTGGTCTTTCAGGAACAGCTCGCCCAGATGGCCCGCGAAGTCGGCGGCTTCTCGTTGGCCGAGGGCGTGCGGCTGTTGAAACTCATCTCCAAGAAGAAAATCGACGTCATCCGCGCCATGAAAGAGAAATTCATGACGGGAGCTGCCGCCAAAGGGTGCCCCAAAGAAGACGCGGAACACATCTGGGAAATGATCGAGGCCGGCGGCGGTTACCTGTTCAATGCCAGCCATGCCACGGCATACGCCGTTACCAGCTACGTGGGAGCCTACCTCAAAGCCAACTATCCGACGGCCTTTTACACCGTCGCATTACAGTGGGCCGACGACAAGGAAATCCCGCTGCTGATGTCCGAGATGGAGCTCTGCTCGAAAGCCCGCATCGTGCCGCCCGAAATCAATACCTCCCGGCAGGTATTCTTTACCGACTACGGTACCGATGAAATCTTCTGGTCGCTCGGCCGTATCAAACAGATGGGAGCCAAAGCCGTTGCCTGCATCGTCGAGGAGCGCGAGAAAAACGGTCCTTACACCTCCGTCGAGCACTTCATCCACCGGATATTCCGCTACAAATTGAAAAAATACGCTTACTGGGACGATCCCGACAATGCCGAAGAAGCCGTGCGGGTGCCGGTCAACGCCCGACATGTGCGGAACATGATTTTGGCCGGATGCTTCGACAAGGTGGAAGGTATCGGTACGGTGACCGAACGGTACGGGCTGCTTGCCCGTGCAGCGGCCGAATTAGGCTTCACACTTTCAGGGAAAGACTTCCCCGAGGAGCTGGTCGGGCGGCATTACTTCTGGAGCCGCCAGCAGATTGCCGTGTCGGGCATCGGTTCGGTGGACTACCGCCGCGTCTTCGAGGCCTCCGAAGCCCGTGCGCTCGTGAAAGGCAAAGCCTCCTATCTGAGCCTGCACGATGTGCTCGACCCGGCCAGCGACGGACGGCGTGCCGCCGTATGCGCCTCCGTCACGGAGCTGGCCGAGCACACGTACAAAGACCGGACGAGCGGCGAACGCAAGCGGTTCGTCAAGCTGACGCTTCAGCAGAACAACGACGTGGCGGAGATGGTCTGCTGGAGCGAGACCTGCGAAGCTCATCGGGAGAAAATCTCCGCCCTGAAAGACCGTATCGTCATCGTGTCGGGGATGGTCAAATATAGCGACTATTCCGGCACGAACAACCTCCAAAGCACCAAATCGACTATCATTCATATCGTATGAGAATCAATCTATTCGGATAATATGGCAACACCCAAGACAGAACAAGGAACCTATACGGCCGTCGTGCTCGACTTCGAGACCGGCGGTCTGGACTGCACGCGCTGCGCCTGCACGCAGATCGCCATGCAGGCCGTGCGGCTCGACACCTTCGAGGTGTTGGGACGCTATGCGAACTACATCGCCCCTTACGACAGGCAGCCTTTGGGCGGGGCACCCAAACGCAAAGTGCTCAAGACCCGGCGGGAGATCGAACAGGAAAGCGTCTCCGAGACGATGGACTATGAAGCCGCTGCACTCAACTACACCGACATCACGATGGAGCTGCTGCGGACACGGGGCATCCCCTTGAAGCAGGTGGTAGCGGAGGTCATCGACTTCGCCCGCAAGCATACCCTGAGCAAGGGGCCCCGTTACAAGCCCGTGCTTATCGGGCAGAACATCCCGTTCGACGTGGGCTTCCTCCAGCAGATGATGGCTTATGCCGGGCTACAGAAAGAGTTCGCGCAGGTATTTGCCGGCACGACGGATTTCTACGGGAACTTCCAGCCCCATTACTTGGACACCATCGATCTGGCACGGCTCTGTTTAGCCGCCGATCCGCAGGTTACGTCCTACAAGCTGGAATTAGTGGCCGAGCGGCTCGGTATCGAGCTGGACGATGCACACGACGCCGATGCCGACGTGACGGCCACACGGGAAGTAGCCGCCCTGTGCAGCCGCCGTATGCGGCAGGACGGGGACACGGACGTTTCGCAGCAACGAACGCCGAAAACAAGGGATCATTTCAAAATCTGAATCTATGGAAGAGAAGAAAGAAGACAAGATAGAACGGGTCACGTTCCGGGTGGAGGACCGCATGACCTACGGGGTGCTGAACTACGACGGCAACGAACTGATGGCCGCCATCACGGGGTATGACCTAAACGTGGTGTTCAACATGCGGCTCATCAACTCGCTGGCGGATGCCGAGGCATGTGCCGATGCGCTGGCCGATGTGTTCTACCAGACACTCATGGAGCAGCTTATCTCCAGAAAGGCGGACTTTATTCAACCGCCGAAGCTATAATCCTCTATTCTTTGATAAAGGATTTGACGGCGTCCAAAAAGCACTCGTCTGCTGCGTTCCTGCTTTACAAAGAGTCGGTCACGTACTTCAGTACGCTCCCTCGTCTTTGCCAATCAGAGCCTTGCATCCAAGCACTTTTTGAACACCTTTTGAAAATGCAATCAGAGACTATTTCAAACGGTCTCTTTTCAAACGACAACGTGATGAAAAAGAAAGATAACGACAAGACGAACGAAGCGCTGCCGGCGGTGCCTGTACCGTTGGCGGACAAGCCGCTGACCGAAGAGGAGGACAAGTTCTGCGAGCTGTACGTCTCCGGCGGCCCGCTCTATGCCGGCAACCACCGCAAGTGTTACGAGGAGGTGTTCGGCAAGGGCAAGAACGTACCCATCGCCAGCCGTCTGCTGCTGGGGCGTCCGCATATCTCGGCCCGCATCCGGGAGATGATCGACAGCGTGCAGTTCGATGTCGAGACCATCGCCACCCGGTTGCAGGTGGCCGAAACGCTCAAAGCCGTGATGAGCGAAACCTCCTCGGCCGAGTACACCGACAAATTCGGCGTGCCTCTCTCTCCGGCACCGTTGCGGGCCGTAGCCGTCAATGCCGCCAAAGCCCTCATGGAGCTTTATCCCATCAAGTGCTCGCAGGAAACCAAACTCCGCATCGACGGCGGTGAGGGCGGCGTAGTCTTCAATGTCATCGTACCGCAACCCACGCCCCATGAGTGAAGATAAACACAGGCCGAAGCTCAGCCACCGCACGGCAGAGAGGTTGCTCTACATCCTCGTTATCCTCGGTTTGCTGCTATACGGGCTGCTGCGGGATTCCGAGGTCGCCGCCAGGCTTATGGAGGCCATCACGAATGCTTTTTCAATCTTAATACAAAACCCATCATGACTCAAGTAAGAAACTTCATCAGCGACAACTTCCGGACGATTATCATCATCGTCTCGTTCGTCGTGACCCTCTATGTGCAGCACGTCAGCAACACCGAGCATATCAACGAACTGACACGCCGCTGCCAGACGCTGGAGCTGAAAGTACAGGACCAGTACGAACGCATCGACGCCATCAAGCTCGACAAGGCCGTCTTCGAGGCCACCATGACCCAGTTCACCTCCTTGCAGACCGACATCCGGGAGATGCGGGAAGACATCAAGGAACTCCTGAAACACAATCGATAAGGGCGAAATTCAAATTACCGTTTATCAAATACAAAGCGTTATGATTGCAAGAAATTCAAAAGTGACAATAGTGGCATCGTCCCAGCTTACGGAGATGATGCTGGAGGAATTAGTCGGGAAAACGGGCATCGTGTCGGAAGACCTCACAGGTCCCGAACGTCGCGGATGCAAGGGGTATATGGTGTTTCTCAAAGACCCGTACCAAGAGGAATACGAGTGGTTCATCCCCGCAGAATCCGTCAGCCATGCGTAAGAGTACCCTGTATCTGAGCCTCGCCGTGCTGTTGCTCGGTGGGGCTGTCGCAGTTCTGTGGCAGCGCAACGGCTATCTCAAGGAGGAACGCAACCGCTACCGGAGCAATACCGAAGCGTTGCTGTCGGATATGAAACGCATCCGGGTGGATTCGATGACGATGGTAGTAGATGTGAATGCGCTGCGGTTACGGGTGGACGAATACAAGCGGCTGCGGGCCGAGGATGCCGAAAAGATCAGGCGGCTCGGGGTGAAAATCAAACACCTCGAAGCGGCTGCACGGCATGAGGTCGAAGTGGCCGGACCGATAGACGCCGTGATACGGGACACGGTGGTTGTCCGGGATACGGTGCCGATTTTACGCCAGAGAGTGGAGATGATTACGCCGCACATCCGGCTTACGGGAATCATCGAGGATAATAGGTTACGGGGTGAAATACGGGTGCCGGTGACGCTTCATCAGGCGGTGTGGGTGGAATATAAAGGTTGGTGGTTCTGGCGTCGGGTAAAGGCCGTGCATCAGACCATATCGAGCGACAATCCGTATGCGGAGATTAGGTATTCGGAATATATACAAGTGATAAAACAATAGTAATCGGGCATGTATTTTTGATGAAATACATGCCCGATATTATTTTAAGTATGATTTCTACTCTTTATCTTCCGCCTCGAATTCCTTTCGGTGTTCTATGATTTTTTTGATATTGGTCTGTGCCCACGCTGTCAGTTGGGTAATAAGAGGAACCAGAGAGCGCCCCATATCCGTTAGTTGATATTCTACTTTCGGAGGCACTACGGGATAGACTTTGCGGGAAACGAGTGCATCGGCTTCTAACGTCTTCAATGTACCGGACAAAACACGTGATGAAACATCGGGGATCAATCGGCATAACTCGTTGAAACGAACTTTCTCGTGTTCGCTTAAAACCAATACGACCAACAACGCCCACTTGTTGCCGAAACGAGCAATTACATTCCGTACAGGGCAGATTTCAATAATCGAGTTCCGTTCTTCTTTTTTCAGCATCGCTTACAAATTAAAAGTTACTTGTAAATGCAAAATTAGTAATAAAACTCGTCATGCAGCCTGTCATATAAAAAAATTACATTTTTTAATACATGGTTAAGACGTTGATTTTCCGCAAAAGCGAGAAAAAGGTTACTACCGGTTAAAAATGTAACTTCTTGTAAAATAGCATTATGTGGTATAATTTTACATCAACAAAAGGATGAATGGCATTGTTTAGTACAGTCAATTTCACCTTGCAGTATTTCACTAATAAAACAACGAGTATGAAGAGAACATCTGTCAGCGGAGTTTATTCCGCAAAGAGAAGCGCACAGAGCTACCTTTGTGCAAAAGACGAGACGACGGCTCCGAGCGGAGCTTGCGGTTCTGCCTGCGGCGCGGGCGATGGCGATGCCAAACCCGAACCCAAACCTGCCGCTTGTGGCTCGGCTTGCGGTGCAGGCGACAAATAGTCATCCGTTTCGCAGATTTTCCTCCGACGGGATATAAATTTTCCCGTCGGAGGATTTCAAAAGAAATTCCGTTTAATCAATAAAATAACAACAGAACAATGAAAAAAGTAATGACCATGCTGTCCGTAATTGTGGCAGCAATTTGTATGACCTCCTGCGGAAATACCGCTAACGAACAGAAATCTATAACGGACACCAATAAGCAGGTAATGGAGCAGTTCATTCGCTTCATCAACACGGGCGACCGAACCATCGGAGAATCCATCATTTCTCCCGACGTAATCTTCTATGCTCCGACCTCTCCCGAACCCCTGCGCGGCTTCGACGGTTATATCGCCGTTCTCGACATGATGCGCGGAGCCATGCCGGATGTCCAGTGGAACGCGGAGGAGTTCATCGCCGAGGATGACAAAGTGATGATTCGTTTCACAATGAGCGGAACGCAGACCCAGCCGTTCATGGGAATGCCTGCAACGGGAAAGCCCGTCAAGGTAACGGCTATGAACATTTATCAGCTGAAAAACGGCAAGATTGTCCGTGAGCACGGATTGCCCGACATTTTCAATATGCTCCAGCAGCTCGGAATGATTCCGGCACCAGGTGCCGCTCCGCAAAACGCTGAATAATCCTGCATACGATGGAATACTTTGCTTTTCAATGGCACATAACCGACAGCTGCGACCAGCGTTGTGAGCATTGCTATATCTTTTCGGAGGGGCATCCACGGCTTGTGGAGATGTCTTTTACAAAAGCGCAGCAAGTTGTGGCGGACTGTGTGGAGATGTGTCGGCGCATGAACCGTCTGCCATACTTCTACATCACAGGGGGCGACCCCATTCTTCACAGCCGTTTCTGGGATATTCTCGCTTTGTTTCGGGAAAGCCATATTCCGTTTACCATTCTTGGCAATCCGTTCCACCTCACAGACGAAGTCTGCGCACGACTTAAAGAATATGGCTGCGATAAATATCAGCTGTCGATTGACGGACTTCGTGAAACCCATGACGCCATCCGCAAACCGGGGTCGTTCGACACTACCGTTGAAAAAATAGCGGTCATACGAAACGCCGGTATCCGCTGCGCAATTATGACTACTGTTTCAGGTACAAATATCAATGAGATACCCGGTATCATTGATTTGGTCGTAGCTAAAAAGGTAGATATTTTCGCTTTCGGACGCTATTGCCCGACCTCTATGGAAAAGAGTACCCATATCGAACCGTTGGAATACCGCAATTTTCTTGAACGAATATGGGGCAAGTTTGAGCAATACAAGGATTGCGGCACTACTTTCAACCTCAAAGACCACCTGTGGACACTGTTTCTTTATGAGAAGGGATTGTTCAAAATTCCTGAAGGGGCAGATGCAAATACCATATACGACGGCTGTCATTGCGGCGACTGCCATATAACAATACTGCCGACCGGAAACGTAATGGCGTGCCGAAGGTTTGAAAGTCCGATCGGCAACCTGTTTCATGAGCATATCCATGAAATTTACAACGGCGATAAAATGAACGCTTACCGTCAGCATGAGAAGTTTGAGAAATGCTCGCGTTGCGAACTTCTGCGTTTCTGCCGCGGATGTCCGGCTGTCGCCTACGGCTACACCCACAATTTCTATGCTCCAGACCCTCAGTGTTGGAAAGAGTTGAATTAGAAGATTTATTATGAATGAAGTTATTGAAAACATATTGAGCCGCAGGACAATCCGGCACTATAAAACCGAGCAGATTAAAGAGGAGGAACTGAACCTGATTCTGCAAGCCGGTCTGTACGCTTCCACCGCAGGAGGCCGCCAGTCGCCTGTCATGCTTGTATGCCAAAATAGTGAAATCAATGAAAGACTGGGGCGCATAAACCGTCAGGCTTTCGGGCACGCCAATTCCGACGGAATACATTTCGTATCGCAGACTCAAAAGAGCATCGCCGATGATGATTCCATCAAAAGCGGTTTTTACGGTGCGCCTACTGTCATTACGTTGTTTGCTCCGACAAAATGGCTGTATGGTGTCAACGACTGCACTTCGGTTGCGGTTAATATGTCGTTGGCTGCATGGTCGCTGGGCATCGGAAGCTGCTATGTCAGCCGTGCTGAGGAAACATTCGACAGTGAATTAGGGCGTAAACTTATGAAGGATGCCGGAATCGGTGACGAATACATGGCCCGCGTATGCCTCTGTTTCGGCTATCCGGAAGGAGATACCGGGACAGCGAAGCCACGGAAAGAAAACCGTATCAAATTTATCAGATAATCAAAGAGTAAAATGAGTACAAATACAACAGACGACGCACGCAAGGTAACGACCCGCCGCTTCATTGAGATGAAGCAACGTGGTGAAAAAATATCAATGCTTACCGCTTACGATTATTCCTCCGCCAAGATTCTGGATGCTGCCGGCATAGATGCTATTCTCGTGGGAGATTCCGCATCAAACGTGATGGCAGGCAACCAGACGACCCTTCCCATTACCCTTGACCAGATGATTTATCATGCTAAATCGGTGATGAAAGGGACAAAACGCGCTCTTGTTGTGGTGGATCTTCCGTTTGGAACCTATCAGGGCGACTGGCGTGAAGCCCTCGCCTCGGCTGTGCGTGTTATGAAGGAAAGCCATGCCGAAGCCCTCAAACTCGAAGGTGGCATGGAGATAAAGGAGAGCGTCGAGAAGATAATTCAAGCCGGCATACCTGTCATGGGGCATCTCGGTCTGACCCCGCAAAGCATAAACAAGTTCGGAACTTACAATGTGCGTGCCCGCGAGGAATCCGAGGCAGCCAAGCTGATTGACGATGCCCAGATGTTGGAGGAAATAGGCTGTTTTGCTGTCGTTCTTGAAAAAGTGCCGGCTGTGCTCGCTTCAAAAGTGGCTCAGATGCTGAATATCCCGGTAATCGGCATCGGCGCCGGAGGCGGATGCGACGGACAGGTGCTTGTGATGCAGGATATGCTTGGAATCAACAAGGATTTCTCACCGAAATTCCTGCGCAGATATGCTGACTTGGCTGATATAATGAACGAGGCAGTAGGAAGATACATCAACGATGTCAAAAGTGGTGATTTCCCCAACGCTTCCGAACAATACTGACAATAAATTTTTCGGGAAATGACAGCTCTCGCACTTTTTGATACATTCTATCGTAGGCGCCCGATAACATCAAGTTATTCCAATCGGATGAGGGAATTGCAAAACGCGCTCAACCGGGCTGAGTGTATAGTGGTAGGAGCGGGAGCAGGACTTTCAGCCGCCGCCGGTCTGGAATACAGCGGGAAACGCTTCACTGATAATTTTCAGGACTTCATCAGCCGCTACGGATTTACAGACCTCTATACATCTTCGTTCTACAAATTCAGAACGGAAGAGGAACGATGGGCATATTGGGCACGGCATATCAGGCTGAACCGTTTTGACGACGAAACCGGAACTAATTTGTATCATACTCTATTGCAGACAATCGGCGATAAAGAGTATTTCGTGATAACCACCAATGTGGACGGCCAGTTTGAGAAAGCAGGTTTTGACCGGCGTCGTATCTTCGCCCCGCAGGGCGACTATGCCTATATCCAATGTTCAAAAGCGTGCCACCGTCATATATATCCTGACGAGGCACTTGTTGATGAGATGAGCCGGAACATCACGGATTGTCGTATCCCGGCTTCTCTTGTGCCACGTTGCCCGGAATGTGGAGCGCCGATGGATGTAAATATACGTAAGGACGAGAATTTTGTGCAGGATGCGCATTGGTACGAGAGCCACGAGCGTTATCGGAATTTCATGCAAAAGGCGTGTCGTCGAAACACGCTGTTATTAGAGTTGGGCGTAGGCTACAACACTCCGGCCATTATCCGTTTCCCTTTCGAGCGTATGGCTTCGCAAGCGGATAACATCACGTTGGTGCGCATCAATCGGGACTATGCTGAAAAACAGGCTTCCGTGCCCTCTTTCATCCCGTTCCGTGAGGATATGAACAAAATTATAACCGATATACTGAAATAAACGGATATGCACGATATATGGAACCCGTGGCACGGCTGTACGAAGATCAGCGAAGGTTGCCGACATTGTTATATGTATTTTCTCGATCGTAAACGCGGTATGGACGGGAGCCGTGTTTTCCGGACACAAAGCGGATTTTCCTATCCTTTGCAGAAAGGGCGCGACGGGAGATATAAAATCCGGAGCGGCGAACTGATACGGGTGTGTATGTCGTCGGATTTCTTTTTGAACGAAGCGGATGTGTGGCGTGGAGAGGCGTGGCGGATGATCAAAGCCCGGAGCGATGTGAAGTTTTTTCTTCTGACCAAACGTCCCGAACGTGTGCGGGAAGCACTGCCCTCGGATTGGGGCGATGGCTGGGAAAATGTATTTTTCAATGTAACGTGCGAGAACCAGCAGCGTGCCGACGAGCGCATTCCGCTTTTGCTGGAGCTGCCGTTCAAGCACAAAGGTATTATGACCGCACCCTTGATCGGCAGCATTGAAATCGGGAAATACCTCGCAACCGGACAAATCGAACAGGTCATTGCCGGAGGTGAGAATTATGATGGCGCACGCCCCTGTAATTTCGATTGGGTAAAGTCCCTCTCCGAACAATGCCGCACGCATGATGTTACGTTTTGTTTCATCGAAACAGGAACCGAGTTCATCAAAGACGGAAAGCGTTATCGTATTCCGAGCAAGCGCACACAAAGTGAGATGGCGTACAAAGCTGGAGTAAACCATATAGGGCAACCGATGCACTTTGTGTTGCGTAATCAGTACGGACGCATTCTGGAGCCGGAACAACTGTACAAGCCCTTTTACAGAACGAGTTGCGACAAATGCGGCAGCCGATTGATCTGCAACGGATGCAGTAATTGCGGACGATGCAAATAGCTTGAAAGTAATTTATTATTAAGGTGTTTCCCGAATGAATAAGCGAGAACTTATACGTGCGATTTCACAGGAGATTGGTTCGACGGTATCGCAAGAGAGGATTACATTGATACTCAATACCGCCGTGTCTGTGATTAACCGGACGCTCGATACCGGTGAGCCTGTGAAATGGTCCGGGTTCGGGTCTTTCGTGATGAAGGATATTCCATCAAAACGGCTTTATTCGCCATCATTGAAAAAGTATATCGTGACAAGAGGTATGCGAAAAATCGTTTTCGTGGAACCTCGTAGGAGGGAATAATGTTATAAGATTCATTCATATGGAGCGACCTCGGTACTGTCAGTGCCAGGGTTGTTTTGCTGTAACCGTTTCCGGTGGCTTGACCGCTATTCTTTGATGTAACTCTAACAGCATCAAAGAATGAAACTGCGTCTCAGACGTAAATACAAGGCGGAAAACTATACCATTGGCGACCTGTCGATCGACGGGCATTTCTTCTGCCACACCATCGAGGACAAAGTCCGTGAATTGCCTGTCCGATGCCCCGATACTCCGTCGGGACGCTCGTGTCGCTGCAAGGAGAAAGTGTATGCCCGCACAGCGATACCGGCAGGAACATACAAGGTGACAATGGAATACAGTGCGCGGTTCAAGCGGGTGCTGCCGTACCTGCATGACGTGCCGCATTTCTTAGGTATTCTGATTCACAGCGGCAATACGGAGGAGGATTCCGCCGGCTGTATCATCGTGGGCAAGAACACGGTCAAGGGCAAAGTCACCGAATCGCGCAAGACATCGGACGCATTGAACGCCCGGCTTGCCAAGGCTTCCGACATTGAAATCGAAATCGTGGAAGCATGGCGCTGAAGAAACTGAAAGCTCCCGAAAGTCTGAAAATCGACTTCTGCCCGTCGCCGAAGCAATACGAGCTCTGGAAACTGCTCCAGCCCGAATGCCCGTTGTGCGGCGGCGAGGTGGAACAGATGCTTATCGGGTACGACGCCAACCGCAATCCCCGCTACAAACCTTACTGCAAGCGTTGCAACAACCAGAACATCCCGCAGTTGGTTTTGGGCGGCGGAGCTGCGGGCGGCGGCAAGTCGTTCGTTTCCAGCGTATGGTTAGTGAGCAGTTGCATCCGTTTCCCGGATATTCGTGCCGTAGTGGCCCGCAAAACGCTGAAAAGCCTGAAAGAATCGACGTGGAACACCATCCGTATGGTCATCAAGCAGTGGGGATTGGTGGAAGACGAGCACTACCACATCAACAACGTGGCCGGTACGCTGCGGTTCTGGAACGATTCGGTCATTATCATGCTCGATCTGGCCGACCAGCCGTCCGATCCCAACTTCGAGCGGTTCGGTTCGATGGAGGCGACGATTGCCGCCTGCGACGAGGTGTCGGAGGTGAGCCAGAAGGCCATCGAGGTGCTGTTCTCGCGTCTGCGCTGGAAGACCCACGAAACGTTCAAAGTATCGAAGATGCTGCTCACGACGAACCCCACGACCAACTGGATACGGGGACGGTTCGTGCAGGACGACAACGGTGACCGGGTGACACCCCGTGAGGGTGAAGCCTATGTGCCGTTCTCGGTGTTCGACAATCCCGACATCGCTTTCCGCCAGACCTACGAAGCCGCCCTGAACAAAATCAGCGACCAGGCGACGAAAGAACGGTTGCTGTACGGCAACTGGGACTTCGTAGAGACCAACGACATGGCTATCTACAACCGCTTCGACGGAGCCGTGCATTTGGTTACCGGGTTGAAAGAGCGGGTGTATGACCCGACGCGGCCACTGATTACCGTGTGGGACTTCAATGTGGCTCCGCACATGAGCGTCCTGCTTGCCCAGATAGACTACGACAAGCGGAAAATCTACATTCTGGAAGAGGTGTTGGGCGCAGCGGCGGCCAAAGAGAACAACACACCGGCATTGGCTCGCCGGATGAAAAAGAAACTGCTTTTGGACAAACAGATCGGCGGCGTGGACGTAACGGGCGATCCCGCCGGACTGCAACGCTCCACGGCTTCCGAGGACGGCATCAACAACTTTACGGTCATCACGGAGACATTGGGGCAAGGCGTACTGCATCCCCGTGTGAAACTGCTCCGAAAACAGCCGCCCCAGATTACGCGGTGCGAGTTCGTCAATGAAGTGTTCGACGGTTACAACGGCTGGGAGCTGCGCATCGACCTGCGTTGCCGCAAACTGACTGAGGATTTGATCTACCAGACGAAAAACGAGGACGGCACCAAGTCCAAACAGAAGGTGACCGACCCGAAAACCGGTGTGAAATACGAGAAGTACGGTCATCTGTCCGACTGCTTGGATTACCTGCTCTGTTACTACCTGCGGGACAGCTGGCACAAATACAAAAACGGCAATGCGGGAAACTATCAAGTGGTATCGACAGCATTGCTTCAAGAAGGATTCAACTATTAAAAATATGTACAGGAGATTTTTGAACGATACGGATTATTTGGGCATCATCACGCAAGAGGCTCTTTCGCAGATGACCAGAGGAAACAGCGACCGGTTTATCCAGGCGGAGGAGTCGGCCGAGATGAGCATTGTGGAGCATCTGTCGGAGAACTATGAAATCGAGCGGGAGCTGAACAAGGGTAAGTATATCGCCGAATACGACCGCCGGATAACCTTTCCCGTGGGAGCGCATATCTACCATGAGGGGACGATTTGCGAGGTCATCCGTTCCATCAGTAGCTACAAAATACCGGCGGTAAGAACCTACTGGCAGGAACACGTGGATGTCAATTTGGACACAGCCGCCGTCGAGCACTATTCCCAGTTCAAGACCTACTACCCGAATGATCTCGTGCTGTACAACGGTGCGGTGTATATCTGTACGGCCGAGAACGGGTATAAGTTCGGAGAGATCCGCATTCCGATGGTCGAGGGCTGGTTGGAGGCGGAATATACTTTGTGGCAGCCGATAAACTACCTGCTGTGGGACGTGGTGGAGTTCGAGGGAGCGTTCTATACTTTGATGACGCTGGAGGGGTTCGACAACAACGCTACGCCGATGGAATCCGACTGCTGGGGAGCCATTGCGGACTACGATCCGACGTATAACGGGTACGAGTTTTCGGAACATGAATATGTGGTGTACGAGGGACGGGTGTTCTATCCCGGTACGGACGTCAATGCCGATCTGCCGCAGCGGGGCGTGAACCTCACGCCGCATGATCCGCGCAATTACAATCTCAAGAAACACATGGTGCGGCTGGCGTTGTACGAGCTGACGAAACTTATCGCTCCAAACAATGTTAGCGTTGTCCGTATGCGAGATTACGAGGACTCGATGAAGTGGCTTGCGGATGCGGCGAGGCTGCGGCTGAACCCGCAGATTCCCCGAAAAGTGGCGGAGGACAACAAGCCCGTGACGGACTGGCAGCTCGCAACGTTCCAGACGGACTACGACCCATGGAAAAATCCGTGGATGACGTGATTTTTTTGTTCTGTTCAAGTCATTTCGGATGTATCTGTAGGCAGGCTATTAAAAATCAGGCATTTGATTAATTCAATGCTTGCGGAAAGACTATATATTGATGCTTGTACTTGATTGTGTAAGTGTTAAGTATCAGCGATTTATTACACGATTTTTGCTATATTTGCGTTTCCTATAAGAAAACTATAACTTAAAAATATCAGGCATTATGACAAAAGCTGAAATCGTTGCAGAGATTGCAAAGCAGACGGGAGTGGAGAAAACGGTGGTAATGAATGTCGTGGAGGCGTTTATGGAGAACGTGAAGGATTCGATGATTGCAGGGAATGAGGTGTTTCTGCGGGGATTCGGCAGCTTCATCATCAAGCGTCGGGCAGAGAAGGTTGCCCGTAATATCTCGAAGAACACGACGATTACGATTCCTGCGCATAACATTCCCGCTTTCAAGCCGGCCAAGACTTTCTTGGCTGCCGTAAAGGAGGCTAAATAGCAAGACCGATGGCCGTAGTCAGAGAGCGGATTATCCTCCGAAAAGGACGTCGCAGCGGTGAAAAGATGCCGCACCGAATCGCCGTCAAGGAACTGGCAGAAGGCGATTCCTTGCTTGTAGAGATTATCATCGACAAGAAAAATGATTCGGTGTATCGGTGTCTGTTCGAGTCTGAACAGCTTGCCGGGCGACGGAGCGTCACTTTCCGGGCCAGCGGCGAGCAAGTGTACTGGTTGTCCGGATTGCAACCGAAGCCGTTGCTGAAACAGCAAGCGGACAAGTTGTTCCCGACCATCGAACATGTGGAAGAGGTCGGACCTGAAAGGCGCGGCGGTAAATCGGGTCCCAGGGAGCGCAAGGTGTTGGTATTCGATGAAGAGGGAAAACTGGAAGCCGTGATGCGCTCTCTGAAAGATGTGGCCTCCATGACCAATCTGCGGGAAAAGGCCATCGACTGGCTCTGCAAGACCAAACGGGTTTCGACGGAGACGGGCTATTCGTTCCGATACTGGTGGAAAGTGCTCGGATTCGATATGACGGATTTTACGTTGACAGCCTCACGGTATGACGAGCTATGTAAACGTAAGGCGAAGTAAAAGATGCGTAAGGCGTGGGATGAGGTTCATTTCACGCCTTTTTTGTCGGCAGGCTTTTGTTCTGTGTCGGGAATACAAATGAATGCCAAGTCGGAGAAGGTGACTTCGGCGGCTTCGTTCGGAGCGAAGACGCCTTCGGACACGAGTTGCTGCATGATTGCCTGTGCCTGGTCTTGACGCAGGGATGGTTTATCCGTATATTTCTGTGGCGGAGCGGACGTGCGTTTCTGGTTCTTGTCCATTGTCTTGTAAGGGTGGCTGCTGCCCCTACAGACCGGTTATGTTATTGATACGAAAAGCGTGGGACATCAGCTTGCCGTAATCGAGGTTCTGGTAAACCCTACACATAACAAGTAACGCCCACGCAAAACGTGAGCATTCAGTCTTGTTATCCCATGTGTAGTGAATTTACCAGATTCCGATTTACGGGATAAAAGCCAAACGCTTTCCAATATTTTTCTTAAAACACCGCAAAGATAGCGATTATTTGCCTTGTTTGCATAAAGAAGCTGCAAGAACTTATGAAAATACCTCATTCATCAGTTCTTACGACTCGTTTTTCGATGGCCGAAAACTATATATATGTTATCGGACTTTGTATAGGGCAACCAGTCGGCCGTTTTGCATATCGGCGATGAATGTACCGTTGGAAAGGGTGCATTCGTGTATGTGCGTATCTTCGGGATCGGATTGAAGAAGGGATTGCCGGGTGGCGTCGTCAATTATCTGCATGGCGACACCTTGTATGGTTGCCGTGGTGACGTCGGCAGGCAGCGTCATAAGCTGCTCCAAGAGCGATTTTTCCATTGACCTGAGTGTTGAGACCTTATGTCCCCTCAGGTCCGATTATACATGCGAAAAGCGTGGGACATTACACTTGTCGCAACACAGGCTCTGGTAAACCTTCTCCCGCAACAGATAATGCCCACGCATAACGCGGGCGTCTATCTATTTGCATTGCGGGAGATCGAAATTTACCAGACTTCGTGTTGCAAAGCAAAAGCTAAACGCTTTCTAAATATCTTAAATCTTCTGCAAAGATAGGTATTCTGCCTGAAAAAACAGGGAATATAACAAAGAAAGCTACCGGAAAATGTCCGATAGCTTTTCTATTTGAGAGCAGGCTGTCCGTTATTTTGTTCTGGACGGGACGAATGCGATTCGTTTGTAGCCTTTGGAGGTGGCGTATTTTTCCATATGGGTGGAATAGAACAGTCGGGGCGGAACGTCTTTCATGACAAAAGACCCGAATCCCGACCATTTTACCGATTCGCCTGTCGCAAGGGTGCGTTTGGTGATCTCGACAGCTTTGTCGAGTACCAGCGTGATTTTGTCTTGTGATATGGGCGGGTCGAGTTCACGGGAAATGGCACGGATCAGTTCTTTTTTGTTCATTGCTCTTGTCCTGTACGATTTGGCTATCCCTCCTGTATGTCCTCGATATTGACCAGTTTGTTGGCTATGGCATAAATCGCCAGACCGGCTGTCGTGTGAATCTGCAACTTGTTGGAGATATTACGTCGGTGGGTGGTTACGGTATGCACCGAAAGGTAGAGCGAGTCGGCGATCTCCTTGTTGCTCATTCCCTTCGTGACGCAAGCGATAATATCTTTTTCCCTGTCGCTGAGCATTGCCAACTTGTCTTTCTTGTCGAGATCGTCATTATCGGGTTTGTCTACATAAACCGTATCGCCTTTCTTCCTTAACTGCTGCTCGATGAGTTTCACGGCAGGCACGAACAGTTTGTCTTCGATCTGGCAGTGCGACGTCAAATCCTGCTCGCACAAAATGATTTCCAGCAAAGCCGCATTCAGCAGGTAGTTGTTCTTGTCGGGATAGCAACGGATGATGACATCCTTCAGCTCTTTGAGCTTGTCGCCTATGGGCGTATGCTTGCTCGCGAACTCGGAAATGGTGTAGTTCCGTTTCAAATGTCCTTGCGACAACTGCTCGACATAGGAAAACACCGTATCGTTCTCATATTCCATATGTTTGCGAACCGCCTGAAAATATTCGTCATAGAAACGTATGATGAGCATGGCGATGTCGTTGCTGTCCGAGCAATCGACGGCTTCAATCAGTTTGCGACGGATGTTCGGAAGATTGAAATCCAAGAAATATTCGTGCGATTGTTTCAGGTAGCGGATCAGCGAGGGCAGCGACACATCCTCGAAATGGTAATCTCTGCCCGCCACATAATTCACCACCGCCAAAAACGTCTTCTCATCCACATGATGCGTCCGGCATACCTCCCGGACCGATTTGTCGCCGAACCCCAAAGAAATATCGAAACGCCCCAAGACCAGAATCAACGCACTGTTATTCCGGACCAAATCGCGCATTTTATCGCCTGCCTGATAACTGTTCGAATTATTCATCCTTTTTTTGAAAATCTCTGTTAACGGTTGCAAAATTACTCACTTATATAATAGCAGGCAATACCAAAAAATAGTGAAAGGTAATGTAATAGCGTTTCAAAATACTGAAATCGGAGTATTGCCCGCCGTGGAATCCACAAGTAATTTTGCCGCCGGAAAATAAACATTAAAACAATTCGATATGAAACTCAAGACGATTTTAGCGATGTCTGTCGTGGCGCTTTGCTCGGCAGCATGCAGTGATGAAAAGGAGTTGCCCACTGTCGCCGACATAGCGGGCCGTTACGAAGGTTACACTCTTGCGGGGTGCGCCTATTTCCAGAACACCTGTACGGCGGATGAAACCATTACCGTCACCGAAAACGCCGACGGCTCGGCCCGCGTGACTTTCACCTCCGGCTCATGGGGTGAGTTTACCATTCCTATTGCGCAGATGAGCGAGAACGGCGGCACCTACACCCTCACGGGCAGCGGCCGGGCGAAAATGGGCATGGGCGGCAACGTCTCTTCCTATGACTGCACATACACCGCAGAGATCGATTCCCGTGAAAAGGCACGGATGTTGTTCAAAGTTGCCGGTGTCATGGGTGGCCTGACCATCGATTTCACTACGGGTGAGGCCCCCGCCGATTTGTTGCTGGCAGGAACCTACGAAGGTTACACCGATGCCGACTGCGCCTATTTCCAGAACCGTTATACCGACGATGAAAGTCTGAAGATGACGGCCAACGGCGACGGGACGCTTGCCGTCGTATTCGAATCGGCGACATGGGGTACGTTCCGGGTTGCCAAGGCTGCTGTTACGAAGGACGGCGACAAATACGAGTTCACGGGCGACGGAACGGTTTCGATGGGTATGGGAGACAATGCGGCGGATTATGCTTTCACCATGACGGGAACGAGCAACGCTGCCAAGGACGACTTCTCCATCGCATTCAACACGCCTGCCGTTATGGGCGGATTGACAATTACCTTGCTGCCGGGCAAGGCTCCCGCCACCGCAGAGTAATCACCTAATACGAACAGAGATGTCAGTAAGCCATAAAACAACATCTATTCTGTCGGGAGTGATAGCCATGCTATCGCTCTCGGCTTGTAACGGCATATTCGAGGATATCTACGATGCTCCGCAGCCTGAAGAGACCAAGATATACGGTTTCGTCGCCGTCAATGACAAGTTGCATACGGGACGCATCTATATCGACGCCACGGACTACACCGAATGGCATTACATCGACCTGCACGGCAAGCAGACAACTACGGTAGCCGTCGGCGAAGAAGCCCCCGGACAGTGGGATTTCGCCGTCCACCGTTACGACGCCAAGACCAACGGCGGAGCCGTCATGGAGAGTGCGGCGGCCGATTTTGGCGCGCTGCCCACCGTCGGCTCCCTTCCCGAAGAGGCGTTCACGGCGGACGAATGGACGACCGACAAGATCACGGTGGACATGTCGCAGATGATGGACGGTATCATCCGCTACGCCGAAGACTGGTATAATCCCGTTTTGTCGAAGTGGCTTCATGTCGATACCTCGACCATGCCGCCCGTATACACGCTCTCCGGCAAAGTCTATCTGTTGCGTCTTGCCGACGGCACCTTTGCGGCGCTTCGTCTGACGAACTTCATGAACGACGCGGCCGTCAAGGGATTCATGACCATCGACTATCTATACCCCGTGCAGCCATGATGAAAAGAACCGTTATTTTTTTGTTGCTCGGACTGCTCACTGCGACCGATGTTTTGGCGCAGCGCCGAATCTTCGGTACCGTGACCGACGGCAACGGCGAGCCCTTGGCGGGCGCCACCGTCATCGTGAAAGAGCGTCCGGCGCTCGGTACGGCAACGGATGCCGAAGGGCATTACGAGCTGCGGCTTCCCGATAACGGGAGGTATACATTGACCGCGACCTATATCGGTTATTTCGATGCGGTGCAGGTCGTTGACGGCAACCATGACGGCGCATCGGATTTCCGGCTCAAAGAAAATCCGCTGATGCTCGACCAGGTGGTGGTGACGGGCACCCGCACGCCCAAGCTGTTGAAAGACGTGCCCATCGTGACGCGGGTGATTTCGGAACGGGACATCAAGCGGACGGACGCCACCAATATAGGCGATCTGCTGCAAACCGAACTGCCGGGCATCGAGTTTTCCTATTCGATGAACCAGCAGACGTCGCTCAACATGTCGGGTTTCGGCGGCAACTCGGTGCTCTTTCTCGTCGACGGGGAGCGTCTGGCGGGCGAAACACTCGACAACGTGGATTACAGCCGTCTGAACATGGACAACGTGCAGCGCATCGAGATCGTCAAAGGGGCCGCGTCGTCCCTCTACGGCTCGAATGCCGTGGGCGGTGTGGTGAACATCATCAGCCGCGAGGCGCAGGAGCCGTGGTCGGTGAACCTGAACGGCCGCTACGGGGCGCACAACGAACAGCGCTACGGCGGTTCGGTCGGATTCGATCAGGGGCGGTTCAACTCGTTGACCAACGTGCAGTACACCTCCGTCGACGCCATCGACCTGTCGAAAGGCACGGACAACACCGAAGTCGGCGATTACAGCACCATCTACGGCCACTCCACGCTCAATGTCAAGGAACGTCTGGTATTCACCGCTGCGGACGGACTGAAATTCACGGCACGCGCGGGTTACTTTTTCCGTGAGCGCAGCTCCTCGGAAAGCCTCAGGGACCATTACCGCAGCTTTACGGGCGGTCTGAAAGGGAATTACAGCCCCACCGCCGAAGACGATCTGGAACTCTCGTATGCGTTCGACCAATACGATAAGAGCGACTACCTCGTGCCGACCGACCGTGATGTGCGCGATTACAGCAACGTGCAGCACACCCTCCGCACGCTCTACAACCATACTTTCGCCGGTAAACACATCCTGACGGCGGGCGGGGACTACATGCGCGACTACCTGATGTCGTATCAGTTCGAGGGGAACGGTAGTCATACCCAGCATACGGCGGATGCCTTCGCCCAGTTCGACTGGAACCCCCGCAAGAAGTTCAATCTGATCGCCGGACTGCGTTTCGACTATTTCTCGGAGGCGAAGCTCTCGCACCTCTCCCCGAAACTGGGATTGATGTATAAATTGAAGAACTGCTCCCTGAGGGGTTCGTATGCCGGAGGCTTCCGCGCACCCACGCTCAAGGAGATGTACATGAATTTCTACATGGGCAACATCTTCATGATCTACGGCAATCCCGACCTCAAACCCGAGTCGAGCCACAACTTCTCGCTCTCGGCCGAATACATGAAAGGACGGCACAACGTGACGGTCACGGGATTCTACAACATCGTCGACGACCGTATCACCACGGCATGGAACCAGGCGCTGGGCGGTCAGGTATATACCAATATGTCGCGTTTGCAGGTGGCCGGTGTGGATGCCAACGCTTCGGGCCGCTATCCCTCGGGCATATCGTGGCGGCTGTCGTATGCCTATACCTATGAGCACATCAGAAAGGGCGAGCCGATGCTCTCCTCGACCCGTCCCCACACAGCTACGGCACGCCTCGCTTACGACAAGGACTGGAAAAACTATGGTCTGAGCGTGGCATTGTCGGGACGCTGGCTGTCGCAGGTGACCACGGATGTTTATACCGAAATTACCTCGTATGAACAGACCGAGCGGCAGACCTATCCGGGCTACACGATATGGAAGCTGAGCCTCACGCAGCGGATATGGAGAGGCGTAAACGTCACGCTGGCCGTGGACAACCTGTTCGACTACCGTCCCCGCTACTATTACAGCAACTCCCCGAGCACGACGGGAACCGCCTGTTCGGTGGGCTTGTCGCTCGACATGGAGCAAATGTTTAAGAAAAAATAGAAACAACGATATGAAACGAAAAGGAAAAATCCGGGCAGGGATTGTCGCCCTGCTCGTTATCGCAGCCGGTGTCGTGGCTTGGAACGTTTGGTTCTCCGCCACGCGCATCGCTTTTGTAAATTATCAGGTCATTACGTTGGGGCAAATCGCCAAGGCGAACGACCACGCCCGCATCCGCCTTTCGGTGCTCGACACGGAAGAGCTGGACGACATCGGTAAATACGACTTGGTGCTGATAAACGGTATGGGATTGCGTATCACGGCCGAGCAGCGGGCCGCCATACAGCGGGCCGCCGACAACGGACTTGCCGTAATCACCACAATGGCAACCGATCCCGCTAACGCAATCGTATCGGCGGATTCGGCGACCGTTGCCACCGTCAAAGGCTATCTGAACGGCGGCGGACGCCGCAACTACCGCAATATGCTCACCTTCATCCGCCGCACGGTCGACGGCAAGACCTTCGACAGCGACGAGCCCGACGCCCCCGTCGAACGGGAGCAGAAGCGGTTCTACCACATCGACCCGGACAACCCCGAAGACGAGGAGACGGATTTCGGCAGCGTCGCCGAATACGATGCGTTTCTGCGCAAACACGGTCTGTGGAGCGAACAGGCGCCCCGCATCATCGTCACGGGTCAGATGGGCGAGCCGGAGGAGCTGGTCGCTGCGCTGGAACGGACGGGCAATAGGGTCTATTGCGTCCGCGACATGCAGACCGCTGTGCGGAGCGGTCAGGCCGATTCGATACGCCCGTCCGCCGTAATCAACATGGCGCACGGCCGCATGGGTGACGACATGGTGAACTACCTCGCGAAGCGCAACATTCCGCTGTTCGCCCCGCTGAACGTCAACCGGCCGGTCGACGAGTGGGAGGCGGACAAGATGGGCATGTACGGCGGCTTCCTGTCGCAAAGCGTCGTCATGCCCGAAATCGACGGAGCCATCCGGCCCTATGCGCTCTTCGGCCACCGCCTCGATGCGGAGGGGTTGCAGCAGGCATACGCCATGCCCGAACGGCTGGCGACGTTCGTCGAGACCGTCAATAACCATGTCGCTCTGCGAAGCAAGCCCAACAGCGAGAAGCGGGTGGCTATCTATTACTACAAAGGTCCCGGCCAGAATGCGCTGACCGCAGCCGGCATGGAGGTCGCCACGTCGCTCTACAACCTGTTGGTGCGTATGAAGCGCGAGGGTTACCGCGTAGAGCATCTGCCCGCCTCGGCGGCCGAGCTGGAGCAATTGATCCAGCGTCAGGGCGCCGTATTCAATGCTTATGCAGGCGGCGCCAGGGCCGACTTTCTGAAAAACGGCGACCCCGAACTCGTCTCGGCCGAACAGTACGCCGCGTGGACGGCCGCAGCGATCCGTCCCGAGCGCATGGCGGAGGTCACGGCACTCGACGGCGAGTTCCCCGGCTCCTATATTGCCACCGACGACGGCCGACTGGCGTTGCCCCGTGTGGAGTTGGGTAATGTCGTGCTGTTGCCGCAACTGGCCGCAGGTGCGGGCGACGACGATTTCGCCATCGTACACGGCACGGATGCCGCACCGCCGCACGCCTATGTAGCCTCTTATCTTTGGGCGCGCTACGGATTCGGTGCCGATGTGCTGGTTCACTTCGGCACGCACGGCTCGCTGGAATTCACACCCCGCAAGCAGGTCGCCTTGAGCAGCAACGACTGGGCGGACGCGCTGGTCGGACCGACGCCGCATCTCTATGTCTACTCGATCGGCGATGTGGGCGAGGGCATGATCGCCAAACGCCGTGCGTATGCCACTTTGCAGTCGCACCTGACACCTCCGTTCATGGAGAGCGACGTGCGGGGCATCTACAAAGAATTGTGTACGGCCATACAGCGGTATAACGACCTGCTCTATGCCGATGGCAAACCCGACACGAAAAAGGCTTCATTGAAAGTGAAACGCCTGACCGTGGAGCTGGGCATCTACCGTGAACTGCGCCTGGATTCCCTGCTTGCGACACCCTACACCGAACGGGAAATCGCCCGCATCGAGACCTTCGCCGAAGAACTGGCCAACGAAAAGGTAACGGGCACGCTCTACACGATGGGTGAACCCTACGCCGCCGAGCGGATCCGCAGCAGCGTCTATGCCATGTCCGTCGAGCCGATCGCCTATTCGCTGCTGGCACTGGACAAGCGGCGCGGCAAGGCGTCGGCAGATTTGGAAAAGCACAAGTCGCTCTTTACCCGTCGTTATCTGACGCCTGCCCGCGAACTGGTGACACGGCTGCTGGACGGCTCCGCACAAGTCTCCGACGCCTCTCTCTGCGCCGTAGCGGGCATCACGGCAAAAGAGCTGGGCAAGGCGCGCGAGATCGAACGCTCGCTCCATGCTCCGCAGGACATGATGGCGCGCATGAAGGCGATGCAGGCTTCGGGGACGGCGGGCATCCCCAAGTCCGGAGCGAAACATCCCTCGTGGATTCCGAAAATCGGGAGACGTCCCGAAAGCGCCGGACACGGCAAGGACGAAAAAAAGTCGGAAAGTCCGGCTGCGGCCATGCCGGCGATGATCATACCGGGCATGAAGGAATACGCCAAAGAGGAAAAGGAGTTCGCCCGCCTCATCATGGAAATCGAACGCACCGTCCGCAACGTGGAAAATTACCGGTCGGCGTTGGAGCGAAGCCCCGAAGCCGAATTCGCATCCATCCTCAATGCGATGGCCGGAGGCTACACAGCACCCTCTCCGGGCGGAGACCCCATCGCCAATCCGAATACCGTACCCACGGGACGCAACCTCTACGCCGTGAATGCCGAAGCCACACCGAGCGAGGCGGCATGGGAGCGCGGCAAGGAGCTGGCGGAAAATACGATCGCCATGTATCGGGAGCGGCACCACGATTCGATCCCGCGCAAAGTCAGCTATACGCTCTGGAGCGGCGAGTTCGTCGAGACCGAAGGCGCCACCATCGCTCAGATTCTCTATATGCTGGGCGTGGAACCCGTCCGCGACGTTTTCGGCCGTGTGACCGACATTCGGCTGATTCCCTCCGCGCAGCTCGGCCGCCCGCGCATCGACGTGGTGGTGCAGACCAGCGGACAGTTGCGCGACCTCGCCGCCTCGCGTCTGTTCCTTATTTCGCGGGCGGTGGAGATGGCCGCCGCAGCGAAAGAGGACGAATACGAGAACTTCGTGGCGCAAAGCGTCGTCGATGCCGAACGGACGCTCGTCGACAAGGGACTTTCGCCCAAAGAGGCGCGCGAGGTATCGACCTACCGTGTCTTCGGCGGCGTGAACGGCAGCTACGGCACAGGAATTACCGATATGGTGCAGAGCGGCGACCGTTGGGAAAACAGCACCGAAATCGCCGATGTCTATCTGCAAAACATGGGGGCGTTCTACGGCAGCGAAAAGGCGTGGGAGCAGGTGCGGCAGTTCGCACTGGAGGCTGCATTGACCAACACCGATGCCGTCATCCAGCCCCGTCAGAGTAATACGTGGGGCGCCCTGAGCCTCGACCACGTCTACGAGTTCATGGGTGGTATGAACCTCGCCGTGCGCAACGTAACGGGCAAGGAGCCCGACGCCTACCTGAGCGATTACCGCAACCGCAACAACATGCGCATGCAGGAGCTGAAGGAGGCTATCGGCGTGGAGAGCCGCACGACCCTCTTCAATCCGGCATACATCCGCGAGAAGATGAAAGGCGGCGCGAGCGCGGCAGACGGGTTCGCCGAAATCGTGCGGAACACCTACGGATGGAACGTGATGAAGCCCGAAGCCATCGACGACGAATTGTGGGACGGGATTTACGAGGTCTATGTACAGGACAAATTCGACTTGGGCGTGCAAGGTTACTTCGAGCGGCAGAACCCCGCCGCCTTGCAGGAGATGACGGCCGTGATGATGGAGACGGCACGCAAAGGCATGTGGAATGCTTCGGCGGAGCAGTTGAAAGCCATCGCCGAACTCCACACAGAGCTGGTGGATAAATACGCTCCATCATGTTCGGGAACCGTCTGCAACAATGCGAAACTGCGCGAGTTCATCGCCTCGAAAACCGCGCCCGATGCAGCCCGGCGTTACGAGCGGCATATCCGCAACGTGCGCGAGGCTTCGCTCTCCGAGAACAAAGGTACGGTGCTGAAACGCGAGGAGATGAATGCTTCCGACAAGGTGACGACGCTGGTCAGCAATACGGTGGTAGCCGTACTGGTATTGGTGGCGATCACTGCACTGGTGTGGATGGTACGCCGACGCCGTAAAAAGATGGAGGAGTAATGGAAACCGTCGTACTGGTCATGATGATTCTGGTCTGCTTCAATTATATTTTGAAGCAGACCTATCGCAAGCCCTATGCAGTCGTATTTTCCGCTGCGGTGTGCGCCCTGTTTACGGGTTCAATGTGGCGCTATGCCATCGAGCAGTCGAAATCACAAATTCCGGTCTGGCTGTCGGATTCCGCCCTGATGCTCGACGTGGCTGTCGTCCTGACGTTGGAGGTAGCGATACAGATGGCTTTCTGCGTCTTGGCGGCGCATATTCAGACCTCGGGAAAGGTCAAATCCCGAACGATATGGGCGTACCGCATCCTGCGGTGGTTCCCCGGGGTACTCATCTTTCCCGTGCTGTTCAGCTTGTTGGTATCGGCCATCTTCGTCCTGCCGGGCATGTCGTTTCCGACGGTGGCATGGTCGCTGGCGGGCACGGTACTCGTCGTCCTGACGGGCGGGACATACGGCATGAAACGGCTGCTGCCCGAAAAGGAGATACGTCTCGAACTGCTCTTCCTCTCGAACGCCCTGATTGCCGTTCTGGGAGTCATCGCCACGGTAAACGGCCGGACGGCCGTTGCAGGCATCAGCGAAGTGAATTGGACGGCACTTGCGGGAGTAGTCTTGTTTGTTGTCGTAGGACTTATCTTCGGGACGCTTTCGTACAAAATCAAATTGAAAAGAATAATTAAAAAACAAATAACATTATGAACTACATTTCGGACATCCTCTACTGGATTTCGACGGGTTTGCTCGTGCCCGTCATCGTACTGCTCATCTTCTTTTTCGGTCGTGCTTTGCTGCTCGTCGGCAGTTTTTTCGGTCAATATCTGGCTATCCGCCGCACGGCTGCGCTTCTCGGCAAGGAACTGGACGGGCTGAACAAAAATAATGTCCGATCGCTTTCGGAACGTCTGCCCAAGAAGAACCCCTCGCTGGTGGTAGTCTATATGAACCGTTTGCTCGGAGCCGACAGTGCGGCGCTGCGGCAGTGTCTGCTTTCCGATTTCGAGATCGAGGCGGACAAGGACCTTTCGGTCTCGAAAACGCTCGGCAAGATGGGGCCCATGCTCGGACTGATGGGAACACTCATCCCGATGGGGCCCGCGCTGGTCGGCCTCTCGACGGGCGACATCGCTTCGATGGCCTACAACATGCAGGTGGCTTTTGCAACGACGGTCGTAGGACTGTTCGCCGCTGCCATCGGTTTTGTCACACAGCAGGTGAAACAGCGTTGGTACTTGCAGGATATGACCCATCTTGAGTTCGTGGCGGAATTGTTGAACGAAAAACAGACCGAACGATGAAACGCAGACTGTTGAACAGGGAGGAAGACAGTGATCCCATGAGCGTGGTGAGCAACCTCTTCGACGTGGCGATGGTGTTCGCCGTCGCACTTATGGTCGCTCTCGTGAGCCGTTACAACATGACAGAGATGTTCAGTAAGGAGGATTTTACGATGGTGAAGAACCCCGGCAAGGAGAACATGGAGATCATCACCAAGGAGGGCGAAAAAATCAACCGCTACACCCCGTCCGAGAATCAGGATTCCCAAAGCGGGAAAAGGGGCAAAAAGGTCGGTATCGCCTACGAACTCGAAAACGGCGAAATCATCTATGTGCCGGAGTAGTTCACATCTGTGAATCTTTCGACACAATTCCGTATATGTATATGATGAGCGCAGCGAAAAGAGAAAATATGCGGTAGAGTTTTCTTTTGGTTGTATGTTTTTGCATACTGTGAATAGTAAATACATAATAATAAAAAGCTATCGGGGAAACTCCGATAGCTTTCTTTGTTTAGTACAACGTCTGTTATATAGCCTGCTGTCCCCAACTACCGTAGCGGGCGTTCATGCGCTGGCGCAGCTCTTCCTGCTTGGTGTTTTTGTAGTAGTGCTTCTCGATGGTTCGGGCGCTGTTGCCGGCCATTTCGGCGACGTGGGTGATCGGGGTGCCGGCATCGAGTTCGCTGGAAATAAACGTGCCTCGTGCCGTGTACCATGTCATTTTTTCGTCGATTCCCAGAATCTCGCAAACCTTGTCCAGAGTTTCACTGACAAGGGTTGAGAAGTTACTGCGGCATCCCATCTTCTGTTTGTCGGTTACGTGTTTCTCGGTATAGACCGGGAAAACATAGTTATCGATGCCTTTGCTTTTGTATTTTTCCAGAATAGCAATCAATCGGTCGATAAGCAGGGGCTTGGCCAGCTTGGGGAATTTGGTACGCTCGTAGACGATCATACCTTCCTTCTCGTTAATCATGTCCCATGTCAGATTGACGACATCGACGTTGGCCATGCCGCCGCTATAAAAACTGAAAAGGAAAAGGTCGAGGCAAAGCTGTTCCTGTTCGGAGAAGAGGCTGCGATCCATAAACTCCATCCGTCGGATGATGTTCGGATTGACGGCCTTGGACTCGAACTGTCCCCACGCCATCTTTTCCGTAGCCGCCTCGAAGATTACGGGATTGGCTCCGTACATGTTCAGTTCGTCCTTGGCGTAGTTTACCAAAGCCCGAAAGATGCGAAGGAGCTGACGCAATCCGGCACGGTTGCCATTTTCGATACCACGCCGCTCCAGATAGACTATGTATTCCAGTAAGAATTTTTGGGTAATGTCGGTGAAGTAAAAGCGGGACAGGTTTTTGTTATATTGTTTTTGGGTAAAAGCCGAGAGTGAAGTGCGGAACTGCTTGTACATGCCGGCGGTACCGACACTCTTGACGAGCTTGCCGTTCTTGAATTTCTCGTGGTTCTCGAAGTATTCGATTCTGGCGTTGATAAGTTGGAGGACGGTCAACACTTTCGATTCTTGCGTTGCCTTTTCCTCTTCTTGGGGCTTGAAGCAATCGGCCCATTGCAGTACGGAGAAGTTACGGTCTTCCTTTTCCCACTGTTCAGCAACAGACATGTACTTCTCTTTCAGTTCGAGCAGCAGTTGGTTTTTCTTGAGGTACTCGCTGGAGGCGGATTCAAAACTTTGGGTTTCGTTGTTCCAGCATTTGTAAGCTCCGGTGATGTTGACGACCCGTGGGATGCGGGTGTAACCGGTCTTGTAGAAAATCATTTCCAGTTTGACCATTTTAGGGTCCTGGGGGTCTTTACGACCTTTGAATGTGATCGAACAATACATATCGTTAATTTTTCAGTGGCTCATGTACTCCTGCCGGTTCCCTACATGGGAGCCTACATAAGAATAGAACTATCCACTGTATTCGGGTGGAAACGGAAGCAATCCGTTACCCAAATAATCAATTAACTTGTTGATATATAACTGTTTTAGCCTATACGGATTCTGACTTTATTAGAGTTGGAAAATC